>Ga0123353_10006854_pt1 | contig 15294 bp, 14 predicted proteins | sample TergutLab28metaG_3_FD_92763 | JGI IMG/M metagenome (GOLD analysis project Ga0123353, IMG submission 92763) | Labiotermes labralis P3 segment gut microbial communities from Petit-Saut dam, French Guiana - Lab288 P3 | ecosystem: Host-associated > Arthropoda: Insects > Digestive system > Gut ... | reverse complement strand
GGGCACTCGCTTGGGTCGAAGCTGCATTCTATCCCCGATTGCCAGCGTATCGTAAAAAAGGCGGTCGTTGAGCGGCTGAAAGGGAAGTATCATGTCCAGTGGCTGCGCGAGACTGGCGCGAAGTATCAGATACAGTTCTCGATCATGAACGACACCGCGGTGCTCTATATTGACACATCGGGAACGGGTTTGCATAAACGCGGGTACAGACCAGCCGGGAACGCCGCGCCGCTGCGGGAAACGTTGGCTGCGGCGATAGTGAAACTCTCGCGTTACCGGGGACGCGAACCTGTATGCGATCCTTTTTGCGGTTCGGGTACGATACCGATCGAAGCGGCGCTGGCCGCCCTGAATCGCGCGCCCGGCTTAAACCGTAGTTTCGCGGCGCAGACTTGGGCGTGGCCGGACGATGAAATCTGGAAAGACGCGGTAATTGAAGCGAAAAGCCTCGAGTATAGCGGCAGCTACGATATTTGCGGCGGCGATATCGATCCGAAATGCATAGAATCAGCCAGGGAAAACGCAAAGCGCGCCGGTGTTGTGGAACACATCCGCTTCGAGACGGCGGATGCCGTGGATTTTCGGCGTGATATGCCTGGCGGGATCATAATGGCGAACCCTCCCTATGGGGAAAGAGTCATGTTACACAGCGAGGCGGAGACTATTTACCGCCGGTTTGGCGCGGCAGCGGGAAGACTCGAAGATTGGAAAATGTATATACTTTCTTCACACACCGAGTTCGAGCGGGCATTCGGAAGGACGGCCAGGAAGAAACGCAAACTGTATAACGGTATGATAAAGTGCGATTTGTTTATGTACTTTTAGCGGGGAGACGCCAAAATGAAACATCTGTTCATAATCAATCCGGCTGCCGGGGGCCTGAAGGGTAAGCTTGAGAAACTCGAACAAGAGATTCAGGGCATTGCGGATTGCCTCCCGGACTCTTGCGAGATATATATGACCAAGCAACCTATGGATGCCTGCAAGAAGATCATTGAGGATGCCGAAGCGAATGACGAGCTGCGTGTCTATGCGTGCGGCGGCGATGGAACGCTCAATGAATGCGTAAACGGCGCGGCTTTGCGTCCAAACGTTGCGATAACGATCTACCCATGCGGGACCGGGAATGATTTCATCAGGATGTTCGGACCCGGGAACTTTGAAAAGTTTCTGGATCTGCGCGCGCTTGTGCACGGAACAGCCCGACCGCTGGATATCATCGATTGTGGCGGACGGTACGGCATCAACATCTGTTCTGTTGGCGTTGACGCGCGGGTCGGAGCGGATGTGCATAAATACAGCCGCATCCCGCTGATAGGCGGAGCGACCGGATACGTCGTGTCCATGGTCGTGAACGTCATCAAGGGCGTTGCGCAAAAGTTCCGGATAACGACCAGCGAGGGGACGCAGGAACGGGAGGTAACGCTGATCTGCGCATGCAACGGAAGGTTTTATGGCGGCGGATTCAACCCGGTGCCTGACGCAATGCCTGACGATGGCCTGCTTGAGTATCTGATCATCAAAGTGGTTTCTCGTTTCAAGATCGCACAAATCGTAGGAAAATACGCGAAAGGGCAGTATCGCGAACTCACCGAATATATAACACACATTCGGGGCGGGTTCATGGAAATCGAGAGCGATCGGGAGTTTGTGGTCAACATTGATGGCGAGGCTGTGTATATGAAAAAGGTGAGTTTCAACATTGTTCCCGAAGGAATCAACTTCATATTTCCGGCGAACATGGGTTATTTTGGTGCAGAGAAGCAGTAATTCAGCGTAATATGTAAAAATTAGCTGTTACAAAGAGAATCAGTGCGATAATTTGCGAAAAATCGTAGAATATCCACCATTTTGTGGCAATTATGGAGGTTTTCCCGTTTGCGAAATGGTGAAACATAGATTATTATTATAGCTGCGTTAGCACTCATTGCCTGAGAGTGCTAACGCAGACAGATTATCTGTAAAGAAATTATTATTAAAGGGGGTTTTCTATAATGACATTAAAGCCATTGGCGGATCGCGTTATTATCAAGCAGGTCGAAGCCGAAGAAACAACGAAAGCCGGTATCATCCTTACCAGCGCGGCGCAGGAGAAACCGCAGGTGTATGAGGTCATTGAAGTCGGACCAGGCGGCATGATTGATGGTAACGAGGTTGTCATGGTCGTAAAGAAGGGCGACCGCATCATCACAGGCAAATACAGCGGGACTGAGGTCAAGATCGACGGTGATGAACTGACAATCGTGCGTCAAAGCGACATTCTCGCGATCGTTGAGTAGCGCCGTGTTTCGGCCAATATTTGATATTGGGCGCGACAGCGGTGCGGAGTTCAGAAAAAGAAATAATAATGCAGGAGGTTGAGTATTAATGGCGAAACAAATAGTTTATGGTGAAGACGCACGCAGGGCTTTGGAAAAAGGCGTCAATCAGCTTGCGGACACAGTGCGGCTGACAATCGGTCCCAAGGGCAGAAATGTTGTTCTCGATAAAAAGTATGGTTCCCCGCTTATCACCAACGATGGTGTTACCATTGCCAAGGAAATCGAGCTTAAGGATCCATATGAGAATATGGGCGCGCAGCTCGTAAAGGAAGTCGCGTCAAAGACGAATGATGTTGCCGGAGACGGCACGACCACCGCGACGATGCTCGCGCAGACGATGATCCGCGAGGGCATAAAGAATGTGGCTGCCGGCGCAAACCCGATGGTCATGAAAAAAGGCATAGAAAAAGCGGTCGTAGCCGCTGTGGATGCTATAAAAGCTAACTCCAATCCCGTCTCCGGCTCGGATGATATCGCGCGCGTCGGAGCGGTATCGTCCAGTGACGAAACGATCGGCAAGCTGATTGCCGAGGCGATGGAAAAAGTCTCACGGAACGGCGTAATAACTGTCGAGGAGTCGAAGACTGCCGAGACATTCTCGGAAGTCGTCGAAGGCATGCAGTTTGACCGGGGTTATATAACGCCCTATATGATCACAGACGCCGAGAAGATGGAATCGTTGATAGACGATCCGTACATCCTCATTACCGATAAGAAAATTTCGAACATTCAAGAGATACTCCCCGTTCTGGAGCAGGTCGTACAGTCCGGAAAGAAACTCGTGATAATCGCCGAAGATGTCGAGGGAGAGGCTCTCGCTACGATAATCCTGAACAAGATTCGCGGAACATTTACATGCCTTTGCGTCAAAGCGCCCGGATTCGGCGACAGGCGTAAGGAGATGCTGCGCGACATCGCTGCGTTGACAGGCGGCGAAGTCATTTCCAGTGAACTCGGCATGGAGCTCAAGGAAGCTACTGTCGATGTACTGGGCAAAGCCAGGCAGGTCAAATCCTCCAAGGATAACACGATCATCGTCGAAGGCGCCGGTAAGCCCGGGGATATCAAGGCCAGGGTAAACCAGATCAGGAGCGAGATCGAGATCACCACTTCCGACTACGACAAAGAGAAGCTCCAGGAGCGCCTCGCGAAACTCTCCGGCGGCGTCGCCGTCATTAAAGTTGGCGCGGCTACCGAGACTGAGATGAAAGAGAAGAAGCTCCGCATGGAAGATGCTCTCAACGCTACACGCGCGGCTGTTGAGGAAGGCATAGTAGCAGGCGGAGGAACGATATATGTGGTCGCGGCGAAGGCTGTCGAAGCGCTGGTCGCCGGCGCGTCAGGCGATGAGAAGACAGGCATGGCTCTGGTCGCGAAGGCTCTGGAATGCCCGGTCACGCAAATCGCGATGAATGCGGGCCTTGAGGGCGCGGTAGTGCTCGATAAGGTCAAGAGCAGCGACGACCCGTATTTTGGTTTCGACGCGACGAAACAAGAGTATTGCGACATGATAAAGTCCGGCATCGTCGATCCGACTAAGGTATGCCGTTCCGCATTGGAGAACGCGGCGTCGGTCGCATCAATGGTGCTCACGACCGAATCGCTGGTAGCCGATATCCCCGAGCCGCCTGCGCCAATGCCCGCGGGCGCGCCGGACATGGGCGGTATGTACTAAAATAACATATCAGTATCAAGAATATATCATCTGACGGAGGAACGGTTTTGTTCCTCCGTCATTTCTCGATTTGGCATAGTGGCTCTTTACCGCGCCAGTTTGTTATACTCCGAGACCAAAGCGGGGGAAACACTGTCGGTTTTTATTTCACGCAGGATTTTTACCACGTTCTCGCGCATGATATCGAATATGAACTTCCCGTACTCCGGCGTAGCGGGCGACGGGTCGCCAGCAAAGTGATGGGGATAATCGGCGTACCAGTCAAAGCCTGTGTACACGCCCAGCTTTTTCAGGCTGTTCAATCTGCCCAGTTCCACGCTTTCCGCGATATCCGCTTTTTCCATATGAACCAATTCAGGTTTCAGATGCATAATCAGCGCCGTTTCGGAAAACCCGGCGTGCTGGCCCATATCGTCAACGCCCGTATGGGATTGTATCGATTCAAGCTGCGCGTCAGTCAGGTTGTGCGCAAAGTATGTGTATACGGCGTACGGTCTGTCAATACCCGTAAACATCTGCGCAAAAAACGGTAAAAAGTACTCGTTGCCGCCATGCCCGTTGAGCAGCAGGATCTTCCGAAAACCGTTGCGGTAAATCTCGTCGCACATTTCCAGCAGCGTATCCATGATCAACCTGTGTGACGGCGCGAGCGTGCCCTTGACATGCCGCGCTTCGGATATCTGCCCGAAGAAATAGTACGGGAAAACAACGGTGGGCGATTCCGCCGCCGCCGCCCTGGCAGTAGACGTCACGATATACATATCTGTGCCAAGCGGCAGATGATCCCCGTGCTTTTCCAGCACCCCTATGGGCAAAATGCAAACACCATCGCTCTTCTTCACCCAAATCTCGAAATCCTTACTCGTTAGTTCTTCCCAAAGCATAAAAATACCTCCTTTTCTTGCATCAGAATCCCCACCACTCCCTGTGTTCATTCTGATAGCGCCGCTCTTTTTTTCTTGTCCGTTTATTCTCATACATCCGTTCGTCAGCCATGCTCAGAACGCTGCTGAACGGTAAATCGTTATTCTCATCGACCGCGACTATCCCTACACTGATGCCGTAACTATAGTCTTTCCCATCCAGATACTCGTCATTCTCGATTTCAGTGGAAACAGTCTCAATCAGCCGTTGAGCTTCGTTTTTATCTATTTCAGGAATGAGCATCATAAACTCATCCCCTCCAAGCCGGCAAACCACCGTATCATCAGATACCTTGCACAGGTGTTTGGAGACTCTTATGATGTATTCGTCCCCCTCACTATGACCATGTCTGTCGTTGACATATTTCAAGTTGTCCAAATCAATAAAGAAAAGAGCGAATCGCCTGCGAGCGTCCACCCATTCACTGAGTGTGAGCATTCCGTAAAACCTGTTGAAAACATGAGTCAGCGAATCGTGGTATGCATAGTTCTCCAGTTCCCTCAGTTGTCTTTTTTCCGCGCTGATGTCGTTTGCTATGAGCGCGACCGCGCTCACTTTGCCCCACTGGACGAAGTAGTAATTGATCGCCAGATATCGTTCCGTGTCTTTTTGATCGATCAGGACCTCGGTATAGTAACTGCCAGCCTTATTATGATGAAAAGGCAGCAGCCTCATCAGTTTATTGACATAATCGGGGTCCTTATCCACCTCATAAATTCCCATTTCATTTATGAGCAACACCTCATGGCTGTTGAGGGCAATGACAAAAATCTGTTGTGGGATATAGTGAGTCAATCTGCTCAAGAGCAGGTTGCTTTGCTCGAGCGCTTTCGCGTGTTTTTGGCTCACGATGATTTCGTCTTCCAGCATCTTCTGGCGATCCGCCAGTTGCTCTACCATCGTGTTAAAGGCATCGGCAAACTCGCCCATGAAATCGACGCGTTGTTTATAGTCGCCCATTGCCACCTGCTTCGATTGCCATGTCAACCGTCTGAGATTCGTATACAGAGACTTAAGCGGCGCGGCCAGCTCGTTTTCAGGCGGTGGCGGCGTAACGCTCAAGTCTCCTCTGGCAAGCGCATTAGCAAAATCGTTATACTGGGTAAAGCATCGGGCAAAATACGTCAATCCCTTGGCAAACAAGGAAAAATCCTCATCAAGCTTGTCGATCTCAAGCTTGGTGTCAGGAGTGCCATAGAAGACATCGCGCAGATACGCAAACAACAAATCAGATGTGACGCTCATACTCACACCTCACAAACTGTCTGTATACCTGTAGAAATAAAGATTCCATATTTAATAATTAACCGGAGGCCTGTACAGCGATTTGTTTTCGTACTTGGCTCTTAAAAAATATACAATTTGACTCTGACTTTTCTTTCCTCGTATCACGTATGACGTGGTTGCCGACAGGCAGTGTACCCGAATCCACTATGATAATTTGCTATAGTGCTGAGTATTATATACCCATGTTCAGGTCAACGCAAGCATTATTAAATCCATTCCTTCGTCATCGCTTAACTCCAATAGTATGGTGTTCGATGTCGGATTTCGCGGCTTTGAGCCTCGCGAGCGCCCGGCTCATGGAGGCTTGGGTCCTCAAGTATTCCTGCTTGCTGAGAGTATTGTGGATACGGTGCTCGGCCCGGTCGAGAGCTTCCTTTGCGCGGGCGATGTTGATCTCATCCGCCCATTCCGCGGTGTCCAGATAAAACTCCGCCTTGCGGTAGTCGATTTCGCAAAACCCTTGTCCGACAGCGGCGGTCCTCCGCCCGTCCTCCGATATGATCTCGATAACGCCCTCTGACACGGCGGCAAACAACGGCGAATGGCTCGCCATGACGCCGATGCTGCCCTCCGGGGTGGAAAACACGATCTCGGTAACTTCCCCTTCAAAGAAATCCTTCTCAGGGCAACGTATTGACAGTAAAAATACATCCTGTTCCATGTGCAAGAGCCACCCCTGTCTGTTGTCTCCGGAAAACCTGCCATCTATAGCCTATCTATCATCGCTAATAGCTACAATTTATGCTTTTTTAATACTCTCATAGACTTCCTCAATCGATCCCTTCATGAAGAACACTTCTTCAGGGGCATCGTCCAGGTTACCGTCCAGAATTTCCCGGAAACTGTCTATGGTATCCTCGAGCCGTACATATCTGCCTTCATATCCCGAATATGTCTCCGCCACATGAAAAGGTTGGGACATAAACCTTTGAACCCTGCGTGCCCGCTTGACAATTGTCTTGTCCGTGTCGGTCAGTTCATCCATACCCAGTATGGCTATGATATCCTGAAGTTCCTTGTATCTTTGTAAAAGCTCCTGTACCCGTCTCGCGGTACGGTAATGAGTCTCCGAAACTGTGTCGGGCTCGATAAGCCGGGAGGACGATTCCAGGGGGTCGACGGCGGGGTATATGCCGATTTCCACGATATTGCGGGACAACACCGTCGTAGCGTCGAGATGTGCAAACGTCGTGGCGGGGGCGGGGTCGGTCAGGTCGTCCGCGGGGACATAAACGGCCTGTACCGAGGTGATCGATCCGTTTTTAGTCGATGTTATCCTCTCCTGAAGCGTACCCATCTCGTTTGCCAGCGTCGGCTGGTAGCCCACCGCGGAGGGAATGCGCCCCAGGAGCGCTGACACCTCCGAGCCCGCCTGGGTGAACCTGAAAATATTGTCGATGAACAGCAGGACATTCTGCTGCATCGCGTCGCGGAAATATTCGGCCATCGTCAGTCCCGACAACGCCACCCGCATACGGGAACCCGGAGGCTCGTTCATCTGCCCGAAGACCATCGCGGTGCGATCGATAACACCAGAACCCTGCATTTCAAGCCACAGGTCGTTGCCTTCACGTGTCCGCTCGCCGACCCCGGTGAATACGGAAAAACCGCCGTGTACCTTAGCCACATTATGTATAAGTTCCATTATGAGGACGGTTTTACCCACGCCGGCGCCTCCGAACAGCCCGATTTTTCCGCCCTTAGCGTAGGGCGCCATCAGGTCGATCACTTTGATGCCGGTCTCCAGAACCTCCCTGCCACCATGCTGTTCGGCAAGAGTCGGCGCGCTTCTGTGTATGGGCCATCGCTGCTTAACATCGACATCGCCGCGCTTGTCCACCGGTTCTCCAAGCACATTGAAAACCCGTCCCAGGACTTCCTCGCCAACCGGCACCTTGATCGGGCTGCCCGTGTCTTTAACGGGCGTACCGCGGGTCAGGTGGTCCGTTGGGCTCATGGAGATGCAACGCGCCGTGTTATTGCCGATATGCTGAAGCACTTCGGCGACGATCGCGCCGCCCCGCGCTTCGACACTGAGAGCATTATATATGCGCGGCAGCGAATCCGGCTCGAACCGAACATCGATGACCGGTCCGATAACCTGAACGATATGCCCAATATTCTCAGTCAAATATGCCACCTCAATTCATGTATCCGGGTTCATTCTTCCGTCACCATCGCGGCCGCGCCCGCCACTATTTCCGTGATTTCCTGCGTGATCGCGGACTGGCGCGCCCTGTTATATGCCAGAGTCAAGTAGTTGAGCATTTCGTTTCCGTTGCGGATAGCGCTGTCCATAGCCGTAACCCTGGAGGTAAGCTCACACAGCCACCTGTGCAGCAGGCATCCGTACATATAACCCTTCAGGTATTTTGCGATAGCGGAGCGCAGGACATGTTCGGGACTTGGCTCGAATGAGTAGTGCCCTTTGTGAATGGCTTCGTCATGTTTATCCGTAAACAGCGCCGGGTCCAGAGGGAAAAGGCGGTTTTGCACGACTTCAAGCTTCACGGCCGATCGGTATTCGGTATATATGATATCGAATGAATCGATCCGCATACTGTCCAGCATCCCCATCAGTTTCTCGGCGATCTCTCTGGCGATGAACATTGTGGGCGGCTCAAGAGGCTGGTCAAAATCATGATCTACCGGATAACCTTTCTGGATAAAGTAGTTGCGGGATTGTCCGAGTACTATCATATATGACGCCGGGTTCGACGCAAAGGATGTTTCGGCGAAGTGTATCACATTGTTGTTGTAGCCACCGGCAAGTCCGCGATTTGCCGACAATACCAGCAAACCGCGATTCTCTCCGCTGCCCTGCCCCCGCTGCAGATAGCGGCTGGCCGCTTCGGGACAGTGGCGCAGTATGTCGGCAATCACACGGATGACATTGTCGTGATATGAAGCGGAATCGTGAAGAAGCTTACGCGCTTTACCTATGTTCGCGACAGCGACCAGTTTCTGCGCGCTGCTGATCTGCACGGTATGACGGATGCTTTTCATCCTATGTAGTAATTCCTGGTCCATATTTCGTTATACCCTTAGTGTGGATTAGAGGTTATGAAGGCTTTTTGATATTCTTCCGCCAAAGCTTTCAAACGCGACCCGGTTTGGTGTGTCAAGTCTTTGGTAATGCGGATTTCTTCCGGAATGTCCGGACACTTCTCTTGCACATGTGCCACAAGACCGGTGTTGAATCGCTGCACATCATGGTCGGGGATATCGGTGAAGTATCCATTCTTAGCACAGAAGAGTATGATCACCTGCTCTTCCATCGGCACGGGGGTGTATTGAGACTGTTTGATGGTTTTCATAAGTTTCGAACCGTGATTGAGCCTTGCGAGCGTGGAAGCGTCCAAATCGGAGCCCAGTTGCGAAAAAACCTGCAACTCCCTGTACTGGGCAAGCTCCAGGCGCATGGAAGAAGCCACCTTTTTCATAGCGGCCGTCTGTGCCGAACTGCCGACGCGTGACACCGAGAGCCCTATGTTTATGGCGGGGCGGAACCCGGAATGAAACAGCTCCGATTCAAGGAAAATCTGGCCGTCCGTGATCGATATGACGTTTGTGGGGATATATGCCGAGATATCCCCGGACAGTGTTTCTATGATCGGCAACGCCGTGATGGAACCGCCGCCCAGATCGGATGAAAGTTTAGCGGCCCGTTCCAGCAACCTCGAATGGATGTAGAAAACATCGCCGGGATACGCCTCCCGTCCCGGTGGGCGCTTGAGAAGCAGTGACAGTGTACGATACGCTACGGCGTGTTTGCTCAAGTCGTCGTACACTATGAGAACGTCTTTTCCGGCGTACATGAACTCCTCCGCGATGGCGCACCCGGCATACGGAGCCAGGAACTGCAATGGCGCGGGGTCACTTGAGGTCGACGCAACGATTACGGTGTTGTCTATGGCATTATACCGGGTGAGGGTATTGATGATGCCGGATATGACGGAAGCCTTCTGGCCTATTGCCACATAGACGCAGATCACTCCCTTGTCCCGCTGGTTGATTATCGCGTCCACAGTGATTGCGGTTTTACCGGTCTGCCTGTCACCAATGATGAGCTGGCGCTGTCCCCTTCCGATAGGGATCATGGAATCGATCGCGAGGATGCCCGTCTCGAGGGGCTGCTTGACCGGCTGCCGTTCCGTCACTCCGGTGGCCAAAGCCTCCACGGGCCGGAGTTTATCCATAGGTATCGGTTCGCCGCCGTCGAGAGCATCAGCCAGAGGGGAGACCACACGGCCAAGTAAAGCCTCGCCCACGGGTATCTCCGTCGTCTTCCCCGTGCGTTTGACTTGACTGCCCTCCCGGACCGTCTCGCCCGATGTGAACAGAACACATCCGACATTGTCCTCCTCCAGGTTCATCGCCATACCGAAGTCGCCGCTGTCGAACTCCAGTAGTTCGCCCGCCATGCAGTTGCGGATCCCGTAGACTCTGGCGATTCCGTCGCCGATCTGGGTCACAGAACCGACCTCTTCCAGATTCACGTTGCCCGCCAAATGCTTGACCCGCTCAATAAGTGTACGGCTTATCTCATTTACATCAATCGACACAATGTACCAACCTTTCCGTGTTCGGAATTGGGTGTAGAAGCCAGTAGCCGGGGGTTAGATTCTCCTGGTTATTCCAGCCAGCGTTGTTCTCAATGATGTGTCTATCTGATACCCGTCGCAGGTGGCTATGAAGCCGCCAATGAGTCCGCTATCCTCAATGATTTGAAATCGTGCCTGGTCTGTCTCACAGGTGATCAGCTTTTCCCGCGCGAGGCGTTGCTTCAGTTGTTCCAGCAACTCTTGACCAGGTAAAAACGGAACACGTAAACGGACGACCGTTTTCCCGTGACCGCTCAATAACCGGAACTGGTTAGCGGTAGCATGAAAATGTTTCAAGTGCCGTCTCGTAGTCATGAGTAGCACAAGTTCCAGCGTGAGCTGGTCAATTTCACGCGAGAGAGCATCCCTCAGCGCGGCAGTCTTTCGCTCAACACTGATCAGCGGGTCCTTCAGTTGCTCACCGCACTGACGCAGCAGTTCGTCAACTGCCGGCAACTCCTCAGCCACGGCATTTGTGCGGCAAAGCTGCTCAGACGCTGCGAACAGAGCTTCGGCGTAAACCTCATAAACCGGAATCATTCAGACATGCTCCTACTCAATGAAATGATAAGTTTCGTTTGTTTTCCGGAGAGCGGAGAGCGGATCATCGCTGGACAGAGGATAAGTTCTTTTCCGAGATAAAGCCTTCAAGCAGCCGCTTGTTTCGTTCGCTGTCCATATTCTCGCGCAGCAGTAAACCCGCCGCTTCTACAATGGTTGTGGTGACCTGCCCTTTGATCTCTACCAGCATCGCGCCCTGTTCCTGGCGTGCCTTGGTATGAGCGGCGGAAACTATCAACTCTGCCTTGGCTTCAGCTTCGGCAATGATGCGGTCATATTCCTTACCGGCATGTGACCGCGCCTGCTGCATCAATTCCATGGTCCGCGCTTCAAGATCCTCGTCGAGTCTCGCGCGGAGTTGTTCAATCTCACCTCTGAGCCTCTCTGCCTCGTCCGCGTCCCGCTGCGTCTTGTCCACAACCTCCTGGCGTTCGTCCAAAATCTTGCGCACACGGTCCCAGAGGATCTTTTTCAAGACAAAGATCAATATAAGCAGGTTAAAAGCCACCCAAAACCATTCCGGGATGTAAAAATCGAGTAAGTTCATGGCGCTTTATACCTTCGAAAACAGAAGCAGCGCGATCAGAAGGCCATATATGGCGCAAGCTTCCGCCAGAACCATGCCAAGAAAAGCCAGAGAACGTATGGATTTTTCCTTCTCAGGCTGCCGGGCTATGGCTTCCGCGCCCTTTCCGGCGGCGATTCCAACACCAATCGCCGCTCCGACAGCGGTAAGCACCGCGATCCCCGCTCCTAATGCCGCCAAGCTCATAATGATACCTCCGTAGTTTATTGATAGTTGATAAATTATACTGATTGTTCAAACTTAGAACTACCGTGTGGATTACCGGATACGTCTATGCGTTCTCTTCTACCGCTTCTCCTATGTATATGGAGGTCAGATAGACAAAGATATATGCCTGAAGAATGCCGTCAAACAGGTCGAAGTATGCCGAGAAGGGCGCTCCGAGGAAGGGGGCGAAGACCAGCAGCAGTTCCATTATCATGAATCCCGCCACTATGTTGCCGAATAGCCGCAGGCAGAGGGATAGCGGTTTTGTGCCATATTCCATGAGTTTGAACGGGATCATGAGCGGCATAGGATCGGCAAGGCTCTTTGCCCAGCCGATGAAGCCTTTGCGCCGGAATCCGGAAAAAATGACCACCAGGATGCTGATAAGAGCAAGTGCGGCGGTCACGTTGATGTCCTTCGTCGGCGGGTATATCTCTATGCCGGGGATAAAGTTGAAAACGGCGATGATATTGGACAGCCCGAGATAGAGCAGGAGCGTGCCAAGGTATGGCACATACGCCCTATAACGCTCGCCGATCGAGTCCTTGCATATATTGTTTACTGTCTCGACTAGAAGCTCGGCGATGATTTGCGGCTTTCCCGGCTGCCGGGAGGTTAGTTTCCTCGTGAAAAACAGAGCAAGGAGTATCAGCGCTGCCATGATGATCCACGTTATTACTATGGTGTTTCCAATCTCGAACTCATAGCCGAAGAGGGTAAAACGGAAGATGACGAGCCGATTCATTTTCTCAAAAACCTGATCCATCACCGGCCAATCACCTCCACAGTTTTGGTTTGGGGCTAAATTATATCACATAATCAAAATTGTGCAATCATGTTATCAGCTTGCGCGCGATCCACAAAGCGACATCCAGCCAGAATGGTTCCATGCGTTTCTTTACGTCTTTAAGTGCCTTAGCGATACCGATGTGCTGCGGGCATTTCTCCTCGCAGGCGCCGCAACCGACGCAGTTTCTGGCCATGGTCTGCTTTTCCGGATGATTTGCGCCCGTGCCTGTGATGTACTGCGTGAATCCCGGGATCAACCCCATAGTACAGTATGTATTATACGCCGCGAAGCATCCGGAAATGTTGACCCTGTGAGGGCAAGGCATGCAATAGTTACAACCTGTGCAGGGAACCTTGTACGCTTCGCGGAACGAAGATATAACGGGCGCGAATACGGCGGCTTCGGCCTCGGACAGCATACCGGGTTTGGCGGTCATCGCGGTCGCGAGGTTGTCGTTGAGTTGATCCATGCTGTTCATGCCCGACAGAACAACGGATACTTCGGGCTGGTTCCACAGCCAACTGAGGGCCCACGATGCCGGTGAACGTTCCTCGTTGGCGTTCCGGAACAGCCGTGTCGCTTTGGGAGGCAAGCCGTTTGCCAGTTTCCCCCCGAGCAGGGGTTCCATAATAATGACCGGCATGCCTTTTTCATGAGCCTTGCGTAATCCTGCGCGCCCCGCCTGATAGTTCTCGTCCATATAGTTATACTGTATCTGGCAAAAATCCCAGTCATAAGCGTCGAGGAGCTCCATGAATCCATCCTGCGCGCCGTGGAATGAAAACCCTATCCGGCTTATGTGTCCATTCGCCTTCTTATCCGCTATCCAATCCACGATCCCAATGTCGCACAGGCGTTGCCATGAGACGGTTTCGGAGATGTTATGGATCAGGTAATAGTCAATGTGATCAGTCTTCAGCCGCTTAAGCTGTACTTGAAACAATTTGTCGAAATCCTCGTAGTTATGGCATCTCTGATGTGGTAATTTTGTAGCGAGGTATATTTTATCACGAATGTTGTTACTGGAAAGTATCTCACCGAGAACTGATTCGCTGTTGCCGTAAACATAGGCGGTGTCAAAGTAGTTCACGCCCGCGTTAACGGCTGCTACAATCAATTGTTCTGTTTTTTTCCGGTCGAGAGGGAAGCGCATACAGCCGAATCCCAGGACGGACAGCTTGTTGCCGGTCTTATTGTCTATATTATATTGCATATTATGATCATTCCTCTCGTAATTCATCAGGCACAAAACGACTATGAAAAGGAATGATCATTTCGTGCATCAACTCGCGGTTCCTGCGATAGCAGGGAGCGATTGGCACATTCCCCGGGATTAGTATGAACTTGTTCATACTATATCTCATTCCTTTCACTGCTCTGGCTATTCTGAGCCAATAATGCATCTTTATATTACATTATAAGTCATCTATATGCAATATTTTCTACAAATGCGGTTGCTTTGTTTTAATTAAAAAACGAGAGCATCATTCTGATACTCCCGTTTTGGCCTTGCGCCCGGCGTGGGCGCAATGCGCCCGGCGCGGGCGCAATCCGCATGTATAAACGCCCGAAAACATGCCCTATCCCGCTATAATCCTTATGCTGCCGCTGATTGACGAGAATGAAAACCGCGCATCGCCGTCTTTAACAATGATCGCGATATCGCTCGAGAACCTGCCCGATATCATGGAATGATTCACCGTGATCGGTCCCTCATCCGGCACTGTGACGGTTATGCCGCCTGAGGTCGTATCCACCTTGAGCGAATCGGGGACGACATCACTCTTGATTTTTATACTGCCTGATATACTTTCGGTGTTGACAACGCTGAAAGCACCGGATAGATCAATCGAACCCGAGCCGCTTTCAGCGGTCACGGTCGAAATGCCTATGCCGTTTTCGAGCGATATTCTCCCCGAAATACTGTTGAGCCGCGCGTTGTCAAAAGAGCCGGATATGTTGTGGCTGCCCGTCGTTGTGTCGCAATCGAGCGTCTTTGCAACGCTCTCAGTCACCCGTATAGAACCGGAAATATTGTTGATGGACATATAATTCGTGGTTACGGAAGTTACAGTGACCGAACCTGATGTCGAACTCAGATCGAGCGTCTCCGATCTGCAGCTAGTAATGCTGATCCTGCCTGATATAGTGTCGGCCTTAAGTACTCCGGCGTTGATTCTGTCGATGAATACCCCACCAGACGTATTATCCGTCGTGAAGCTTTTAAAGCTCTCACTCAACGCGCGCGGTACAAGCACCTCGAGCCTCTTTTCCGGCATCAGCAACACCCTGCCGTTTTCACGGAACTGTATCTTCAGCGTACCGTTTGACGCGCTGAT
>Ga0123353_10006853_pt1 | contig 15294 bp, 18 predicted proteins | sample TergutLab28metaG_3_FD_92763 | JGI IMG/M metagenome (GOLD analysis project Ga0123353, IMG submission 92763) | Labiotermes labralis P3 segment gut microbial communities from Petit-Saut dam, French Guiana - Lab288 P3 | ecosystem: Host-associated > Arthropoda: Insects > Digestive system > Gut ... | reverse complement strand
CAAACACTTGGACAAACCCTGATGGAGAGTGTCTCCCTTGAGAGAGACAATTCTAACACCACATCTCAGATTTCTCTAACTTCCTTCCACCTCTGGTACAACCCTGGCCCTTCTCTTTTATCACCTTTCATACACCATTTCTCTCGGTCAACAATTGCCAATCCTCTGCGCTTTTCCACTGGCTCCACTCACTATAAAAGGCCACAACTCCTGATGACATGCTATTCAAATTGCATGCCCTGCCTTTCACACATACATTACCACTCTTTCTGCATAACTTGCTGTTCTTCAGCTATCTGTAAGATACAGGAAGCTTATGTATCAATCCACATGACATAATGGTCCAGAGGACTGGAAACTTAATACAATTTGTTCGAAACACCTGCACTGTCACCTGCTCAAGGGGACTCAGTCGATGCCAACCCCCCCCCCCCCTCCTATCAAATTTGTACCCAATTTAAATCCTACAGAGCCATTTTATAATTTGATATCACATATCACTCTATGCTTGAACCGTATTCATGAAGGCAGCAGGCTGTGCAACAGTCACCGTTATTCCAATTTTCTGTAAGTGGGGGGAGGGGGGGTGCATGTTTTAATTCAGTATAATTTAGTAAATATTAGGTTTTCACACTTATCACATGGTTTCCTTTGGCTTGGAATACACACATCACACCTACCAGCACATGGTGTACTGCATGTCAATGTTCAACTGGTGAAATTGAAGACACTATTGAATGCTTATTTTCACACCATCTTCAGTGTGGGAATACTGTTATAAACTTGGACCTTTAACATGCCTGACAAATAAAAGTACCCTGGGTTCAGATCTGGCCAACAGGGAAGCCATAATTCCTTCTTAATATTCTGTCACCACCAACACTCTAACAATGCATATGATTATTTTCACGATCTCATGATTTGTCTGCTTCCTCTGGAGATACCTGAAGAAAGCTATACATCTGTCCCCATGGATTATCACTGAATTTCAGCAAATGAGAGAAGAATATGTGGTAATATCATTACAGACAAGGCAAATAATGGGGAATTTATGTTCTAGAATACAACAATGTATACACAGAGTTGGAAATCACCATGAAGGGCACAACTGGAAAGTAAACTGTGTGTACAAAATGCTTTGTAATGTACTTAATGTGTTAGGTGGAGGAACCTTTTCCCTCAGCTATTCAGTGTTCATGGGATTTAGGTTGTTAGGCAGACTGAAATACTGTATATACAACAGAGCCACTAGTGCCTGATCCCAGTGCCTTTGAGTTTGAGATGGCTATTGAAAAGCTAATAGACAAATCATCAGGCACTAATCAAATCCCTGCAGAATTGACTAAAGCAGGGGGGTATGACAATTCACTCTGAGATCCATATACTTATATTTAGATTAAGGAGGAATTGAAAGTGGAATGAGTCAATCACTGTACCTGTGTATAAGAAGGGTATAAAACAGATTGTAGGGGCATATCTCTTTTGTCAACTACACACAAAAAGTTATCCAGCATCCTGCTGTCAAGGTTAATTACATATGCAAAGGAAATTACTGGGGATCATCAGTGCGGATTTTGACACAAAACGTCAACTACTGGTCATATATTCTGCATGTCAAATACTTCAGAAAAAATGGGAATACAATGAAGTAGTGCATCAGCTACTTATAGACTTAAAAAAAAAAACTATGATTCAGTTAGGAGGGAGGTCTTTGATATTCTTACTGAGTTTGGTATCCCTGTAAAACTGGTAAGGCTGTCATGAAGAAATTACAAGCAGATTGAAGTCAGGGAATGCTTGCTGTCATTCGGTGCAGAATCTTCTATATTCCTGTTCGCTAACCAAAAATATAAAGATTAAGACACACAGAACTATAATTTTGCCTGTTGTTTTGTATGGGTGTGAAACTTGGTCACTCGCACTGAGGGAGGAACATAGGCTGAGGGTGTTTGAGAATAGGATACTGAGGAGAATACTTGGGCCTAAGAAGGACAAGGTAACAGGGGAGTAGAGAACACTACACAATTAGGACCTCAATGACCTGTACTCCCCACCAAACATTATTTAGACAATCAAATTGAGAAGAAGGACATGGGCAGGCATGCAGCATGTATGGGGGCAAGGAGAGGTGCATATGGGTTTTGGTGGGGGAAACCTGAGGGAAAGAGTCTACCAGGAAGACTCAGGCATAGATTGGAGGATAATATTAAGATGGACCTTCAGGAAGTGGGATGGAGGGGCAAGGACAGGATTGATCTTACTCAGGATAGGGACTGGTGGCGGGCTCTTGTAAATGTGATAATGAATCTTCAGGTTCACAAAATGTTGGGAATTTCTTGACAAGCTGAGAATCAGTTAGCTTCTCAAGGTTTTTTTCTTTTTTGTAGAGGGTATCCTGTTGTGTTATAGAATTGAAAGAAAATAATAAATTTATTTGTTTCAGTGTTGAACTGAAACAAATAAATTTACTGTTGTCTTTCAATTCTCAAGAATGACTCTCCTCCATGGAATAAGTGAGTGAGTGAGTGAGTAAGTAAGTAATAAGTAAGTAATTTACTTAATGTTATGAAGGGTTATTTTTTTGTTTCAAAACTGTCAGGTATAAAACTGAGACTAAACTGGTTAACTACATATGAAACAAATAACTGTATATTCGGTCACAAGTACTTTATGTACAGAAATTTAAGTACACCTACAACCAATCATAATTTAGTACATTACATTACACCGCTTATGTCAGGATTGACATTACGATTAATTTAGTAGGGTAAGTTCTCCAAGATATCTGATTAACAGATAATAACTTAATTGACATTTATTTCACAGCATACTGAAATTAAATATTAAAAAATGTTTATAAAATTAGAAAACATAAAATACAATGTCACAAAATGCACATCATCACTACAGGTCCCACACATCTGTGCAACATTCACATCAGAAAAATCACTCTCACTTTCTAGCCTACGATGATGATGACGACAACAATGAAGACGATGACGACGTTAATGACTATGATACATGTGAATTTCTTCTTTTTCTGGCAGTGGTTGAAGTGGGTTATGAAACACTTCAGGTACTTACAACATTACGTATAGCTCAATCCAAATAAATCTGCCAAATTATGCAGAAGAAGAAGCCTGGAGTGTGGGGAACTGGAAGGTGGGGGGGCCAGTAAAAATCACAAAACATAGTAACAAAAACAAAATTAAAACATGTCTATGTCATTGAATGCTAGGATCACAATTTTCATACAAAAGCCGGTATTTGAACAGGAAAATTTGCTGTCTGTAATTGAAGGGACTACCACCACATCTGCCATAAACATAGTTGCTCTGTCTACCTCATTCAAATATACTGCATGTGGAACCAAACCTTTTCTTATTTTTTATTGGGGTTGGCAATGGTGTATCATGGGCACTGAATGGCACAGTGCATCTCTTTACAGCAGTACTGACATGCTGAAAATGAAAACAGAGTTGGGCTTTGCAGGTATTTGCGCCATTTAACCTTTAGTAAATGAAAGGAACATAGGCATCCTATTAAATGAATGTACTTTTCACCTGAAAAGGTGGGTATTTAAATTGAACACAACTCCAGTTGCAGCAGAAACCAACAATTCAAAATGCCCTATGCTAAAGGTTAAACAATGTCAAATGCACTGTACAATACAGAATATTCTTCAAGTTGCAACTGTGGTGATGGAAGAGCAGGACCGTAGGAGTACCGGATGCTGTTATATTCTTGTGTTCTGCTTTGCAACAAATTCATTTGGCACAAGTTATGAGCAAACTGTGAGTTGTATCAACAATACTCTTACACAATTATACCATAAGTTCAATAAATACACAAAAGGGACTGCATGACTAAGCAGATTACATGACTGATATATCAGTTGATTTTATCAACTGCCAGTATGCTGAATTGGGGGTATATGGTGGCGCAGTCAATTGAGGCAGTGCGCTACAAGCCAGAAGGTTGTGGCTATCAGGAATATTTCCTGTGGGGTAAAGGTGGCAAGCGAATAGTGATGAAAACCTTCAACCTTCATGTATTCATTGTCTAGAAATCCTGGTAGCCTTAACCTCCTGGACCCCTAATGGCATGTCCAGGTCTGTATAGGGACAGCTTTATCTTTATCTTAGCATGCTGACTTAATAATTTACCAATCCCAAGGACAGCAATTCACAAGAATAAATTACTTTATTTTAATCGCGTCCCTCTGTTGAATAGGAATCATGTGCATTCATCTTCAATTATACTAATTAATCAAATTCTGCACCAATTCTGATAACAGTAATTGGCCCAAGATAAAGCTTTGTACCACAAATGCTGCATTTTATATGGCAGTGTTCAGTCACGTTGATATCCTGCAGTGTAATAATTCTGCACAACACTTTATACTGAATTCCACTGAAAAGTAGCATCTCTGTTTTCTAAAATGAAAATACAAAAATCTTCATTCTTACTCTAAATGGCTGCAAAGTCAACATGGCTAAATGACAGTGTATATCAACGTTAAAAAAACAAATTTAAAAACTGTTACTAAGATCATAATACATAATATACAGTGATTACAATGCCACTTTTCAGATGTACATTAGTTGTATTACCTTGAATAAAGATAAACAATGCCAAAAATACACAGTTTAGTTTACCTGTTACGCTTTTAACAGTCTTCTCTTTTCATCAGTTGATAAATCAAAAAGTACTGTCACAGCTTCAAGCCTTCCAATCGCTTGACCAAGGAAAAAAAAAGTTTCAGGTCCATCACTGTGTTGTTTAACTTTTCACTTTACTGTACCACTGGTGTAGTCTCACACATAACCATCAAGGTACGCCATGGAGATGTTACTAGACACAATGCTCTGCACCGGCCAAACTCACCCTCATGATGGCAGACATAGGAACTAGGGACTCACAGGACATGAACTCAGGAGAACATTATTCAGACTTGCCATATCTGTCCAGTCCTTCGGCTTCTTACCAATAATAATGTTACGGATGCAGCCCTTGAAGTTGTCCCTTGTCCCCAGTGTCCCACTGGGAGCACCCTCTGGTAACAGAGAATACAATGAAAATTAATGTGAATGGAAAGAAAGTTGTATTCAGATCATCAAAGAGCAGCAGAAGGTTGAAAACAGAGCAGTCACCACCACACAAATTGTACAACACACATCAACAGACCAATGATATCACTACAGTAATTTTGATCTTGGCACTTAAGTTTCAGCAAATGTAACATATAAACAGGTGCCCTAAATCATCCTCTTGAGTATTAGCTGAATAAAAACCAACATTTTGCATCACGGTTGATAAGATGAGAAGCCACATATCAGTGTCATGCAAACATGTGTATCAATAAATCAATAAAAACTCATTTCCAGTGGCCCTCTAGTCAACCATTAAGGATGGCAGCTTCTCACATCAACCCTGATCAAGGGGGCAGAAAGGTCTCTTTAAACATCTGTTGTAGCCCATCAATGATACAGATGATAGCCCAACAACAATTTGGTAAATGTCTGTAGTAGTAAAAGCTTCATATTTTTCTACCTCTAACAAGGCCTGTGAACATCTTAGCCAATGTTTCTGTCAACAAATCCACTAAAAAACCATTTTTGTGTTTGATTTCTTTACAGTGAGGCATAATATAGCATGGTATATGCAATCAACACTGCCAGGACCAGATAATGAAGATTTCTTTCATAATGCCCAAACACAATAAGGTTCCTGGGCAGCAACACACACATTTTCTTCATTTCCCAAAAGCAGATGATAAATTTTTGGGACATGGAAATCATCACTAAATCTTTAACTGAAAGTGGTCAGGAACATCACACACTTACCAGGCAATCCACCTATGAATAAAGGGCTATTGGTGCTTGCTTCAGTAAATATTCCATTTCCTGAATGTCCATACACTGTAGGAAAATTATCAACCCTAAGATTTAGCACGTCATTTTCAAAAAATGCTTTCACACGATGCCATCTGTTGTCACATACAGTGAATCGTGATGAAAATCCCTGCTCCACATGGAATGGGCGTTGGTTTCCCATGTCACCAGCCATCACTACCTATTTAACAAGATACCATTCAAATATTACTTACAATGCAGATAAAGCCTTAATTCAATAGATGCCAAGTGTCATCTTGGCCACAACATCAAGCAGCCTAAGAGTCTCATAGTTTTCCTCAGTCCCTCCATGCAGGAAGGGCAGAACAGTACTTAAAATTAGGTCTTAACTGCTTCCTTCCACATCCTTAAACTATAATTAGAAACCACAAGTAATGGCAACTTGTTTTATTGTATCCTTTAGCTGTCACATAATACGTCTAAGGATGACAATGAAAAATCTTAATGCAGTACACTGATATGAAAATGTGGTCCTAAAACAAACAGTAAAATTTCTGACTTTTAGCTTCTACAGCCTAATATGGTCAAGAAACAGAGCAAGTAGAATACTCCAAACAAATATGGTGAACACCAATTTTTCCACATCAGAGCTCGTAATGATATTTGCTTTGGCTGTAGGTCTTGAGTGGATATTTCATACTTCTCCATAGTCTGTCAGAATATTATTTTATGTTCTTTTCATTCCTACTTTCAATTCCTATTCTAATGATTGGCCATAATATTTTATAAGTTTGGCACCCTGAACCTACTTTGCCATCATTGATTTCAAGAGATAGAGCTGGATATCCTGCAGGTTCTGAAACACTGAGCAGCACTCCTGTATTCTCTGAGGTACGGAATTCTAGCTGTAGCTCCAACTGTGACCCAACATGGAATTTCTCTTCTGAAATGATGAAAATAATTCTAAAAATCCATACATACTTATATAGCAACTCTCAGGGCAAAGGGAAACATTACACTAAAGCATGTAGGTTGCAATATGGGAATAACATTAAAATGACCCACCCACAGACGACTTACTATCTCATAACTTGCACAAAATAAACTTGTTCCTATTGATCCCAACTGACATTTAATGGATCTTTCTAATATATGGCCTCAAAAACAATCAGGTTTCTCAATTATGGCCTCTGTAAAGAGGGAAATTAAATTTGGTTTCTATTTAATGTATGTACAACAAATTTGTTAAACTTAAAAAGATGAGGTAATACATGGAATTTTTTACTTTCCACAAGGTAAATGGATAGTGCCCATTTTTCTGGGAAGGGGAATATATTTTTAACCCTTTGAAGAACAACTAATGTTAAAGTACTTTGCTGTCCATTGCTCCCTAATAACTGAAAGAGCATTGCTTTGTTTGAAGATTCCCAAACCTCGCTTGCTTGTCATTCTGAAAAGAATAATATTAAGATAGTTCTGAGTATGCAGCACTGGTGGAATGATACTGACAGTGAAAAACTGAAGCACTCTGTAAGAAACCTGACCCATTGTCATTTTGTCCACCACCAATCTCACAGAGAATGGCATGAGATCAAATCCAAGCCTCTGCAGTAACAGGTGGGTGAACAACTGTCTGTTTGAAGCCTGGCATTCATTTAAATTACAATAAACACAGACACTCAGTTCCTACATCATAAAGAACGCAGTCAATATTAAACATAAATGCCAAACAGTTAATGCTGCTTAGGTAATTAATCACTGCGTATTGTGACAACCATATGAAACACACAAATACACTCTATGGGGAAAATTTAGTGCTTTTTTAATGTTAAAAATGTGGTACATACAGTTACCACTTATATTTAATGGTTAAAGGACTTGAAGTTACTTAAATACACACTCCTTTTACTGAGTTGAAAAATTCTTGCAAAGAACACATCTTCACGTTTCAGAAAATACAGTGAGTGTGTTTTATACTGATTATGGATAAATGAAGATACATAATGTATCTACAGTTTAGTGGGTCATAACTAAACACGGTTCTTTGGTTGCTACAGTGTCAAAAGGAAGAAGTTTGCTTGAGACCACACCACAAATTTCAGTTATACATTATGCTTTTAAAATTCATGGTCTATTTTAATTCAACATGCACACGCACACACCAAATCTACTGTGTTGCCAAAACTTGGCCAGCCCTCTTACGAAGCCCTTTCAAGGGAATATTTTATACATATTTTCTTCTAACTATTGTGACAGATGGACAGGTGTTTGGTGAATAATAATAATAATAATAAAAATAAATAAATAAATAAAAAAAAACTAAAAAATTATAAAATAAAAAGAATGAAAAGGTAGTGCTAGTATGCTGTGTACTCTAGCACTACGGCACTTACTATAAACTGCATAGGCATCACCAGGGAAATAAGAGCCCTGCTCTACCAGAGGAAAGCACTGTCCCACTTTATGTCCTGATAGGTTCTGACTCTGTTGATTTATTGCCAGTCCTCGCAGACAACCCTTGAAACCTTCAAGTTTTTGTAGCTGTAACATACCATGCCTTCGGTTACTGTAAATTTAGTACCATTATTACTGAAATCATATGCCATGCAGAGAAAGCCTGCAGAAATAAACGTGAAGTGTCAGGGCACTTTTGCACTAAGTCAAAAGTAAATTAAATATGAAGAACATTTAGTATTACAGATATTAAATAAATTAAACAAGTACCACCATGTCAAATATAAAATGGATCTGATAAAATGCTTACTGCATGAAAATAATACCTGGTTCTATGAATTAACACTTACCAATAATTCTGGGAGAATTAGCCCAGTTTCTGGTACACCACCCACATACATAGTGTTACCAATGTTCAGTTTCTTGGGGTATCCCTTGCGTCGCTTGCGTTTATTTGAGTCAACAATCATCATGATTCTGTTCCCTTCGCGACTCAACACAATGCGATGCCACAAACCATCATTTAAGTCTTGAGTGTCCTCTATATCGAGTTTTGGCTGTCCTTTAAATACAAGCAGACGGAGTCGCTTGTTTCGAAGTTGTAGCAATATGTAATGAAGTTTCTTTCCTTTCCCTCCCTACAAGACAATAAAAAGAACCATAATTTTTCCTACTGTGTAACTTACCAGTCACTGACTCTGGAATGAAAAAGAATATCAGAACTCACCAATTCCCCCCCCACCACAAATTGGCAAGTTTCTTATTACTTGCTTTATGTGCAACTACAAACTGGGAATATTTTCTTTTACATACATCTTTGTAAGGTATCTTACACAACATAAAACTGAAACTTTCTGCCAATAATAATTGGAGATAGCTATACACAAATTAGCTAAGTGTTTACCCAGTGACCCAAATGGGCCCCTTTGTTATTGAGTTCAAGCTCTGCTTTATGAACAGATGAAACAGGCATGTTATTTGAATCATGTTAAAAAAACATTTATGATCTCAAATGAAATTAAAGGGATGGAATTTGAAAAGAAAAATGAGTATTTGTGAGAGGGAATAAACTAAAAATCCATTAATTATGAATTTCTGTTAAAAATACTGCAGGCCCCAAATTCTGTTATATCAGTATCTTATTGTGTTTCATGCCTGGCTATAAACTGCTTTTTCCAGTTGTGGGATATACCTTTATCTTTACTTAAATATGTCAATATTTGAAGATTACTTTTTCTCCTTCTACTTTCCATTTGTGGGAACAAGAGTTTCAGATGCTTTTGGCAATGGAATTAAATTTCTGGTGCAATCTGCATAACCCCAAATTCAAATTATGATTTAACTTTCTCATGTAAACTCTTATATATATATATACACACATACATGCACATGCACACACACACACACACACACACACACACATACATACATAAAATAGAGGCAAAAAGGGGAGTGGGAGGGGGAGGGGGACCAACAAGCCTGTGCAAGATTGTTGGTAATTGGCCAATGCATATACTGTGTTGTTCACAAATTGCAACCAGCACCCTGCAATGCAGCATATGCATCATTCAGTGCCAAAGGGTTAACCTTAGCTGGCCATGTCTATCGCTACTGTAAAGGTGTACATGCCCAGTTCAACTGGCTGGGCATTGCATTTCACAAAATTAATAATGTTTCCACTGTGTTAAATTCTGGCTACCAGCCCTTCATATTAGGGAATTTAAGATCATCTATTACTGGACAATAAATTCAATTTGACACTTGATAAGAAACCACTAAAGTACAAAACGAGATTATGATTTTGGCAAAGTATAATACAATTTACTCACTGGTATTAAGAACAGGAGGCCATTTGGATAGTGCGTTCGAAAATCCAACTCCACAGTGAAATCACCAGCCTGAAGTACACTTTTACGGTGACGAATCTGTACATGACTGTGAGGAGAATCTCCAAATTTTGCAGCTCCTGGCTCTAAAGAATAACTTGGTCCCTTATGGCACTCATCTGGAGAGCCATTTCCTTCTACTCCTCCTCTTCGAGATGGAAGAAGAATTGAAGGGGCAGGACTGCCTGAAGGGTAGCTTTCCACAATACTTATTGTATCCATTCTTCCTATTCCAACATTCTCAAATGATATAGGATGGTTCAGATGAAGGAGCCTACACAAAAAAAATCACATATTACCAACCACAGCCAAAAATAGACGGCATGAATACAAATTCAAAATTGAAAGGTACTATGCAGTATTTTTGGTAATACTATAAAAGCAATAAGTGGAAGAAAATTAAATTCCAAACAATTTGTGTTTTCTGGTAGGTTATCTGGCCTACAATTTCTCAGTTGCACTGTTACATTCATTATTTTTACATCCACAATCCGAATTCTGTGGATAAAATTGTCAAGTTCTAAGGTCCCACATTACAGTGCTGGTAAAGAAGATTCGAGTCAATGAATAAGTAAGATACCTGAATATTAAAGCAATAACCAATAGTGTGCATGTTTTGACACACCTGGTGACTATGCACCATCTGTGTCAGGTGTGCAGCTCAACTGTGCTAAGGGAGATGACACATTCCTTATGCATCTCGAGTCAATGTCATGCATCTAGCAAAATACAAAACTGATCAACAATAAAATGTCTTATAAAAAAGACAACATTCCAAAGGACATTTATAATTATATTAGACTAACAAAACTGTACATCTCCATATGACCTCTCCAACTTCCATTGGTATGTCTGATCCTTTTTCTTCCTGGGTTTTGTATTAGGGTACTAATTTCCACATTCAATGTTCTCCGTACATCCTACATGTGCACACAGTTTCTACAATCACTGTCCTCCATTTGTCCCACTTGTGTAACAAATTTCCAGTTATCCATTTTCCCTACATATGCACATGATTTTTTATTTTATTTTTTTTTATTATCACATGTCAGTTTTAATATTTACTGAGATGTAAGTCACAATTCCTTATCTTACCAGGGAGTTTTAATTCTTAAGATGCTCTGTAGTATAATTTCTTTTGTCTGTAATCCTATACAGTCTTCTCCGACCACACACATTTTGCAGCCCTGTAGATGTACTGGGCCAGCCATGTTACATAAAACTTAATTTGTACTATCGTCTTAGTTTTGTTACAATTTATCTATTATTTATGAAGCAGTTGTCTTCATATGCTTGTTCAGAAGTGGTATTCTACTAGCTGTTCAGGAAGGAAAAACTCAGATTTCATGTTAGCGAAAAAACGAATACAAACATTAAAATGAGAAAAATCTTGAATGGAGGAAATTTGGTACTGAGGTTACTTGTTTTAGAACACTAAAACTGAGCATTAAATGTGAAAGAACCTTAAATCAAGACACATTATACATGGGGTTCTACAACCTACAGAACTCTGAACTTACTGGTCATTGAATATTACATCCTTAATAGTTCCAATAAGTGGAACTGACGATGATGCCAGGCCAGCGTTATTAAAATTAGAAGGAAGTCCTCCAAAATACAGACCACCTGATGGGCCTGGTGCACGTACAACAGTGCCTCCCTTTGGCAAAATGGCAGTGTCCAGAAGTTCATCATCCACCCTTAGTTCCAGCCGGCGACCTAGTTTTGTTACTGAGAGTGAATGGAACCTCCCATCATTAAAATTCTTCTGTGGTGATAAGACAACTCCACCATGGCCAGCATCCACCTGCACATTAAGTCTTCCATCTGTCAGAGAAACAGAGTAGAAGCTTTGGCCTGGTTCTGCATCCCTAAAAAGACACATGCCATATTGCTGTAAAAAATACTCTATCCGGATATACTAAATTCACAAATAAATTGCAAATTCTCATAAGACTCTCTTTCACCCCTAAGTTTAATATAAAAATTTAACAATTTGAGGACTGATATTCATCTATATTATACAGAAAAACATCACTTTCTACCACCTAGATAACAGATAAACTGACTAATGTCATTTTGGAAATTACCATGTAGTTTACAATACCGCATTTTTGACAGTGTACTAACTGACAATAAACAGTAACATAACCGAAAGCATACAGACAAGCTGTAGGTCATATCTATGTCAAAACTAAGGTTTATAAATCCTCGTAACATGTGTCAGCCTACACAGCCACCTTCAGGACAAACACCTCAATCATAATGGGAGGTACACGCAGTTACACATATGGGAACCTTCCCTGGGGTTGACTCAGCCTCTATAAGAAATGAGAACCAGGGGTATATCCTTGGGAGTTAATGTGGCTGATGAATAAGGCTGACCTTACCACCTTTATGTACCCACTGTCTAGGAATTATGGAAGCCTCAAACTCATGGAGCCCTAACCACCTGTCCAGACCAGTAATGGGAAGTTTTACCTTTCACCATTTTAAATGGGTACCTATTAACATTTTTGTGTTCTTCCTCTAGATGGCTATGTATATTTAAAAATCTTGGGCAATAAAATATAGGAGTGACAACTTGTGTGTTCTACATTCATTACTACTGAGCTTTAAGTCCACAGCATTTTATTTGTGTTCTAAAGTAACCAGAAAGGCTCTGGAGGCCTACCCATACCCCTACTCAATTGGTACTTGGGGCTACTTCCCTGGCAGTAAAGTGGTTGGGAGATGAAGCTGACCAATCACCTACATCAAATGCTTATGTTAAGAATGCACTCAACTACCCTATATGCCATCATGGCACAGTGTTCACAGAACAGTTGTAACTATACTTCGACATGTGTTACATTTTATCACACTCTGGTAATTTCTAATATTAACCAAACATATATCATTTATTGCCCCACTCATCTCATTCTTCTTGATTTGATCACCTGAACAATATTTGGTGAGGAGGACAGATAACATTGTATATAACATGTTTAAAAATACAACTGAAAATAAAAAAAGGCATAAAAAAAATACACTTTCCTTTTGTAACATTCTGCTAGAATTTATCTATGAAAAATCAGTTTTTTGGCTACTTACGCAAATGCCGTTAACATAAGCAGTGCATTGGGTTGCAATGTTCTGAACACAAATCCAAATGATGTATTACGACGATCAAGAGAATACGATGGCAGCTGTAGGTGACCTTTGCCATGGAAACTTGCTTTATCCAGTGCAGAATCAGCACAGCCTGCCTCCACACCATAGAACTGTCCACGCAGAGGACTGTATCCATCTTGCACTACCTGAATTTCTGCCATACAGCCAAGAAATGAGCCTGGCAGTTCCAATTTATTTGTGCCTGCTCTAAATAAACCTGGAGGAACTCCTCCAATAACGTACAAGGCACTGGATAGATCAGGCAGAGCTTCCTGCCCAACAGGGGGTGTGGGCGACCCAACACGGGCCTCACCTTCCACTTTCAGTATCCCTGTGTAATAAATTAAAAGGCTGTTTCAGATAAGGTCTAGAATATTAAACAAAATATCTCCTTTACCTAATTAGACAGTAAGGATACTTACAGCAGTTTTTAAAAACCTGCAGCAAAATCTCTGTTTTATTTTCCACAAAATGCCATTTCTTTCTTTTCCAGTTCAAATAATATTCAAGTTTTTCATACACAAAGCACTAATATGTAATACCTTCCCCATCATGTTGGTTCATTTAGTTCAATTTAATGTCCATCATTGAGAGATTAATGCCCTCTGACTTTTAAAATATCCCCACAGATGAAAATACTCTACCAAACTCAATGCAACGACAATTAGAGCATCAAATATAACTGACACAACCAGGCATTTACAGGCTTCCTTTTGCAGCAACATTACAAGTCTTTAATTGTTTTACTGTGTAATGTTGCTGCTCCCAATATCCACTCCAATTATAATGGAACTTTTTAATACAAATCTTTAAACTATACTTCACAGACACATGTTCATGAAAATTCACATTGTATATACAACCATAATACAGGAAAAGCTGGCCATGTTTCTTTCTTCTGACTACAGCATCTGATGGGAAATTATAAACCACAAAAATGTTTAATGACTGAATGTTATCCACAAACCGTTCTCAAGCTTCTGTTTGCGGTCAAACAACCGACTTGCTTCAACAATAGTCCAATTGCCTGTGTTGTGTTTGTCAAGTGACGCCATCTCCAGGCGATTTTCTCCACTGTAGCCCACTCGGAAGACCACTCTACCATCACGCAGAATTAGTGACACATACCTGTCCTAGAACAATAAGTTAACCTGAGAAATCACATTATGGCAAAATACATGGTGAAACATTTTTATGCCAGTTAGTATAAAATACTAAACAGTGTATGTCAGCACAACCACTTTATTACTCAAGGCATTTACAGAGGCTACATGTTTCGACTATAAATAGTCATCTTCAGGCCTATTTTTGTCATTTAAGTCACAAGATTCTATGCATACTCTGGGATCCCATTGTGTTTACATCCATGGAATACATAAAATTTAATCTTTTGTCTCAAAGGGTTTGATGTGCAAATTGTGTTTACAACAGTGGGATACATAAAATTGGATCATATGTCTCGTAAAATGTGTTATACAAATTGTGTAATAAAAAGTTAAAATATATAAAATTCCAATTAGTATGTATATGATTGTTGGCATGTTCTCACTTTTTAGACTCTGCATCATCAGAATTATGAAAACTTTTCCACAGTTAACACATTTACACAGAATCAATGAGATAAAAAAAAATACAAACAGCTAATAGCACAGGAAAGTGTTCTGTATACATGCACACTATGGTATTAATAACAACAAACAGCCTATCTGCAACAATATTTATGGAACTTTGACTCAGCAACAACCAAATAAATAACAACTTTACTAGTTAACCAACTCCATGTTGCAGGGTCCTTGACAAGCTAATACTTCTACCAGCTGTTCAACAAATTCCCCATATTTTATGAAACTTGGAGGTTCACCATTCTTTTCCTAACAGCCCACCAATTGTCCTTTCCTCAGTCAGAAAAATCCAGTCTATAGCATCCCATCATTCTTATCTAATAT
>Ga0123353_10006851_pt1 | contig 15297 bp, 15 predicted proteins | sample TergutLab28metaG_3_FD_92763 | JGI IMG/M metagenome (GOLD analysis project Ga0123353, IMG submission 92763) | Labiotermes labralis P3 segment gut microbial communities from Petit-Saut dam, French Guiana - Lab288 P3 | ecosystem: Host-associated > Arthropoda: Insects > Digestive system > Gut ... | reverse complement strand
TATAGTAACTTTTTTATCTTCGCCTCTTTTCATAACGGTTGACTCAGGGCATACTTTTATGCAAACCCCGCATCCGTTACATTTTTCATGATCAACTTTTATCGCCATTTTTATTTGGTCCTTCCTTTATTATAAATCTGTACGGGTCTTTCTCAAAAGCAGGCGGGGGCAAGCCCCGCCTCTGCAAATCATGACCGAAACGCAATATTTTGTACGGGCGCGGTTAATCGCGCCCCTCCTTACGCTTTTTTCGCTTTAACTTTTTCGGTGATAGCTTTAATGGTGACAGCATCTGCATCACGCAGTGCCGCAATTGCTTCTTCACAAGCGGCATAATCGCTAAGAGCGATCGTGTAACAGCTTGTGCCGCCGCGAATAAGTCTTAGAGCCATATTTGCGTGATGAGAGTGTATCCCCACAAATACGCAAACGTCAAAATTATTGTGTAAAATTGTTACGTTCGGATGATTGGGGCTGATCTCCGCCGCGGGGTTAATCCCCTTTTGCCTGTAATCTGCCATAGGGATGATCTTCGCGCCGCACGCGGCCGCGAGTTCCTTTACAGCAGCAGCTTTTGGAGCAGCATCATCAGACCAATTCCACAAAAGAAGAGGCCCCGGGCATATTGCGGCGTTCTTTGCGTTAGCTAATTTTTCCGCAATAACTTCCACAGCTTTTGACTGCGGTACGATCTCCCCCTCAACAAGCGCATCTCCCTCATCAGGAAGCACTACTCCCATCATCGCCGCGGCTTTCGCAACAAACCCCTCCGGGCCTGGCAGCACTCTGTATTTTTCCTGAACCATTTTTACAGCCTCCGGTGATTCAATCCCATGTTCAAATATTATAGTACGATTATCATCGTCAAATTAATAAGATGTATAATATACAAAAAAACATCCCCGCCGCATAGTAGAATTTTATAAATTCTATATCCTAAGCCTTCCGTCAAGCATTCTATTATTGACTTTCAACCTGTAAATATAAACGCCTGACCCCGCTTTTCCCGTATTCCAGTTTAATTGATGAGTGCCCGGGCCGAATCTGCCGTTTGATACTCTGCCCACCTCTTTACCGGCAAGGTTATAAACGCGAAGCTCTGCATTGCCAGCTTCCGGAAGTGTAAAATTGAATACGACATTTGAGCGTGAGCGGACATGGTGGCTTATAGAGATACCGGAAGCGTTGCGGGATACTTTGCGATCGGCAATCCCTACCGGTTCTACAAAGTACAATGAATCATATACAAAAACCGCCTCAATCCTGCACTGCTGACTGCATGTAGGGCCTGTGCCCGGAGCTTCCGAAGAGAGACGCACCGTTAATATGGAATCGGTAGATTCTGTCGTAATCTCCGATCCGTCCCTCATCTCTCTTACAATCCACTTATCTATGCGGTGGAAGCGTTTCCCCGCGCCGCTTACCGTGATAGGCGCGCGCGCGAAATAGTCGCCGCCCCATGAGAATCTGCTGCCGTTCCATGATCTCTGCGAATTTGTGCTCGGCATCCTCGGATCAATGACCATTGAGTTGATTTTTATTAGACCGCGAGTTGTATCGCTTATAAAGGTAACGGTGCGGTCTGTGCCCAAATTATCGTGGCCGCTTGGTCTGAAGTTGCTGGAGTTTCTTACTGCATCACGAAAACCCTCTATCTTACGGTTATAATTGCTCTTGAGCTTTGGTATGGAGATCTCCTCCCAGGAGCGCGAAGGATTAGCATCGTCGGTGAGATGTTCCCGTCCCTGTTCCCTGTGAAATACTGGATTTCTCCAGCGCCTGATATGGTCATTCATAATAGGTTTCATTGTCGTAACAATGCTGTCTATAACAGAGTCTGATCTTCCGGGGTGAAACGCGGTGTTTAAGAGATTGGCGAAACTGTTAATGAAATGGTGCCTTACCGATTCATTAGCCATTAAATTACGAAACAGCTCATTTCCCGGATTTGATTGAAAAATCATACTTAATGTAGGCGCAGCAGGATCCGTATGCGCATTGTCGTGAACACCGGCCCAAATATTCATGATTTGATCAAGATCGTGGACAAACCAGCGGAACCTTCCGTCCCGTCCTTTGGGAGCGTACCAGCTAAAATTCCTGCGTTCACGCCACAGTCTTTGATTGTTCCAAACACCGTCCCAGTTGCCAAGTAAAATCTGTACGGCGTAGTGATCAACATAGCTGTCAATGTCAATCAGCTTAAGCATTGAATCAAGCACCGCTTTATCTGCGGGGTTGTTTCTAACGTTTCTTGAATATTCTGCCATTCTGAAGAAAGCGGCGGAGTCTCCCTCACCCACAGCGGCTCTCATGGCGCCTGTGCCCCGGCCGCTGCTGCTGAAATTAAGAATATCTACATTGTCGGGATCAACGCCATAGACTCTTTCTAAAAAATGTTTGTCATGACGCTCTCTTATGTTATGCCATCCCCAAAACTCACCATTGACAAACACGATAACGGAACGAAACGCCTGTATATCAAAGGTCTTAACATGGGAGAGCATATACTGCGCCGAAGCGTCGCGTATGAGCGCTACCTGAACGTCATTTCCGCCTGTGCGGATGAGAAGCCGCCGGAAACTTGAGTCGGGACGGTTATGAAAGAGCCTGTCATTAAAATTAATGTGTCTCTCGCTATATTCCCGCCGGGCGTAAACTCTGAGCGATTTCTGCGGAAAACGTCTCGTCCATCCGCCGTTTATCCTGTACCCGACCGCTTGAGATACCACTAGATTGCCGTTTGTTCCGAAGTACTCAAAGTGGCCGGGCCGTTCCCAATCGTCACCTCTCATGTAATAGTTACCTGTCCAGCTTCTGCTTGAAGTGCTTGAATTGGTTGAATCGTAGTTAGCGCCGGGTACGTATATCCCCTGGCTATGTCCAAAAAAGTCAAGACTGTCAACGATCACCGAAACTATAGGCAGTGATCTGTACGGGCTGCCCTGCGGTAACACAAAAAATGAACCGCTTATCATAGATCCCGGCACAACAGTATTGTTTCTAAACGCGGCGGCGCGGATAACCGTTCCCTTGGTGACATTTCCGTTAGGCGAGAGCCAGGGGAGATCTCCCCCCATCACGTTGAGCATATTGGTGGGAGGCGTGGTTCTGATGTTTGAAAAATTATTTGGGCTGTCTGTACGGTCGGCAATTGAAATCGCTGCGCTGTAACGCGTTGACCCCGAAGCGTTCGGCCGAGGCTCCGACCCGTTTGTCGTATACCAAATTTCAGCGTCCGAACCGCCGTTTATTGATAAATTGAAATTACTCGCGTAACTCCCCGGAGCGGGAGAAAATGTTAATGTTTGTCCAAAAGACGCTGCCGCGGCGATTGATATAAAAACAGACGCAAAAATAAGATTCCGTGACGTCATAGGGCTGCTCCTTTAAATGACGTTATGTAAATTCGCAATGATTTCGTATTGATTTAGATAAATCACGTAATATTACAATATAATGTATGTGTGCGGTACATGTAAGGATTTTATGAAAAATGTTGAATTTGGGTGTTTTTTTGCAGTTACTGCGGAAGAGTTTTGCTTCGATTTTCCTGTATCCGCTTTACAGATACCGATAGCAGTTTTGCAAGCGTTTCCATCGCAAAAAAGACTGCAAGTACCCTTAAAAGCCTACAAACACCTTGTTTTTTAACTTGCGAAATACTATTTTCAAAGTATAATTATTGATTTTAAAAATCTTGCAACTCTTTTAAAATCAAATGATTATAACTTAGGTTCAAACTAAAGCCCCCATAGCTCAGTAGGATAGAGCACAGGTTTCCTAAACCTGGTGCCGCAAGTTCGATTCTTGCTGGGGGTATTTTAACTGTGATCGGCGGGACGCGTGATTTCTCCCTCTGACGTTGTACTAGTGAACGGCATAAATTGACACTGCACCGCACGCAGCTGCACGCAGGGCCGTAAGGCTGCTTAGCGGCACAGTGTCGATTTATGCCGTGGTTCAGTATGGATATTTAAGCGGTGCGATAACAACTCATTTATAAATAAACAAATGATGCGCAAAAAAAAATTATAGGAAACGATTTTAGATTTTTCTTTCATACCGTTAAAAACTATACTATATTCATTAGTTGATGGAGTCCAAATGATTTATAGCCGTTTTGCGTCTCCAAAAAGAGATGCGCTGATTTCAGGAGTTAAATATGAAACGTTCATTGTTGATTTTTATGGTTTTGCCGATGATTGCCGGATGTGCCGCGTCTGCGGGCGGGTCACAGTATAAAGAGGTTGAGTCAAGAGAGCCTCTCAAAACAGTGGAAGCGCAAAGTATAGAATATACGAGCAGCGCCAAAAGTCCGCTCACTTTTATTGATACCTTAAACCGCGGTAAAGAGATCTCTCTTTCTGAGGGCGACGTAGCGATGCTTGATATCGGCGGCAGAAGCGCGGCGCCTGCGAGAGTTGAGATTAACGAACCGCGTTTTCGCATCCAAATCATGGCGTCGGGTCAAATCGATGTAGCGCGTCAGGAGAAGATGAGAGCGGAATCAACCACCGGCCTGCCGGTTTTTTTGTCTTCCGAACAGTCGCTTTTCAAATTGTATGTAGGCGAATTCCAAACAAGAGAGATGGCCGAAGCCGCGCTTCCTGATATAAGGAAAGCGTATAAGGATGCTTGGATTGTGAGGAAATAGGGTTACGATATCCTAACCCTGATATACTCGGCCAAGTCTTTCAATACCGCCCCCTTATCGCCCAAAAACGCGATATCTTTCCACGCGTTTTCGATGAGCTCCTGAGCGTAGCGTTTTGATTCCGCCATGCCGACAATCGCCGGGAATGTCGCCTTGCCCTTATCTTTGTCGCGGCCTACATTTTTACCTAAAGTTTCTGATGTGCTCTCTTCGTCAAGGATATCATCTATCACCTGAAAAGCGAGTCCTACGTTGTTGCCGTAGGAGGTGAGTTTTTCGATTGTTTGTGTCGGCGCGTTTGCGAGCATTGCCCCTATTTTTACGGATGCTCTTATTAGCGCAGTGGTTTTATTGTTGTGGATATATTCGACAGTCGCTTTGTCAACAGTTTTACCTTCTGATTCTATGTCTACGACCTGTCCGCCGATCATTCCGTTTGTACCAAGGGCAACGGCGATCTCCGTTATTATGTCAACCCGTCCTATAGAAGCAAGCACCTCAAAGGCCAAGATACATAAGGCATCGCCGCCAAGTACCGCGAGCGCTTCGTTAAAGGCTTTGTGCGCGGTTGGCTTGCCGCGGCGGAAATCATCATCATCCATGCAGGGGAGATCATCGTGGATAAGCGAAAACGTATGGAGCATCTCGATAGCCGCCGCTGTCTTCATAGCTTTTTCGTCGCCGAATTCTCCGCCGCACGCTTCATAGGCCGCCATTACAAGACAGGGACGCACCCGTTTGCCGCCGGCAAAACTTGAATAGCGCATCAGCGTGTGTATCGAAGCTGGGTAGTGAGTTTCGGGCGGCAGTATCCGCTCAAGTGTCTCGTTTGCCGCGTCGCTTACTTTTTGAATATACTCCTTGAGTTCATCCATCGTTTTGCTCTCCGCCGGTAAATGATTCGAGGTTTTCGCCGAGAATCTTGGTTATAAATTCGCCGTTTTCGCCTTTAATAAGTTCCCGCAGCTTGCCTTTAGCGTGTTTGAGATGAGAGTCGCAGGCACGCATTAGACGTATTCCATCCTCAAAATGAAGAAGCGCGCTGTCGAGCGTAAGGTCATCTCTCTCAAGCTGCTCAATAATAAGCTCAAGCTTATCAAGAGACTCCTCGAAAGCGGGGCTGCTTTTCTTTTTTGAAGCTGGCATAGTGGTTAAATATAAGTTATAGCGGAGGTTAGCTGATAGTGAAATTTTTAAATAACAAAAATAACGGCACTTTTGCTTCAGTCATTTTTCTGTTGCAATTCCGCCCGAAATTTACGCTGATTATCCTTACGAAATATTATTTTATCCATATGATGCAAAACACTAATAAAACTTCTCTTGCGCTGACAGACGGCGGTAATTTATACTATTAATTCATTGATACAATAATAATCTTATAGAAAACAGGCTGACGCATAATGAACGAACAGGAATTACTGCAAATAATTGATTTGGGCGAATCCAGTAAGGTTCAGTTTAAGGAGCGTATGCCGCACTTGGACAGCTTTGCGAATGAACTTATCGCGTTTTCAAATTCCGGCGGCGGTATTATAATCTTTGGCGTTAACGATAAAACCGGCGAATTGAACGGACTCTCTTTTGGAGAGATACAGCAGCTGAATCAAAATATTGTTAATACCGCGTCCCAAAAAGTATACCCGCCTGTATATCTCTCAACCGAAACCGTTCGCGTAAATGAGCATCAATTGGTTGCTGTAACTGTTGATGAGGGGTTATCCAAACCGTACAAAGACTCCAACGGCACCATCTATTTAAAGAACGGCTCCGATAAGCGAAAAGTTACGTCAAACGATGAGATCGCCCGCTTGCTGGGGAGTAAAAGTCTGCTTGCCGATGAGATGGAAGTGTCCGGCACCAGTATTAAGGATGTGAACGAGTACTTGTTTTCGGAATATTTCAAAAAGGAATTTGGGGTATCATACAAGGAAAAAGGGCTGACTTTTGAACAGGCGCTCTCTGTTAAAAAAGTTATACGAAACGGATGTTTAACGGTTGCGGGTTTGCTGTTTTTCGGAAATGAACCGCAGTCTTTGCGCCCTGCTTTTACCATAAAAGCAGTGATGTTTGCGGGAAATGATATCGGCGGCAGTACTTACCGGAGTAAACCCGAAGATTTAAAGGGGCCCATATCGGAGCTTTTCAGACAGGGAATGATGTACGTGAAGAGCAGTATAAAGTATCTGCAAAACGACCAGGGGTTCAATACCACCGGTATTCCCGAAATCTCTATTACCGCTATGGAAGAGGTTTTGCAAAACGCGCTCATCCATCGCGATTATTTCAAAAATGCCCCTGTGCGTCTGCTCATTTTCGACAACCGCATCGAAATAATAAGTCCGGGAAAACTGCCCAACAGCCTCACGGTTGAAGAGGTAAAATATGGGAATCCGGTCACTAGAAATAACCAAATCGCCCTTTTCGCCAGCCACACCCTGCCTTACAGCGGTCTTGGTTCCGGCATACGCCGCGCTTTGATCAATCAGCCGGATTTGGAATTGGAAAACGACGTTGAGGGCGATCAGTTTATCGTTCGGTTTATGCGTAAAAATAGCGATTGATATTCCCGGGAAGAAGTGGTAGACCGTAACCTGACAGAAGGCGGTACAGTAACTGTCGATGGCACAATATCAGCTTGGTAAAATAAGTACAAATTATCACGTAAAATCGGCTACGTGATAAATCACCGGCTATAAAACTCACAAATCGCCGGTTACAAGAGTCACAAATTCACTGTTGCAAAACTCGCAAATCACCGGTTGAAACACTTGCATTTTAGCGGTTAGTATGTTATATTTTATAAAATACGGTAATAACAATGGGGTAATTTTATGGATTATAATAAAAGATTTGCCGATAAATTGCTTGCCCAGCGGCTTCAAAGCGCCGGCGCCGTTCTCATTGAGGGAGCAAAGGGGTGCGGCAAGACAGAGACCGCCAAGCGGCAAGCGGCTGGAGTTGTAAGATTTGACGCTGATGAGCAAATAAAAATAAAGATGGAGATAGACCCTAAGAGTGTTCTTGCGGGTAAAACTCCAATGTTACTCGACGAATGGCAGGATTATCCGCAAATTTGGAACTATGTGCGGCGCGAGGTGGATGAGCGAAAGCAAAAGGGGCAGTTTATTTTGACCGGTTCAGCCACTCCGGAAGATAAAGTGAAGCGGCACTCCGGTGCGGGGCGGTTCTCGGTTATAAAGATGCGGCCTATGTCTCTTTATGAAAGAGGCTGGTCTTGCGGCGAGGTTAGTTTAGCGGCTCTGATGAAAGGTGAAGCGCCTGCCTCCAAAGATGTAAAGTTTGATCTCGGCCTGCTTGCGGAGAAGATAACAATTGGAGGCTGGCCGGGGTTAATTGGCGCGGGCGTTTCTGAAGGACTGCGTTTTGTCAGCGATTATATGGCGTTAATTTCTGAAGTTGATTTGAGTAAGGTATCGGATAAAAAGCGTGATCCGTATAAAGTGACGCGCCTGCTTCGGTCGCTTGCGCGAAATATCTCTACCGAAGCGGGTATCACTGCGCTTTCAAGAGACACCGGCGGAAGTGACAATAGCTTGAATGATGAAACGACAGCAGAGTACTTATCCGCGTTAGAAAGATTGATGGCTGTTGATAATGTGCCTGCTTGGAATACGCACATTCGCTCGTCTGATATGCTTCGCAAAGCCCCCAAGCGCCATTTTGCCGATCCATCTATGGCAGTTGCCGCACTCGGGTTGTCTGTTGATAAATTACTTGCGGATCTAAATTATTTCGGACTGTTGTTTGAGTCGCTCGCCGTTCGGGATTTAAAAGTATACGCAGACGCGGACGGCGCCAAAGTATTCCATTACCGCGATTCGCGGGATTTGGAGATTGACGCCGTTGTAGAATATGCGGACGGAACGTGGGGAGCGTTTGAAGTAAAGCTCGGAATAGGAGCGGTAGATGCCGCAGCAGCTAATCTTTTGAAGTTAGCCGATAAAATTGACACCGCCAAAACAAAACCGGCGGCGGCGCTGACGGTACTCACAGGCAATGGATTTGCGTACAGGCGGCCAGACGGAGTTAACGTAGTGCCTCTATCGACTTTGCGTTAGATTGTTTTCGGGATGATTGATTAACCGCGCCCCGTACATTATTTTCTAATTAGACATTATCCAAAGTTACAAATTGATGACGACTAAGATATGATGTGTACGGAGAGCGTATAAATGGGAACGGATAAAAATTATTACGAAGAGTTTGAAATAGACCTGGCTCTAAAAGGCGGCGCGCTTATTTTGGCCATACGCGAAAAGGCTCGTGAGTGGATGCTTAAGCAAAACAGCGCGCAGAGTGATGATTTAAAGGATGAGGCCGCTAAAAAGATCGCCCGTTTGGTTGAGTTTAAAAAGATGGTTCTTGATGAATCCGCAAAAATCGAGGACTCCGAAAGTTCTGACAGTGATCAGGCGGGCAATGAACAGCAGGATCTTGAACAGGTGAAACTTGAACAGCAGAAAGTTAAGCGGCAAAAATTAGAAGAGATGAAAGCTGAACTTGATAAGCGCAAACTTAATATTGACCGCAATCCGAAAAAATCAAATAATTCAAGCCCGCCGCCCCCTCTTCCCGAAAAAACAGCGCAATCAACTCTCAATACAAATACACAAACAGCGAGCTTCAAAAAGAAAAAACAGAAAGCGCTCATTGTTTCAGCTGTTACCGTAGTTATCATTGCTGTAAGCGTTATTGGATTTGTTGTCCCATCGGTAAATCAAAAAAAATTAGAAAATCAAAAAAAAGCAGAACTGCAGCGCCAAGAACAGCAGTATCAAGAAGAACAGGAAAGAGCGCAGTATCAGGAACAGCTGCGCCGGGAATCGCAGCAATGGGCGCAGGCGCAAGAGCGGCAAGCGGCAGAGAGCGCCGCTAAGGCAGGAGATCAACGGGAAGCAGCACAAACCCCGCAAACGTTTACAGATTCAAGAGACGGCCAAACTTACCGAACAGTAAAAATCGGCACTCAAGTATGGATGGCTCAAAATCTGAATTTCAACGCAAACGGCAGCAGATGTCATAATGACAGAGCGGATGCGTGCGCGAGGTTTGGGCGGCTCTACGATTGGAGTACGGCACTCACGGCATGTCCCGCCGGATGGCGTTTGCCGGGTTTAAACGATTGGCAAGTACTTGTAAAATCTGCCGGCGGCGATGAGACCGCCGGAAACAGACTCAAGGCCAAAGGGGGAGGCTGGCTTAAAAACCGTGACGGCGGAATTGGCGGCACAGACGATTATGGATTTTCCGCTTTGCCCGCTGGACACTATTTTGGTCCCTCAAACGATAAAGCGGAATTCAGCGGGATAGGTATCCACGGTACATGGTGGACTACCGCTCATAGCGGCAACAACGCCTCTGTTCGGGGTATGGGGCACAGTAACGGTATTGTAGGGCGTGCTCAGAATTTTAAATCGGACTTGGTCAGTGTACGCTGTATCAGAGATTAGATTAGAATGTTAGGTTGTAAATTGAAACAGCAGGGAGATTTATATGAGCATCAACAAAAATACGCTTATTGGCGCAGGTGTGGTTATCGTTTTTATAATGATCGCTGTTATTATTTTTAAAAGCGGTTTAACGGAAAAAAGAGTAGTGGTCAATGCGCCGGTGCTTACGGATGCACGCGACGGTAAAACATATCGTACGGTTATAATAGCTAATAAAAGATGGATGGCTGAGAATTTAAACTATGCGGCTGATTACTCATTTTGTTATGACAATGATGATGAAATTTGCGATAAGTACGGTAGATTGTATGATTGGAACGCGGCGATGGATGCTTGCCCGGCCGGCTGGGTTTTGCCGGGTCGGGATGATTGGAATGCTCTGTTTTGGGCGGCAGACGGCGCCAATTTTCTTGCGGGCAGAAAATTAAAATCAAGAAAAGGCTGGGATAATAAGGGCAATGGCAGAGATAATTTCGGCTTCTCGGCTCTGCCGGGCGGCTACAGTTGGGTTCATAACGCGTTTGCCGGCATCGGCACGTCCGGCGGCTGGTGGAGCTCCGCCCACAGCGGCGCTCTGAACATGAACGCGTGGGGCTGGAATATGTACTCGGACCGCACGAGTTTAAGCGAGAATCTATACAACAATAACCGTGGACTTTCGGTTCGATGCGTTGAGGAATAGGGGCAGATTTTTCTTGGACTTGATAATAAGCTATCTGCAACAGTTTGGAAGCGGAACAAAGGCAGATTTTATCAAGCTGCTTGGTGATAAGTTGTCGGATGTGCCTGATGAGAAGCAAAAAATTAATAAAGTGAGAAAATTACTATTTTTTATGAGCCGCCAAAAGCTTATCAAACACTGATTATACTGTTACTCTTACACCGCAAACCAATGCTGGAACATACGCGGTAACGGTTACGGGTATCGGCAATTACACAGGTACGGCATCCGTCAATTTCGTAATCAATCCGAAGCCATTGACAGAATTTTTACGGAGAGGGGAGTTGCGTTTTTTGCGTTGCAAGCTTTAGTGAATTAGTGCAACTTTCGCAACTCCGCCCCGGAATTAAAAATACTCAATACCTTTTCGTTCACACCATTCTCGTGCAACTTCCAAAAATGCTTTGCGTCTGAAAGCGTACCATTCATCGGCCAAGTCTACACGATGGAGCGTATCCTTAAATCGCCGAAATGCACCTTTACCCTCCAGCGCAACGCAAAGCAGCTCGCTTTTGCGAGGATCAGATATCGTCTCTGCAAAATCAACCATTATGTCATATTCGCCAATATACTCCTGACTTGGTGCGGCAATCCAGGCGTCATCATCGAATTTTTCGGCGTTTGCGTCCTCTTCATCCATAAAATCACTATAAAAGTCAAATTCACCGGTTTCTTTGTTGTAAAACAGATGTCTTTCGTCACCGATTATTTCAAATTCATCTGCGGCTGCGTTTAAATCCAGCTTTTTCATATACTCCCCTGTTTCGTAAATGTTATGCCTCAAACTAAAATATATTTAAAAACAGCTTTTGAATAGTGGTAATGTATTGTTTTATCAAAGTAATATACTTTTTAATCGGTGAAATGAGGTAATTGATTATTAAGCGATTTGCAAATTTTCAATTTGCGGAAAAACTATCGGAAAGATTAATCCGTCCCCAAAGTAAAAAGATGGCCGTATAGAGTGCCTGTCAAAAGGACGGTCGGCCAAATGAAATTTGAATTAGGTAATGCCCGATAAATTAGGTAAATTTGAATGGACAGCAAAGCGAATTGAACGCCGTTTGTAATTTTATAAGAGGAAAAGTTCCTTGGAGCAAATTTGGAGTCAAAAAGCTCTTATAATTTTCTAAAAACAAAATCTGTTTTTAAGGATCGATTAAATAAATTTATACTCCGCCTCTTTAATATGAAGCGGCCCTTCGCGTTTCAGGACACTTGAGTATAGAATAAATTTTGACACTAAAAACGGTTTCGTTTTAAACAGCGAATTCGCGCTCATAAATCCGGCGAGTTTTTGCGGCGGTGAACCGTTTAGGCGCGCAACAGTTATGTGCGGATGGAATTTGCGGTCTGCGTTTGGGAGTCCCGCAGCAATAACGGCGCGTTCCACATGTTTTTGCAATCTTATCAAAATGTCATTTTTTGCTATTCCGCACCACAATATACGCGGCTCTTTTCTTGGCGGGAAAAATCCAACAGATTGGAGCTGCATTGTGAAGGGGGCGAATTTCACAGTTTTTAAAGAGTTATCAATCGTTTGTGCGATATCCTCACTTACATCTCCAATAAAACGCAGTGTAAGATGCAGTTGATTTTCGGGAGTCCATCTTGCGCCGGGGATCGCCTCGTATATATCGCCTATATCTTCACAGATATTCTCAGGGATATCAATAGCTATAAACAGGCGTATCATAATTGAGCCGTGGTATCTCTTATACCGGGTTGATGGGTGTATTGACTAATGCAAACAGCCGCGTTACATCGTCTTATTTCTGCCGTAAAGACTAACGATGTATCTCTCGGCTATAAGCGTGGCCATAGCCGCCATTTTTTCTATCCTCAATAGCAACAGACAAAGCATGAGAAGAAACGCGATAATGAGAATTGACAAAAATATAAATATCACTATCATAAATTATATCGCCTCCGCTATACCTCTTGATGGACCCACATTCGGAAAACGCGTTTTTGAAGCGTTGTACATTTTAAGTCCTGCCATTGCTATCATCGCCGCGTTATCCGTACAGAATTTTGGTGATGGAAAATATACATTATCCGCGCCAAATTTTTTAATCAGCTCGTCTCTTAAATAACCGTTGCAAGCTACTCCGCCCCCAAGCGCAATTGTCTTTATGCCATCATCATAAGATTTTGACGCGCGGCTCAAATTGTTGACAAGAGAGCTAACGGCAGCTTCCTGAAACGCCCTGCAAATCTGCGGGCGGTTCTCCTTAATATACTGCTCGCTGTTTGAAGATATGAAATTTTTTACAGCGGTTTTTAATCCCGAGAAGCTAAAGTCAAGAGAATTGGGGGATGATAAACGCGCAATTGGAAATTTTATGCTCTCTTTTTTGTCATCTGTTGCGTCTGTATTATCGGATTTATCCGCATTGACAGCTTTTGCAGCTTCCTCTTCTATCGCGCGCCCGGCAGGGTAGGGGAACCCGAGCAGTTTACCCGCTTTGTCAAAAGCTTCTCCGGCGGCGTCGTCAACTGTCCGCCCAAGACAGCGGCAGTTTCCGTAAGATTCGTATCTGTAAATAGCGGTATGGCCGCCCGATGCGAGTAAGCATAGAAACGGTGTTGGGATATTTGGATGTTCGATAAACAAAGAGCAGATATGGCCGTCAAGGTGATTTACCCCTGTTATGGGGATACCGTAAGCGGTGTGCAGACCAAGAGCGAAGCTCACCCCCACAAGAAGCGCTCCCGCAAGACCGGGACTGTCTGTTACCGCGATAAGATCTATCTTGTCTATAGTAAGATTACAATCCTTAATGACCCTTTTTGTGAGGACGTCGATCTTCTCCAAATGAGCGCGTGAGGCTACTTCGGGTACAACTCCGCCGTAAAGCGAGTGCTCTTCCTGAGAGTGGGTCAGGCTTGAGATAACGGCGCCGTCTTTCATAACAGAAACGGAAGTTTCATCGCAGGAGGATTCTATGCCGAGAATGATCATTTTTTTATTTTACAATAGATAATTATAACGTGAATAGACGATTTGTCATAAATAAATATACTTAATGGCTGTGCTTTGGTGGGTTACTGATTACGCCCCTTTGGGGCTGAGAAAGAGATCGTTTTGCATTTTTTATAAAAAAGTTGTTGCATTTCATTCAAAATTATTATATATTATTAATATAGTAATTAAATGTGACACTTGTAACTATGGGGAGGCGATCAGAGATGCGTGCAGGTTTATACACAATCTTGTTTGTAATAGCTCTTAGTTTGGGTGTTATAGCTCAGCAGAACGCTCCAGCGGTATCTGCGAAGTCCGACAGCTCTAAAGTCGTAATACAGCACTCTTCCCAGCAAAGACCGTCGCTCAACAAACAAAACGGTGTTTTGCGTCCGGTTAAAAATACCAACTGGTCTAAAATTAAAGCTCTTTTCGAATAATTGTCAACTATCCCGTAAAATCCGCAAAATTTTATTATTATCCTCAATACGCCACATATATATTGTATTATGTGTTGATCTATTGTATACTTATATTTTAAACATTATTGAAACGTTTAGATAACTTGTAGATAATTCATTATATATATTAAACAATCACTAACTAAAATACCTGTAAAGGAACTGTGCTATGAGTTTCGAAAATCTGCTAAGACCCAAATCTGTTGCTGTTGTTGGCGCGTCCGCACAAGCCGGAAAAGTTGGATACGAGATTTTAAAAAACGTTATTGACGATGGATTTGAAGGGCCCATTTACCCGATCAACCCCAAAGCTGACGAGATCCTCGGGAAAAAATGTTACAAAACTCTCACAGAGGTGCCTGGAGCTGTTGATCTCGCTATCGTAGTGATCAAACGAGACCTTGTTATCCCCACGCTCAAAGAGATGGGTGAAAAAGGGACAAAAGCCACGATTGTAATTACCGCAGGATTTGGTGAAACAGGCGCAGAGGGTAAAAAGCTTCAGCAGGAAATTATAGATGTTGTACGCAAGTATGAAATCACAATGGTCGGCCCCAACTGCCTTGGCTTGCTTAATCCCTGGCATAAGCTCAACGCCTCATTTGGAGGCACGGCAGGCGTACCCGGCGGTATAGCGCTTATCTCTCAGTCAGGCGCATTGCTTACCTCTGTTCAGGATATCGCAGCTCAGGAGAAACTGGGATGGTCGGTTCTTGCTTCAATCGGTAACAAAGCTTCGCTTGATGAAGTTGACTTCTTAGAAGGTCTCAGAAACGACAAAAATACAAAAGTTATCGCAGGGTATCTTGAAAACATTACTCGCGGACGGGATTTTATCCGCGAAGCTGAGATCGTAAGCAAAGAGAAGCCTATCGTTCTTTTAAAAGCAGGACGCACAGACTCTGGAGCAAAAGCCGCAGCTTCACATACCGGAAGCCTTGCAGGAGCGGATTCTTCTTACGCGTCGGCGTTTGACAGAGTAGGGGTGATTCGCGCGGAATCTATAGAACAATTGT
>Ga0123353_10006850_pt1 | contig 15297 bp, 17 predicted proteins | sample TergutLab28metaG_3_FD_92763 | JGI IMG/M metagenome (GOLD analysis project Ga0123353, IMG submission 92763) | Labiotermes labralis P3 segment gut microbial communities from Petit-Saut dam, French Guiana - Lab288 P3 | ecosystem: Host-associated > Arthropoda: Insects > Digestive system > Gut ... | reverse complement strand
TGACATAATGGATCTGGAAATGAGCGCGGAAGACGTAATGCAGGGGAAGTATCTGACCTTTCTTGTCGGTGATGTCGGATACGGAATTGAAATCAGTTATGTAGTGGAGATTATCAGTGTACAAGACATAACACTTGTTCCGCATACACATGCCTATGTAAAAGGGATAATCAATTTGCGCGGAACTGTTGTTCCCGTAATAGACATGGGAATGCGATTCGGCGGTGCGGAAGTTGTCTACACTGATCAGACATGTATAATTGTCCTCAGCATGGACGAAATGAGCGTAGGTATACTTGTTGACGGAGTACAAGATGTTACGGATATTGAAGATTCCAATATACAAGATCCGCCGACAACCACAGGCAATGCGATAAAAAACCATTTCATTAAAGCAGTCGGCGTTTCGGCGGGAGAAGTAAAGCAACTGATAGACGTTTACACCGTCTTTGAAGTGGGCGCAGCCGGAAACTAAGCAAACCCAGTCATTGCGAGCCATCCGCAGATGGTGTGGCAATCCACAGTTTAAATAGATACGAAATATTTCTTTAGGGAGTGCGAATATGCATATAGAAGATAAGGATTTTTTCCGTTTGCGCGACTATATTAAATCAAACTTCGGGGTCAACCTTGAAAAAAAGAGAACGCTTATAGAGGGGCGTCTTTCGAATTTCATTATCTCGGAAGGTTTTGACGGCTTTCATGACTATATTGACAATGTATTTGCCGATAAGAGCGGAGCAAAAATCAATACATTAATGACTAAGCTGACAACAAACTACACATATTTTATGCGCGAAGAAACGCATTACAAATTTATGGAAGATGTAGCACTTCCGTATTGGACGTCACAGCTCAGGGACAAAGATCTTCGTATCTGGAGTGCAGGCTGCGCATCAGGCGAAGAGGCATACACAACGGCGATGGTTCTCAAAGAGTGGTTCGGACCTAAAATAGCCGGATGGGATACAACCGTACTTGCAACGGATATATCTACAAGAGTGCTTGATATGGCAAAGGCGGGAGTTTATCCGGAGGAACACTTTGACCACCTTCCGAAGGCGTGGAAGTTAAAGTATTTCGATAAAATCGGAGAAGAACAATACAGAATAAAGCCAATTTTAGCAAGTGCCGTAAGCTTCGGACAGTTTAACCTGATGGGCAACTTCAGCAGATTTAAAAAGAAATTTCACATCATCTTCTGCAGAAATGTTATGATATACTTCGATCCGCCGACAAAGCAAGCCCTTGCAAAAAGATATCACGATGCGTTGGAGGTAGGCGGATATCTGTTCATAGGGTTAAGCGAAACACTCAGCGGAATTCAAGGAGATTTCGAGCAGGTTCAACCCGCGATATACAGAAGAGTCAGGTAAGGGTTTTCAATATAATGTGCCTGAAATTAGCAAAATTAATAAAAAACGCTATATATTGCGATAAAAAGTAAATAAAATATAGACAACAAAAAGCCGCCATGATATAATTCTTTAGATATAAAGAGTTGTTAAGTGGCGGTTTAAGGTTCGATAAGGTGAAAAAGTATGTGGAATAACATTTTCAAACCTATGGATGTAATCCAAAAAGGCCTCTCAGCATCGTGGACAAGGAACGCGGTAATAAGAAATAATATTGCAAATGTTGAGACGCCGGGATTTAAAGCATCATACGTTGATTTTGAATCACAATTCAAAAGAGCGGTGGAAGGCAGCGGCTTTGTCGGGACACGAACACACTCTGAGCACCGCCGGATTGGTCCGGGCACCTCACTCGAAGATTTCAGACCGATGATCAGACAGTCAAGACATTTGTCGATGAGAGCTGATGGAAACAATGTAGACATTGAATCGGAAAACGTAAGAATGGTACAAAACACCATTTTCTACAATACATTGATGGAAAAACTAAACGGTGAAATACGCCGCTTACGTATGGCGATATCGGAAGGCAGATAAATTTAATGCAGAAATAGAATAGAGCATTGGGGCAAAGAATTAGAAATAGGGAGAAAGCAAATGTCATTTTTAGGATCAATGAGTATCAGCGCATCGGCGCTTACGGCGACAAGGCTTCGCATGGATGTTATAGCAGAAAATATTGCTAATATAGATACAACAAGGACGGAATACGGAGGCCCGTACCGCAGAAAATATGTGGTGTTCCAGGAACGAGGAAACAACAGGGACTTTGCATCGTTTTTTAACAGAGCCCAAAGATCACCGGGCGGAGTACGTGTAATCAATATCGGCAGAGACATGTCGGAGTTTAAGCTCGATTACAACCCGTCACATCCGGATGCTGACGAAAACGGTTATGTCAGACTGCCAAATGTCGAAGTAGTCCAGGAAATGACCGACATGATGGCAGCATACAGAGCCTACGAAGCAAACATAACAGCACTTAACGCGTTTAAAGACATGGCGACAAAAACGCTGGAAATAGGTAGATAAAAGGAGCAGTTAAATGAGTATAAATCCGATTACGCCAAATATTATGCATTTGTTCAACACGGAGCCGCTTAGAGTTGACAATAATCAATTGACAAACGCAAGCGGGAGCTTTGCGGACATATTATCGGAATCTATGAACACGGCAGAAGTGACAGACTTTATCGACAAAGGCTCTACGCTCGAACTGATGATGGGCGAAACCGATGATTTCGCAAGCCTCTTGATAGATATCCAAAAAGCAGAATTATCACTAAACTTAGCGCTGCAAATAAGAAATAAGGTCATAGACGCATACAATGAAGTAATGAGAATGTCGGTATAAAATAAATGACAAATGACAAATGATAAATGACAAATAGCAGCTAACAAGAAATAATAATTCGCAAAAACTTAGGTTATGATGATTAAATAGGATTAGGGAGAAATACCATGCCGCCAGAACAGGTAATACTCTTTATAGTTGGTACGATTGTTATACTATTCGGTGCCTATTATGTGACGTACTATATTGGTATGAAAGCATCCGGGCAAACCCGTACCGGAATGAAAAACCGGAACATAAACCTGCTTGACCGGTACGCTATCGCACGCGATAAACAGTTTTGTATTATCGAGATAGCGGACAAGGTCTATGTTGTGGGCATTACAAACCATACAATGACGCTGCTTGATACGCTCGATGCAGCGGCTTTTGCTGAATTAACGGAAAGCAAAGAGGAAAAAACCACGCCCTGGGGTATGACTCCGGTCGGGCAATACGGCAACAAACTTACGAGAAAAGTTGTCGAATTCATTGCGGAAAAAACAGGGAAAAAACAACAATATGAAAATAACGCGGGCACACCGGCCGACAAGCGGACCGATGCGCCAAAAGGCACACCGGACTTCACGGAGAGTATGAAGGAGGCGGAGCGTACCGCAAACGAAGCAAATAGCGAAAATCCTGAAGGCAAAGAAAAACCGGATGATTCCAAAATCCCGGATCTTCCGAACATGCCCGATCTACCCGAACTCCCTGCGGAAAAACTAACGGAAAGTACGGAGGGTGATTGATGCCAATTGATACAGAAACCGGTGGAGATCTCGGTTCCATTAATCAGATAGTTCAAACCCTCTTCGGGGAAAGCTCTCAAACAGTCGATATTGTAATCCTGTTAACTATCCTGACATTATTACCGTCGATTCTGATGATGTTAACAGGCTTCACGCGAATCATAATCGTACTGTCATTTGTCAGACAAGCACTGGGAATGCAGCAAACTCCGCCAAATCAAATCCTTATCGGACTTGCATTGTTTCTAACATTTTTTGTTATGCAGCCCGTCTTTTCGAGAGTCTATGATGAAGCATACATACCATTTACCGAAGGACAAATAACACAAGAAGAGTTTATAGAGGGAGCGATGGGTCCGACACGGGAGTTTATGATTGCACAAGTCATAACATCCGACATAGACTTTTTTGTAAGAATGTCGGGAGAAGTATATGACACCCTTGAAGATGTACCAAACAGTGTGCTGATACCCGCTTTCATTACCAGTGAAATAAAACACGCAATGTTCATAGGATTCTTCATATATCTTCCATTTATTGTTATTGATATGATAGTTGCGAGCACATTGATGTCTATGGGTATGATGATGCTCCCGCCCGCAATGATATCACTGCCGTTTAAAGTCCTGCTGTTTGTAATGGTCGACGGTTGGCAGCTAATCATCGGGGCATTATTGCAAACCTTTTACTAGCGGAAGGGAAAGGAGGTATAACAATGGTTTCATCAGGAACAGTTATTGATGTTCTTACGCAAGCGATAACCGTGGTAATAATGTGTGCGGCACCTATGTTGATAGTTGCAATGGTTGTAGGACTACTTGTTTCGATATTCCAGGCAACGACGCAAATCAATGAACAAACACTTGCTTTTGTACCCAAAATAGTATGCGTTATGCTGGCACTGCTCCTTTTCGGAGGCTTTATATTCAGCACAATCGGCGGTTTTGTTACAAGATTATTTTCTCAACTGAACTCTCTGGTAATAACATAGTATTTAGAACGGATTACATATGATTACAACGGCAGTTTCGATTTTATTGAGTGCGGACTATTTTATCCTACTCGTTTTCCGGATGAGCGGACTGGTACTGGCATCACCTATCTTCGGAAGAGTAAATGTACCGATAATAGCAAAAATCGGACTCGTAACCTCGCTTAGTTATTTAATGTTCCTTTTATTTCCGCAAACTGTAGCTATTTCATACTCAACGCTGATGGGATATCTGATATTATGCGCCGGAGAACTTCTGTTGGGAATGGCACTTGCTTATGTAACAAATATTTTCTTTTCACTTGTAGCATTTACAGCCGGACAACTCATTGATATGCAAATAGGTTACGGGATCGTCAACGTCTTCGACGCGCAAAACAATACTCAGGTGCCAATGATGGGTAATGTACTGAATATCATGCTGATATTATTGTTCTTTATTCAAAACGGACACTTAAGGCTTATCGAAATACTGTACCTGACCGTGGAGCGTATGCCGATAGGGACACTAATATTCTCACCCGCAATAGGGCTCACAGCACTTGAAATTTTTGTCCGTGCGTTTTTACTGGGAATAATGATGGCACTACCGATAATTGCTTCGGGTTTGACAATAGAAATAGGTTTCGGAATGTTAATGCGCGCAGTCCCGCAGATACACATGTTTATTGTAGGGATACCTTTGAAAATGATAGTTGGTCTTATACTGTTCAGTTTGACACTTCCTATATATGCCAATTTCAGCCTGAGAATATTTAACGAGCTTTTTAGCGGTGTAGAAAAGATGTTTGCCAACTTTGTCGGTTAGTGACAGTCACATAGTAAAGGTAAATTATGGGTCAAGGCGGAGAAAAAACAGAAAAGGCGACGGCTAAAAAGCGGCGTGATGCCAGGAGGAAAGGGCAGGTACGCCGCAGCACCGAAGTCAACACAGCATTTTGCGCGACACTTATGTTCGGTTTGCTTTTCTTAATATGGCCGACATTTGTTGAGCAGTTGAAGGAAATGTTCACCGAGCATCTCAGTACACAATCAATAATGATGGCAAGCAGGGGGCTTAACCATGATGAAATAATGGGGCTGTTCGTACGTGTGCTTCTTGGATTTTTTGGAGTAATGTTCCCGATACTGGGAGTTGCGTTAATTTCGGGTGTTATCGCAAATGTATTGCAAATAGGCTTTATGTTCACTACTGAAACCATGAAAGTGAAGCTTAGTAAAATAAACCCGATTAGCGGCTTTAAACAAATGTTTTCCCCGCGAAAGCTTGTAGAACTGGTAAAAAATCTGCTGAAAATATTCGCCGTAGGATTTGTTGCATATTCGGATTATATGACTCTGCGGGAAAAATTCGGAAGCTATGTCGGGCAAGACATCTATATATCATTTGTTGACATCATGCGGACAGCCTTTCTTATGGCACTAAAAATGTGCATAGTTATGGTATTTATAGCGGTAGCGGATTTCCTCTTCCAGTGGTGGAAATATGAAAAAGACTTGAAAATGACTAAGCAGGAAGTAAAAGACGAATATAAAATGATGGAAGGCGACCCGAAAATAAAAGCCAAAATAAGACAAAAGCAAATGCAGATGAGCGCAATGCGTATGATGCAGCAAGTACCGGAAGCAGACGTTGTAATTACTAACCCGACACACTATGCAGTAGCGCTTGCATATAAGGAAAAGGAACATACGGCTCCGATGGTACTCGCAAAAGGACAGGACTATGTAGCGCAGAAAATTAGAGAAACCGCGATTGAGCACGGTATACAAATAGTAGAAAACCCGCCCCTCGCACAGTCACTGTTTGCAATGTGCGAAGTAAATGACGAAATACCCGACGAGCTCTTCCAAGCCGTAGCCGACGTGTTGGTATTTGTTTACCGCCAGAAAGGGCGAATTAGGTAGGTGAGACAGCAAATATGAGTAATAGAATTAAAGTATCTGATATTTCAATAGCCATAATACTTGTGGCGATACTTGTTGTCATTATTTTCCCGCCTAACACAGCTCTTATGGACTTTCTTCTTATCATAAACATGGCAATCTGTATTATCATCCTTTTATTCTCTTTGTACATTAAAGACCCTGTGGATTTTTCCGTATTTCCGACAATCCTCTTGTTTATTACTGTATTCCGTCTGGCTCTAAACCTTGCCTCGACACGACTAATCCTTGGTAACGAAGGAAATGCGGGTGAGGTAATCAGGGCATTCGGAGAGGTTGTCGTCGGCGGTAATCTTGCAGTAGGCGTCATTACATTCTTAATAATATTGATTGTACAGTTTATGGTTATAACAAAGGGTGCCGAGCGTGTATCGGAAGTCAGCGCAAGATTTACACTCGATGCAATGCCCGGTAAGCAAATGGCTATCGATGCCGACCTCAACAGCGGTTTTATCGATGAAGACACGGCTCGCATGAGACGCGAGAAAATTCAACACGAAGCGGACTTTCACGGAGCAATGGATGGTGCCAGTAAGTTCATTAAAGGCGACGCAATCGCAGGGCTTCTTGTCACATTCGTCAACGCCATAGGCGGAATAATAATCGGAGTAATGACAATGGATGCCGATATAGGCGAAGTAGCACAGATTTTTACACTCGCAACCATAGGTGACGGGCTTATTACACAAATCCCTGCACTGCTCATATCCACGGCATCGGGTATAATAGTGACACGTTCGGGAAGAGATGAAACATTTGGCGGAGAACTGTCAAAACAGGTGCTGGGTCAACCCAACGCACTTATTATGGGTGGTGTGCTCATTATCATAATAAGCCTCATGCCCGGACTTCCGACAATACCGATGTGGATTGTCGCGATCTTACTTATGATTGTTGGTTATGTCATGTATGGGAAGATTAAGAAAGAAGCAATAGTAGAAGAACATGTAGAGGAAGAAGCGGCTGTGGAAGAGAAAAGAAAGCCCGAAAGCGTAACAACTCTGCTCCAGGTTGACCCGATAGAACTGGAGTTCGGATACGGAATTGTTCCGATGGTTGATGTGTCGCAAGGCGGAGACTTGCTTGACCGCGTTGTTATGATAAGACGTCAGTGTGCCATTGACATGGGCATTATTGTACCGGCAATAAGACTGCGCGACAATATACAGTTGGCGACAAACGCATATTCAATCAAAATAAAAGGAGTTGAAATAGCAAAAGGAGAGGTGATGGCAGACCACCTGCTTGCTCTCAGCTCGGGAGAGGTTGAAGAAGAAATTTACGGAATACCGACAATAGAGCCGACATTCGGTTTACCCGCACTTTGGATACCGAAAGCCGACCGTGAAGAGGCTGAAATTTTCGGCTACTCAACAGTTGACCCGCCGTCGGTAATTGCCACTCACTTGACAGAAATTATTAAACGTTACGGTCATGAATTGCTCGGCCGCCAGCAGGTACAGACACTTGTCGACAATCTCAAGAAATCACAACCGGCACTTGTCGAAGAAGTTATACCAAAAATGTTCTCGTTCGGAGAGGTGCAGAAAATTCTTGCAAACCTCTTATCGGAAAATATACCAATACGCGATATGGCATCGATTGTCGAAGCATTGGGGGATTACGGCAATCTCACCCGTGACCCGGATATGCTGACGGAATACGTAAGGCAATCGCTGCGGCGCTCAATATCAAAACGCTTTATTCCGGATGACGTTGCATATGCGATAACGCTTGATCCGTCGCTTGAACAGCTCATTTTGGACAGTACAAAACAATCGGAGCACGGTTCATATCTGGCAATCGAACCTGTGCAGGTACATTCGATTTTTGACAGACTTCGTGCTATTATAGAAAATATGAAAAATAAAGGAAAAACCCCGATTATACTCACATCACCGCTTGTAAGACGGCAATTTAGAAAAATTTCTGAACAAATTTCCCCCGAACTCGCGGTTTTATCGTATAATGAAATAGACAGCGGCGTTGAAGTGCTGTCCGAAGGAATAGTAAGAATATAATGGGTGATTTATGCAAGTAAAAAGATATCATGCAGAGAATATGAAGCAGGCTAAGGATGCCGCGATTCGCGAGCTTGGAGAGGATGCGGTAATGATATCGCAAAGTAAGGTGCGGAGAAAAGGGCTGAAAAACCTGTTTCGCAAACCGGTTTTGGAAGTCCAGTTTGCTTACGATCCCGCCAAGACCCCTTCGGCTAAGAAATTGAGCCTGCCTTACAGCTCGCAAAGTTATACTTCGCCGATAGATAACGCAATGTATGGCGGGCATCTGCCTCCCGAAAGTTATCAATCCTCCGGCGGCGGTTTGCTCCACCTCGGCGGCCATGGTGAAAAAGGTCATAAAGGTAAAAACACAGCAGTAAGCAGCGCGCAATTTGAGCAACTGGATAAACGGATGAACTCATTTGAATCAATGCTGACAGACTTTCTCGATAAATTTACCTATGTAAAACGCGATATAACATATGATTATCCCGAGGAAGTGCAAAAATTACTTGGAAAACTTGTAGAAGCGCAGGTAAGAGAAGAACTCGCCCATTCCATTGCAAGACAAACGGAGCAAATGTTAAAAAAACAGCCGGGTGTAAACGCAGCGGAGATTATTGAGCATTTTTTGCTGGAGCAGTTCGGAAGGTCAGAGCCGATTCTGCACAGAAAGTTCACACAAAGTGTTATACTCATGCTCGGTCCGACAGGTGTTGGGAAAACAACAACAATGGTAAAACTCGCTGCAGATTTTTCTGTTAAGCAAAAGAAAAATGTGGGTATAATAAACACTGATACATATAGAATAGGCGCTCAGGAGCAGTTGCAGACATATGCGGATATACTTGGCGTTCCGCTGGAAGTTGTATACGATACGCACGAACTCGAAAGTGCAATGGAAAACCTGGCCGACAGAGATTTGATATTTGTCGATACCGCAGGAAAGCGTCCGGGCGACGAGCAGCATAAAGAAGACCTTTTAGAGATAGTGCGCATATTAAGACCGGAAGATGTACTGCTTTGCCTTTCGGCAACAACAAGTTTTTCATCAATAAAAGAAATGGTGGACACTTATGGGTTTATAGATAAGTATCGGGTTCTGATAACAAAAATAGACGAAACAAAATACAGGGGCTCAATATTAAACATAAGCTGGTACACACAAAAACCTCTCGCATATGTAACAACGGGACAAAAAGTCCCGGACGATATAGAGATAGCGGATGTAGAAGAAATTGTGAAGCAGATAATTAAGGGTTAGGATTAAAGATTTAGGAGCACAAATGTACGATCAAGCTCAAAACTTAAGAGCGCTAATGGGAAAAAGCAAGGATGTAAGAGTCATTTCCATTGCAAGCGGAAAGGGCGGTGTCGGCAAGTCGTGTATTGCCGTCAATCTGGCAATTAGCATGAGCAGGCTTGGAGCCAGGGTGCTTATTCTTGATGCTGACTTCGGGCTTGCAAATATTGACGTAATGCTCGGCATAACAACAAGATTCGATTTGAGTTATTATCTTCGGGGAGAAAGAACACTTCGGGAAATCGTCCAGCTCGGGCATGAAGGTGTACATTTTATTTCCGGCGGCTCGGGTGTAAAAGAGCTGATCAATATGAACGAAACTCAATTATCCGAACTGCTGACAAAGATAGTTCACATTGATGCGCCGATAGATATAATTATCGTGGATGCCGGTGCAGGGGTCGGTGATACGGTAATGCAGGTGCTTCTTGCATCATCCGAAACAATAGTAGTGACAACATCGGAGCCGACCTCGATTTTAGACGCCTATGCGCTTGTAAAAAGCATTGTTAAGCTTGACGCGACGCATCCTTTGCATGTTCTGGTCAACAAGTGTGAAAATAAAAAAGAAGCATTGAATGTCCAGGCGGGTATTGTTAATGTCTGCGGTAAAAATCTCGGTAAGAACATAAATCCGTTAGGGTTGATATCTTATAACCATGATATAACATATGCGATAAAGAGGCAAATACCAATATCTGTCAGTGAACCGTACGGGTCAACGACAAAGGAAATAGAGTTTATTGCGAGAGCTATTCTTAATATGCCGGTAGATGAAGAATCACACGGTGTTTTATCAAGAGTTTTTTCACGAATGCTGGGAATGGCAAAAGGATAGGCAGGTATTAGTTTGAATAAATTCAAACCAATATTACGATGTACCAACTTCTCACCGATAAATCGGCAACCGAAGCAGATGTACAAAATGACAATGCCTTTTCATGGTTGTTTTGTGCATAGAGTTAGAAGAAAGGCATGGTCATCAAAATGAGCGGTGGAAGTCAACAAGTAATTGAAGATGAAATAATCATAGTCGGTGATAAAATCGACATTGTAACATATCAGGGTATTGTATACAGATCGATGATTGAAGACAGACTTACCGGCGGACAGTTTCTTGTGGGTATACCAAACAGGAAAGGTGTCTTCATGAATGCCGTTGAAGGTGATGATCTTTATCTTGTCTTTTACCGTGAGTCAGGCAGATACATTGCGCAAATGAGAATAATAGCATTTGAAAGCCGCGGTAATATACGTTATATGTGGCTTGAACAGATGACAAAAGCGCAAAAAAACCAAAGGCGGGCGGCATTCCGGCTGCCGATTGAGTTCGAAGTAAAGATATTTGAAATTGAAGATGACAATGAAAAGAGTCAAAAAAATGTTCCCAAGACAACACAAATACGATTACTTGAAACAGTAATGTCCAGAGACCTAAGCGTGACAGGTGTGGCACTTTTGACAAAAAAACAATACGAGCTTGGTGAAGAGTTTTTTTTGGAGCTTCATTTCGACAGAACTGCAGTTAGGGTAAGAACACGCTCAACACAAGACAGATCAGAGAATATAATGAAATTTACCGCAGCGGTCAAGAGGTGCATACCCTGGCGTACGACCAAAACATTTAATACGGGGATGCATTTTTTGGCAATGACAGAGAGTAAAAGCGACGATTTAGCAAAATTTGTGCTAAATGAGCAACAAAAACAGATAAAACGAAGAAGAATGCTGATTTAACCGTATGTTCATGATATTATAACCGTAAACGGTTATAATATGTTGTTACCGTGCAAAGCGTGGAAATGATATTTTTTTGTTAAAACGTTAGCGGAGGGAAGAAAGGCATGGGTGAAACTGTACATAAGTTGGCTCCCGAAAAACTTGAAGTCTTGTGGGTCGAATACAAGGAAAATGGAGACATTGACGCAAAAAACGATTTGCTGCTCCATTATGGCTACCTTGTAAAATGGATAGTCCGCCGCATGATGCCGAAATACAATAATTACAACGAGTACGACGATCTGGTAAGTTGTGGTATGATAGGGCTTATAGATGCTGTTGACAAATTTGAGTTAAAGCATGAGGTAAAATTCGAAACCTACGCGGTCACAAGAGTTCGCGGTGAAATACTTGACTATATGCGATCGCAGGATTGGGCATCACCAAGTCTGCGAAAGAAAATAACCGCAATAAACACGGCTTATGAGTCGTTTGAAAGTAAATACCCCGGTCAGCAGGTTGACCAGCAGGTTGCCGATTCACTGGGAATGCCTGTTGAGCAGGTTCACAAAGTTCTGAACCAGACACATATGTTTAACCTGATAAACTTTGAAGACGCGCTTGGAACAGCAAACCCTGAAGCAGAAATAAAAAACCGGGATGAAAAAACTCCCGAAGATGAGTTACTGGAAAAAGAGAAAAAAGCAGTTTTAGTAGAGGTGATTGACGAACTGCCCGAAAAGGAACGAACCGTAATTACCCTGTATTATTACGAAGGGTTGTTACTGAAGGAAATAGCAGATATTCTCAATGTAACCGAGTCCCGTGTCTCGCAGATACATTCTAAAGTCCTTGCGAAAATGAAAACAAAGTTGGAAAAAGTTGTTTAAGGCAGACTGTGAGGTAGTGATGAATAGTTTTTTGCTTACTTATGAACAAGACGGTGTATTTCTGGAAATCCCCGAGGAGCGCAGCATAGAAATTGACAGAGACGAGCTTATGCTGCATTTATCGCGCAAAAGAATCATAAACCTCAGTGTTCCGACTGTTCAAACTCTGCTTGAAGAGGGCAACGGACGTGCTAGAATAGCAATAACTCAAAGTGAGCATATATATGGCGAGGATTTAACTGTCGAAGCATTGGAAGGCGACCTTGTTGCCGAAGCCAGACTGATTGAACCCGAACCCGGCGGCCCGCTGTTGGAATTGGAAGCGGCAAAAGAAATAATCAATAAAGCCGGCGTTGTGCATGGAATCGACGATGAAGCATTGCAAAAGCTTCTTGACAAAAAAAACTACGGCGAACCATATCCCGTCGCCCGGTCAACCCCGCCCGAAGACGGAGAAGACGGAAAACTAATCTTTCACTTTTCTACGGATGAAAGAACGGGAAGACCGGTGGAAGTCGGCGGAGGCAGAGTAGATTACAGAATCCTCGACCTCTTTATCCCCGTGACGGAAGGACAGCTTCTTGTTACAAAAACAGATGCAACACCGGGTATGCCGGGAACATCCGTAAAAGGCTTTGCCATAAAACAACGCCCCGGCAAAGAAATTGCACTGCCCAGAGGAAAAAATATAGTCTACAACAACGAAAGAACAGAAATGTCTTCGGCATGCTCGGGCATGGTCGAATTTGTAAACAACGCAATTAACGTATCAAATGTGTATTCTGTAAAAGGCGATTGCGATATGAGTGTGGGCAATATTGATTTTGACGGTAGTGTACACATTTCAGGGTGCGTACGGGCAGGTCATACGGTAAAGGCTACAGGCGGCATAAGTGTCGGCGGAGGTGTGCAGTCGGCTACGTTAATTGCCGGTGGAAATGTTGAAGTAAAAGGCGGAATGCAGGGTTCCGGCAAAGGCTTAATAGAAGCAGGCGGGTCTGTATCAATAATGTATATTGAACAGGGCACGATATCAGCTCAAGGTCCCGTAACCGTCGATGTAAGTATACACAGCAGGATAGAAACAGGAAGTACAATCCACGTAAAAGGCAAGAGAGGTGCAATAATAGGAGGGCAGGCTGCGGCTGCGGGTGACATTGTAGCCAATTTCATCGGTACTTTAGCCGGCACAAGAACCGAAGTTGAAGTCGGATTTATGCCTAAAAAACGCTCGCGTATACAAGAAATTGAAAAAGAAATGGAAAAGATTGCCGCTGATATAATCAAGATTAATCAACTCGATGCTTATCTTGCGAAATCAAAAGGTGCAATGGATAACGAAACATGGACGAAGCTTCATATATCAGGTAAAGAAAACCGGCGGATAAACAATGAAACCTCACAACAACTCACAGAGGAACTGGCGGAGTTAAACTACGAGTTGGAACATGCCACAGACAACAAAGTACATGTATTTGATACAGCGTTTTCAGGCTCACGTATATCAATCGGTTCAAGCTCGCTAAAACTAACCGGAGAAATAAACTACGCAACATTTCGATACAGCTCCGGAGAGGTAGTGTACGGACCATGTGAAATCAGCAAAAAGGATAGTTAGCGTATTTGTAAGTTCCCGGAAGGAGGGAGTACCATGTCTATTAGAGGTATTGATACGCAGATAATGATTACAAGGACTGCTGATTTTGCCAGAGAAACCAGCAGTGTTCAAAAACAACCGGAGATAACACAGGACTACCTGGCAGTTCAAACTAAAATAGAAAGCGCACAGGATCAATCAAGAGTAGCGGCAACAAATGAGTCCGAGATGGAGAACATCAAACCGGACGAAGACGGCGAAGGCTCGGGCACAGCAGGCGGTGAAGGCTCAAAGAAGGAAGAAGAGGAAATGACGGAAGAACAAAAAAAAGAACTCCTCGTAGCCCCCGCCCCGTACGACCAGTTGATAGATATTCATGTTTAGGATATTAAATTAAACTTTGAGGGTTTTTATGGGTATAGAATATTACATATTTGCATTGTTTATCGCGGCATTGGTGTGCGTTGTAGCGGTAATTTGCAAACTGTTGTTTTCAAATGTTAAGCGGCAGATGAAGATGCTTGATGAGCGGGAGACGAAGCTTTTACAGCTTTATACATCTGTCGAAACACTAACCGAAGAGTTTAATGAACAAGTCAAAATGACAACCGGCGAACTAAAAGATCTTGAAACCCGTGCGCACACACAGGTAAAACAAGTGGAGAAAGCCCGGGAGCAGCAACAAGCGCATCAGCAGGCACTGCAGGCGCAACAAATACAACAGACGACACAATCCGCGAACATGGCGGCATTTGAACTGCCGCCGGAGCTTGAAAAGAAAGAACAATTACTAAGTAAGCTGCCAAGAACATTACCGCTTGACGCAAACCGCATAAGAGTCGCGGGCGAGGTGCTGGAACGGGCGGAACGGATAATCAAAAGTGAAAACATAACACCGCCCCCGCCGCAGGAAAAAGAAAATAACGGAGCAGTCTTCCAAAAATTCTTTGACGATACAGCAGAATCAACTCCGCTCCCGCCGGAGGTGAGAGCATCGAGAGCACAAACAAGAACAGAAGCAATCCTGGAGCTTGCAGCCGAAGGAAAAACAGACGTTGAGATAGCAAGCCGGCTTGGAATAACACGAAACGAAGTCTTGCTTGTAGTCGGGTTAAAAAAGTAAAAAAAAGCGTAAAAAATGTTAAGTTATAAAGGAAAAAGCACGATACTGATAGTAAGGATAAGTATATCTTTATTTGAATGCATCTAAAAGAAGACTACAAAGGGTGCATCAGAAGCTACAGGGAGTGCAAATATGGTAAGAGGCTTATATATTGCAGGAACAGGGATGTTGCTTCAACGCAGACGGATGGAAACCATTACAAACAACATTGTCAACGCCGAAAC
>Ga0123353_10006849_pt1 | contig 15297 bp, 10 predicted proteins | sample TergutLab28metaG_3_FD_92763 | JGI IMG/M metagenome (GOLD analysis project Ga0123353, IMG submission 92763) | Labiotermes labralis P3 segment gut microbial communities from Petit-Saut dam, French Guiana - Lab288 P3 | ecosystem: Host-associated > Arthropoda: Insects > Digestive system > Gut ... | reverse complement strand
TGTTACACTGGTGGACGTGGGGCTTGGTTATGTCAAGCTCGGGCAGCCGTCTACCACGCTTTCGGGCGGCGAAGCGCAGCGCGTGAAGCTCGCGACCGAACTGAGCAAGCGCTCGACGGGGAATACGTTTTACGTTCTCGACGAGCCGACGACGGGCCTGCATACCGCAGACGTCCACAAGCTGATTGAGGTTCTCGACCGTCTTGTTGACGCCGGGAACTCAGTCGTCGTAATCGAGCATAATCTTGATGTGATAAAGACTGCCGACCATATCATCGATCTCGGACCGGAGGGCGGAGACGCCGGCGGCGGGGTATTGTTTGAAGGTTCTCCGGAGGATGCGGCGCTCTGCGAGCGTAGTTATACGGGGCAGTTCCTGAAAAGGGTTTTTAATGACATTTGAAGCTGGTGAGTTTGATATTGCCGTTGTCGGGGCGGGGCATGCCGGGATCGAAGCCGCGCTTGCCGCAGCCCGTCTCGGTATGAAAACTATCTGTTTTTCGATAAACCTCGATGCTGTCGGCAACATGCCCTGCAATCCGAACATCGGCGGCACCGGCAAAGGACATCTGGTTCGCGAGCTTGACGCGCTCGGCGGCGAGATGGCGCGTTGCGCCGACCGGGCTTGTATCCAGTTCCGCATGTTGAACCGGGGAAAAGGCCCCGCGGTACACTCATTACGCGCGCAGGCTGATAGGCGCGAATATCAGAAGCTCATGAAACACACGCTTGAACGGCAGGAAAACCTGGCGCTCAGGCAAGCTGAAATAGTCGATATAGGTATAGAAAACGGTGCAGTCGCGTTTGTCCGGGCACAAACCGGCGCTATATTTCGCTGTAAAGCTGCTATAATCTGCACGGGAACATATCTGGCAGGGCGCACCATAGTCGGCGAGGCGGTGCAGGAAGGCGGTCCGGATGGTATGTTCGCGGCGACCATTCTGGGCGACCGGCTGCGCTCTCTGGGACTGTCTTTGCAAAGGTTCAAGACCGGCACGCCCGCGCGGGTAAACGCCAGAAGCCTAGATTACTCGAAAATGGCTGTCCAGCCGGGCGACGAACCGCCTTTGCCTTTTTCGTTTGAGACTGCGGGACCGCTTCTGAACCGGGCAGTTTGCTGGCTTACATATTCGAATGAAGACACTCACCGTATTGTGCGCGAAAACCTGCACAGAAGCCCGATGCACTGCGGCGCGATAGAAGGAACCGGCGCCCGTTATTGTCCTTCTTTTGAAGATAAAGTCGTGCGTTTTGCAGACAAAAAGCGCCACCAGATTTTTGTCGAGCCAATGGGGCTTGACACTGAAGAGATGTATTTACAGGGTTTTTCGTCGTCGATGCCGGAAGAAGTGCAGCGTCAGATGATCCGCAGCGTACCGGGTCTTGAACATGCGGAGATCATGCGTCCGGCTTACGCAATAGAATACGATTGCATCGACCCGACGGAACTGTTCCCTACTCTTGAGGTAAAGAAAATCCCCGGTCTCTACGGAGCGGGGCAGTTTTGCGGTTCGTCCGGATATGAAGAAGCGGCAGTCCAGGGTTATGTCGCCGGGGTCAACGCCGTTCTGAAAATCAAGGGTGAGCAACCGCTGATCATCCGCCGCAGCGACGGTTACATCGGAACGTTGATTGACGATCTTGTGACAAAAGGCACTAATGAGCCATACAGGATCATGACGTCGCGTACCGAGTACAGGCTTTTGTTCCGTCAGGATAACGCCGATATACGGATGTCGCATTTAGGTAACCGCGCGGGGCTCATATCGGATGAGCGGCACCGCCGTGTCCTGGAAAAATATGAGGCAGTTGCGGGGGAGATCAAGCGGCTTGAGTCAACTTTTATCCCGCCGTCCGACGGTCTTGCCAGGCTGCTTGAGTCACGCAACATGCCTGTGGCGATAACAGGTCTGAATCTGGCTGCTTTGCTGCGTCGGCCCGGGATATCTTATGACGATATCGCGCCGCTCGATAATAGTCTGCCGGAGCTGTCGGCGGTAGTGCGCGAGCAGGTAGAAATTTCGATAAAGTACGACGGGTTTATCAAACGCCAGCAGAGCCAGCTTGATGAACTCTCCAGAATGGAGAACAACAGCATTCCGGATGATATCGATTATAATTCGTTATGTGGCTTGCGGATCGAAGCGCGGCAGAAGCTAAGCGCGATAAGGCCCCGCAGCCTTGGGCAGGCGGCGCGGATTTCCGGCGTCTCGCCCGCGGACGCCGCGGCATTGATGATGTACCTGCGCGGTAATGCTTAATTCTTAATTCTTAATTCTTAATTTGGACGAGGGAGTAGTAGGGGTGGTGGTCATTTGAACAGAACCAATGAACAAATAGTCATGAGAACGTCGTTATATACGCTGTTCGTTAATATGTTTCTCTCTGTTTTAAAATTAATGATAGGCCTGCTCGCAAACTCTGCGGCGCTTGTCGCAGACGCGGCTAACTCTATTTCCGACGTACTCAGCACTATTGTAGTAATGATCGGCATTAAGCTTGCAGGCCGCAAGTCCGACAAAGACCACCCGTACGGGCATGAACGGTTTGAGAGCGCGGCGGCGCTCATTCTCTCCGCTTTCGTATTCGTTACAGGACTTATGATCGGATATAACGGCGTGATGAAAGTCATAGAAGGCAGCGCCGGAGAACTCGTTATTCCCGGGGCGCTTGCCCTTATTGCGGCGATCATTACCATGGTCGTCAAGGAAACGATGTACTGGTACACCCGCGCGGCCGCAAAGAAAACTGACTCTAGTTCGCTGATGGCTGTAGCCTGGGACCACCGTTCCGATGTGCTGTCATCCGCAGGCGCTTTTGTCGGTATCCTCGGCGCCCGTATAGGCTTGCCTATCCTCGATCCGATAGCCAGCGTTATAATCAGCTTGCTCATTCTGAAAGTCGCAGTAGACATTTTCAGGACTGCAATGCGAAAAATGACCGACACATCATGCGACGAAGCTTTTGAAGAGGAGATCCGTCAAGTCGCCCTGGAGCAGGAGGACGTCCTCGGCGTCGACTCTATAAGCACGCGGCTTTTCGGCGACAGGATATATGTCGATATCGAGATAAGCGCCGACGGCGCGTCAACGCTAGACGCCGCGCATAGCGCGGCGCAGCGGGTACATGACGCTATTGAAGGACGGTTTGAGAAGGTAAAGCACTGTATGGTCCATGTCAACCCGGCCGAGAAGATAGAGCTGGAGTAGTCAGGCGCCCATTTTCCCGCCGAACTCATGATCGACGGACAATAGCCCGTTGTGCATAGCGTCGTTGATATCTTCTTCATGCGCTACCACCCGCTGTTGCGGGAGCAAGTGTTTTCTCAGTGCCCGCAAAACGATCGTGAAATCCAGTGGTTTTGCAATATGGCTGTTCATACCGGCTTCCATGCAATTATCTATATCTTCTTTGAACGCATTGGCTGTTAGGGCTATTATGGGTATTTTTTTTGCGTGTTTACTGTTCAGCGCTCGAATAGCGCGGGTCGCTTCGTAACCGTCCATTTCAGGCATTTGTATATCCATCAATACCGCGTTGTATCTCTCAGGCGCCTCGCTGATCATCGAAACAGCTTCGGCGCCGTTTTGTGCGTATTCTATCTCCAGAGCCGTCGGTTCCAGCAATGCCGTGACTATCTCGCGATTTATCTCCACATCCTCGGCCAGCAGCACGCGGTAGCCGCGGAAGTTATCGTCGATCCCGGTATTTTTCCGGGGTAAAACAGTTCCCGTATCCACGCCCGTCTTCTCTGCTTTGATGGTAAATGTGAACGTAGAACCTTCGCCTGGCGCCGACGTCACTGATATACTACCTCCCATCAGTTCAACGATCCGTTTGGTTATGGTGAGGCCAAGACCGATCCCGCCATATTTTCTTGTTGTGCTGCTTTCCGCTTGTTCAAACGGGCTAAACAGCCTTTTTTGCTGTTCCTTGCTGATACCGAGACCTGTGTCCGTTACCTTGAACAATATCTCATAAAAGTCGTTTTCAGTTTTCAGCAGATCCGCGTAAAGGCAAATCGAACCCTGATCCGGTGTGAATTTTATCGCGTTTGAAAGCAGGTTTGTAATAACCTGCGACAGTCGCTGGCTATCGCACTTTATCATACGCGGAATATTATTACCTATAACAATGTCAAGATTCTGGTTTTTCTCGACAACTCGGAAGTTCAGGAAGTTGACGGCTTTTTTCAGCATTTCTTCAAAATCAAAAGTGACGGGATGCAGCTCCAGCTTATCCGCTTCGATTTTTGACATGTCAAGTATGTCGTTTATTATGCCAAGAAGGTGTTTTGACGCGTCTTCGATATTGCTCAGCGCATAGTCTTTTCTTTCTGTGCAAGATGAGGTCTGAGCTATGCTCGTCATCCCGATTATCGCATTCATAGGCGTTCTGATCTCGTGGCTCATGTTCGCAAGAAACTCGCTTTTTGCCCGGCTGGCTGCCTGCGCTATTTTCAGCGCCGACTCGAGTTCTTTGTCCCTTTGATTTATATCGCCCATCATTTTGTTGATAATTCGCGCCAGTTCGCCGATTTCGTCGTCCCGCTCCTTGCCGAAAACCTCGTTGCCGTCGATGTTCATTTTTGACACGCTGTTTGTGAGTTTGCTTATCGGTTGAATGATATAGCAGCGGATCAGGACTACGTTGGCGCCGATAACGGCAGTCATCATCGCGACAAGCGTTATGACGTTGATCGTCGGGAGCCTGTCGCTTGCCCGGATATATGTGTCTTCTACATCCGCGCTGATAAGACCAACGAGTTGCCCGTTGTTTTTAAGTGTGATAAAGACGCTGACCAAAAGTACGACAACCAGCAGACTGACAACCGTTGAAATAAAGTATCTCTCCATTTTTTTGCTCGCCATTTTTCCCACCTGCCTCTTTCTGGAGTTTTGTTACTCCTTACCGATTATAAGTATAGGTTTTAAAGTTGCTTGAAGGTCAATAGTTTTTTGTAAAAAACTTTTTTATACGTTGCAGACTACATAAGAACCAGTAAAATGGAGAAAAATAATGGTACTCTGACAGTATATTCTACGTTGTCAGAGCACCGATGTGCAGTCGTTTTTCTTAAAGCCGCTCGAATGTCAGGTCGGTTACTGGTCACGGGGCATCCGGAAAACTCGCAATGGTTACAGTCGGCACACAATTATTGCATATATCACATATTACTGCCGCAGTGCTAGTGCCTTGGCTGTAACCAACCTGTGTTTTCCGGATGCCCCGTGACCAGTAACTCAGGTCGGCTGCCGGTCAAAGCAGCCGGGGTGGGTTCAAATAGTGCTTTCGGCATACTGGCGTGAAAACCAGCGCTTTATCTTTACCGCCGACGTCGCCCATAACGACGTCTGTCTCTCCGGTGTATTGCGGGATCCCGTTGATCCGGAGCAGATTTTTAGTTGCCTTGCTCCGGCAGTATTCGCATACAGTTTTGACCTCCTCAATACTGTCGGCCCAATACATCAGTGCGGCGCTTCCCTCAAACAGCTCTCCGTCCATGAATGAGCATCTCAGACCGTAACACAACACCGGTATGTCCTGCTCGTCCGCGATTATCGCCAGCTGCCGGACTTGGTTTTTTGACAGGAACTGCGCTTCTTCGACAAGTATTGCATGGATCTTGCCGGTATGGTTTTCGACCACGGTTCGCATATCTGCCGAGTCGTCGACCAGCACAGCGGAAAACGCGCCCGCTATTGCGCGCGACTTCACTTCGCTGTCTTCCCCCCACCGCGTATCTTTTGCCGGTTTTATGATAATAATGTCTTTATCCTGAGCCAAGTAATTATGCGCGACCATCAGCAGATTTGCTGTTTTGCCGCTATTCATAGCCCCATATCTGAAATACAGTTTTGCCATAATCTCCCCCAAGCTTTCACTATTGAAATCTGTATATCTGCGCTCCAGGTGTTAGTATTTTAACATAAGTGCTCAAAATTTTATATAAAATTTGCTAATTTTATGTGTCAATGTTATAATAACGTCTATGTCACTATAGTGGAGCTGGAGAAAGGGTGTTATTGAGTTTATGCATAAGATTCAAAAACTGCTAAAAAACAAGCATGGGTTAGGTCTGTCAAACTTTGAAAAGACCCGCAGGGTCAACAGGCGCGATAACCTGCTTAAGACAGTGAACCTTGTTGCGTCAGCGATGCTTTCGATAGATGTTGATTCACATTTTGAGAACTCGTTTCTCTCCGGTATGGAGCTAATAGGCCGTAACCTGGATGTTGACCGCGTACAGATCTGGCAAAATGAACTGATCGACGACGACCTGTGCTTTATACACAAATATGAGTGGCTTTCGGAGATCGGGAAGCAGAAGCCGCCCGTCCCTATCGGCTTGAAGTTCTCGTACCTTGAGAAACCCAGATGGAAAGAGATGTTCCTGCGCAATGAGTATATCAGTTGTCCCGTCAAGAATCTTCCGCAGGAAGACCAGAACTTTATAGGTGTTTTTGAGATCAAATCTATTGTTATCATCCCAATATTCCTAAGGAATGATTTCTGGGGGTTTTTCAGTATAGATGACTGCATACACGAACGCACTTTTACTGAAGAAGAAATCGATATTTTGCATTCTGCAAGCCTGATGATGGCCAACGCTATCAACCGGCATAATATGTTCGTAATAATGCAGAAAGCCGAGAATGATATACGTCTGGCGCGGGACGCCGCAGAAGCCGCGAGTTTTGCCAAGACCACTTTCCTGGCAAATATGAGCCATGAGATCAGGACTCCTATGAACAGCATTATAGGGTTTACCGAGTTGGCGATGGATGATGATATTCCGTCCAAAACCAGGGATTATCTCAGTAAAATCAATGAAAACTCAGAATGGCTGATGGAAATAATAAACGACGTCCTCGATATATCAAAAATCGAATCAGGCAAACTGAGCTTAGAAAAAATCTCATTCGATTTGCACGAAATCTTTGCTCACTGCCAGACAGTGATCATGCCGAAAGCGCTGGAAAAAGGGATTTCTCTGTATTTTTATGCCGAACCCTCGATCGGTAAAAGACTGCTGGGCGATCCGACAAGGCTTCGCCAGGTGCTTATTAACCTTATTTCCAACGCGGTCAAGTTCACGCGTGTCGGAACTGTGAAGGTTTCGTCCAATGTCATAGGCTCGACAGATAATACCATCACGGTGCACTTTGAAGTCAGGGACAGCGGAATAGGCATGACGACTGAACAGATAGACCGCGTATACGAACCGTTTATACAGGCTGATTCCAGCACTACCAGAAAATATGGCGGCACAGGGCTTGGCCTTCCGATATCACACAGTATTATCACGCTGATGAACGGCAGACTGGAAGTGACCAGCACACCAGGCGTCGGAAGCAAGTTCAGTTTCGACCTGACGTTTGACACAATTGACGTGCCAACCGAGTTGTCCGACATAAGGATTATCAGGAATGGGGTCGAAAAGCCTATTTTTGAGGGGGAAATCCTGGTCTGTGAAGACAACGCTATGAATCAGCAAGTCATTTGCGACCACCTGAGAAGGGTGGGGCTGGAGACTGTGGTCGCCCAAAACGGCAAAGAAGGCGTTGATATGGTAAAGAGCCGTATGGATAACGGTGAAAAACCATTCGATTTGATTTTTATGGATATCTATATGCCTGTGATGGACGGCCTTGAAGCCGCGTCGGCTATAGCAAAACTCAAAGTCGGTACTCCCATAGTCGCAATGACGGCTAATATTATGCTCGATGACAAAGGGTTATATGAGATGAGCGGTTTACCTGACTACATGAGCAAACCGTTTACCTCGCAGGAGTTATGGCGCTGCTTGCTGAAACACCTCAAGCCGATAAGCATTTCATATACGGACGAAAATGAAAATGTGCCGGATACGCATGACAACACCGATCTGCAAAATAAGCTTCGCAAGAAGTTTGCACTTGATAATCAAAATAAGTTTGAGGAAATCACCATGGCTATTTCCGCAAATGATATAACGCTCGCCCACAGGCTTGCGCATTCACTGGCGACTAATGCGGGGATGATAGGAAAAACCGTGCTTCAAAGCGCTTCCGCCAAGGTCGAGGCTTTACTTAAAGCCGGATCAACTCCTGTCGCGAGCGAACACTTGAACCTTCTGAAGAACGAGCTGCGCGTTGTTCTTGAAGAACTGAAGCCGCTTATAGATGAACCTGAAGAAAAGGTGGAGTACAGATCCGTAAGCGATGAGCAGATATTGGAACTTTTTGAGAAACTGGAACCGATGCTTGAAAGCAGGAATTCCGAATGTTTGAACATGCTCGATGATATACGCACGATACGCGGACTGGAGGACCTTGCGCTGCAGATCGATAATCATAATTTTAAGCTTGCGGCTCAAACACTTGCCGATTTGAAGTCTGAAATGGAAAAGTGAGAGGCGGAATTAATGTCGTGGATGGACCGGAAAGAAACAGTGTACTTATAATTGATGATGAAAAAACCAATGTCATGGCGTTGACTCACATACTGAACACGGAATACACCGTGTATGCAGTTATGGACGGACTAGACGGCGTCAGGATCGCGGAGGACTATTGTCCCGACGTCATCCTGCTTGACATAGTCATGCCCGATATGGACGGGTATGAAGTTCTCGCGGCTCTGAAATACTCTGAAAAAGCAAAGCATATTCCGGTTATTTTCATCACAGGGTTAAACAATCCCGCAGATGAGGAAAAAGGGTTGTCTCTGGGCGCTTCCGATTACATCAGCAAGCCGTTCAGCCCTTCAATAGTCAGGCTGAGAGTTAGAAACCAGATAAACCTCATAAATCAAACGCGCCTTGCAACCGAGAAAGAGATCGCCGAGAAGGGCAGCCGGGCAAAAAGTAATTTTCTCTCCCATATGAGCCATGAGATCCGCACCCCGCTGAATGCTATTATAGGCATGATCAAAATCGGTATAAGCACAGAGGACGCCGACAAAAAAAACTACTGTTTAAAAAGAGCGGAAAGCGCCTCGAAGCATCTGCTGGGCATTATTAACGATATTCTTGACATGTCTAAAATTGAATCGGATATTTTTGAGTTGTCGTCCAATGAAATCGACTTTGAAGAAATGCTGATGGAGATAGCTAACGTCGCTAATGTCCGGGCCGAAGAAAAGAAGCAGGTTTTTATCGTCAATCTCAGCAAAGATGTTCCCGCCCGTATAGAAAGCGACGAGCTTCACCTGTCGCAGGTCCTGACAAACTTGCTTTCAAATGCGATCAAGTTCACGCCGGAAAAAGGCATGGTCGTACTGAGCGTTGACAAAGCAGAGGAAACAGGCGATGATATCGAGCTGAGAATCGAGATCACAGATACCGGAATAGGGATGACAGAAGAGCAACAGGCGCGTCTTTTCAGACCATTTATCCAGGCTGACGCAAGCATTACGAAAAAGTTCGGAGGCACAGGGCTTGGCCTTGTTATATGTAAAAAAATCATCGAGCTTATGGGTGGCAACATAAGAATCGACTCTGAGCTTGACAAAGGTTCGAAGTTTACGTTTACGATTAAAGCGAAGAAACTTTCGGAAAAACCGCGCGCCGACCTGCATGCCGGTATAAACGCAGACGAGCTGCGTATCCTGGCGGTAGATAACTCCATTGATATAAGAGAGTTCTTTATAAACACAATGGAAGGCTTAAGGCTCTCGTGCGATATAGCCGCTAACGGAGCCGAAGCCCTGGAAATGATCAGGAGGGCAGATGTTCCATATAATATATTCTTTATTGACTGGCAATTATCGGACATCAACGGAGTCGAGCTTACCAAAAGGATAAAGGATATTTACGCTGAAAATTCAGTTATCATCATGAGTTCGATGGCTGACTGGCATGTTATCGAGAAAGAAGCTGTCGCAGCCGGAGTCAACTGCTCTATTCCCAAACCGCTGTTCCCGTCGGGTTTGATCAACGCTATCAACACCTGTATGGGCGAGTCATACAAAGCCGCTCCGCATCATGAACATAAAGAGCTGATAAGAAAAATTTATGACTTCAGCAGCCATACGGTTCTGATCGCTGAAGATATTGAGATAAACAGGGAAATCATGAGCGCGATATTAAGTGAAACCGATATTACCATTGACTTTGCCGAAACAGGGAAGACAGCCGTTTCCATGTTCAGAGAAAACCCCGATAAATACAGCCTGATCCTTATGGATATCAATATGCCGGAGATGGATGGTTATGAGGCTGCGCGGCAAATCCGCGCCCTTGATATAGAAAAAGCAAAGACCATTCCGATACTTGCAATGACCGCCAACGTCTTTAGGGAAGACATTGAGAGATGTCTGTCGTCCGGGATGAACGACCATACAGGAAAACCAATTGACGCAAGCGCTTTGTTCGGCATGATCAATAAATACATAACCCATCCCGGAGAGAATATCAGGATGAGAAATGTACACGAACTGGAACAAGGGATCGCATGGGACGAGGAACTGATGACCGGAAACCCACTCGTGGATATGCAGCACCAAAGAATATTCGAAAGGGTAAGTGATCTTGTTGTTTTATGCGAGGACGGGAGCGACGTCGAGAAGCTGCAAGACACCCTGGAATACCTTGTAAACTATACGATCCGCCATTTTGCCGACGAAGAAGCGCTGCAACTGAAGTACGGTTATCCTGACTATGAGTATCACAGAAAATTACATGAAGATCTTAAGGCGTCAGTTATCGGCGATCTTATGCGAAAGTATGAGGAGAGCGGTTCGTCTGCGGAACTCAGCAGCGACGTCAATAAAATCATTGTAAGAGGGTTGGCAAACCATATAAAACACGAAGATAAAAAAATGAGCGCGCATATCCGCGCGGTAAACGCTGCAATGATGGATGTGTAGCGGCTAATATTTATATTGACCTTAGTGTAGCACCATAGTTTATGCTGTTCTTGATGATATCATAAACCATTGGAGGTGCTATTTATTATGAAAAGAGCCATCAATCAATCTACGCTGTTTATTATAATAAACTCTATTACAGTAGCTCTTGTTATCGCAGCGATCGTTTTTGTGCAATTGCTTATCGTGGCAGGGAAAACATACGAGCGGGCTTCGGATGAAAGACACGACCTGACGTTAAACGCAAACCGGTTTATGGACGGCTCGGCTTATCTGACGAACGAAGTCCGCGCTTTCGCGGCAACAGGCGACGTCATCCACTTTGACAACTATTGGAACGAGATAAACAACCTGAAAAATCGCGATATCGGCGTGGAAAACATGCGCGCCATTGGTATTACAGCCGAAGAAGAAGCTGAAATAGACGCGATGGCGGATCTCTCAAACGAACTGGTTCCGCTGGAAGACCAGGCTATGCAAAAAACTATGGAAGGCGATCAGGAAACGGCGCTTGAAATGGTGTTTGGCGCGCAATATGAGCAGGCAATCGGCCAAATCAGAGCGCATAAAACGAAGTTTCTCGCAATGCTGGAGACGCGCACTCTTGCCAACTCGGCGCAAATAAGGGCGAATCAAAGCATGCTTACCAATATAGTACAGATAACCGTTGTTCTTGTCGGGGTCATGCAACTTGTCAATGTCCTGGTGATCATGATAACGACAATTTCACCTATCAAAAAGTTACAGCGGGAAGTGGCGGATATTGCAATGGGAAACCTCTCGTCCAGGCTTGATCTCAAACCCAATACCTCCGAAATAGGGAAACTGACAGATTCGGTCATAAGAATCAAGGCTATACTTAACCAGTATATAGGCGATATTTCCAGAAAGCTTGAATCCATGGCGGACGGCAATATGGATTTTTATGTTGATATCGACTATATAGGTGAGTTCAAGCCGATCAAAAACTCGCTCGAAAGGATACTGGACTCCCTGAATGAAACCCTTTCGCAAATCGGTATGGCTTCCGAGCATGTCTCCGCAGCGTCAAGGCAAATCGCCAGCGGCGCCGGAGATCTTGCGCAGGGCTCGACCGAACAAGCCTCGTCAGTGGAGCAGCTGTCGGCTTCGATCGCTGAAATATCCCTGAAGACAAAGCATAACTCCAGCGTCGCCGAACATGCGGCGACCCTGGCGGGCTCTATTAAAGTCAATGCTGAAAAGGGTACGCTGCAGATGGACGAAATGATAACTGCTGTAAAAGACATCAATACCGCTTCCCAGAGTATAAGCAAGGTAATAAAAGTCATTGACGATATCGCGTTCCAGACAAATATCCTCGCCTTGAACGCAGCCGTTGAAGCCGCCCGCGCGGGCCAGCACGGCAAAGGATTTGCGGTTGTGGCGGAAGAAGTCCGTAACCTCGCGGCAAAGAGCGCCGACGCCGCAAAAGACACCTCAAGCCTCATAGCTGACTCGATGGAAAAAGCAATGCTGGGCGCCCGTATCGCATCAGAAACCGCTTCAAGTCTCATGGAAATCGTTTCCGGGATCAACGAAAGCAATACCCTGATAAATGATATCGCCAAGTCTTCTGCGGAGCAGTCTCTCGGAATCAGCCAAATAAACGAGGGCATAGAACTCGTATCACATGTCATCCAGCAAAACAGCGCGACGTCGCAAGAAAGCGCGGCGTCGGCGGAAGAAATGAGCAGCGAATCGATCATGCTTGCCGAACTGACCTCACATTTCAAGATCAGAGGGCAGCAAAAAGGTTTGCCGGAATACAACCGAAATACTGTTTACATGGAATAACCTTTGTGTCATACTAATATAAAGTTTTAAGGATTTGGTGATATGACAGAGACATCAGTTGAACCTGCGTCGTCGTATACCGTAACTGTCACAGGTTACGGTTCAGGCGGTGATGGCGTCGGACGCCTGGACGATGGCAGGGTCGTATTCATCCGCAACGCGGCGCGGGGTGATGTTCTAGACGTCAGGCTCACTAAAGAACAGCCCCGAAGCGCTCGCGCCGAAATCGTCGGCATATTAAAACCCTCGCCATTCCGGATCGAACCGGACTGTCCCGTATTCCCGCAGTGCGGCGGCTGTGACTTCCGGCATATCACCTATGAAGAAGAACTTGAGACCAAGCTCCGCCGTCTCAATGATGCGATCGCACGGATAGGCGGGGTATCAGCCCGCGCAAGTGAGATACTACGAACAAATCAAACAAATGGATACCGGAACAAAGCCGTTTTTCACTCCGACGGACACTCGGTGGGTTACTATCGGGCTAATAGCCATGATATTGTCCCCGTCGATTTTTGTCCGCTCCTGAAGGACGACCTCAACGAGGCCCTCAGGAACATAAAACCGGGTGGCGATATAACGCTTCGTTCTGGCCGGAACGGGCTGAGCCAACCGCTTGAAGAAGAACTCGACGGTCTGGTATTCCGGATATCCGGATTCTTTCAGGTAAACACCGGAGCGGCGCTGCTGCTTTACCAAAAAGCCCGTGAGTACGCAAACATGTCAAAAAGAGAAGCGCTCGCAGATATATACTGCGGCGTTGGTTCTCTGACAATATTCGTCGGACGGGATGCGGGGCATGCCCTGGGCATTGAGAATTACCCCGCCGCTGTTGAAGCGGCTCGGGAAAACGCCCTGTTAAATGATCTACCACATGTAGAGTTCTTATGCGCCGACGCCGCCGATTGGGCGCCTGTTATAAAAACTCCGTATTGCATAATCGTCGACCCTCCCCGCAAAGGATTGTCGCCGGGCGCAGTTCGTAAAATGCTCGAGTCGTCCCCTGCAAGAATCGTATACATATCCTGCGATCCGGCGACCCTGGCACGCGATCTTAGAAAGCTCAGCGGCTACAGTGTTAAGGATATCTGCGCTGTTGATATGTTTCCGGGAACGGCAAATGTGGAATGCTGCTGTTTGCTTGTAAAAGAGTAATGAAACCTGTTTGGTAAAAGGAAGAAGATGAACAATGCTTGTTACAAATGACAATCTGACGATCCGCGATGCGGTCGAATCTGACGCAACACAGCTTGGGACCTGGTGGCGCGACGGCAAGGTCATGGCGCACGCAGGTTTTCCTAACGGGCTGCCGATAACCAACGATGAGATAATAAAGAACCTGGCAACCGGAACAGATGAGAAAGGACGCGTACTTATCATAGAAGTGGATTCGTTTCCGGTCGGCGAGATGAGTTACTTTAATGTCGGGGATTCCACAGCAGAAATCGGTATCAAAATCTGCGATTTTAATATGCAGGAAAAAGGGCACGGCACATGTTTCATACGCATGTTGATCAACGCTTTGTTCGTGAATCATGGGTTTGAGAGGATCATACTCGATACTAACCTGAAAAACGTACGGGCGCAGCATACCTACGAAAAGATTGGTTTCCGTAAAACCGGCGAGCGGATCGACTGTTGGGAGGATCAGTTAGGCGTACCGCAGTCTGTAGTGGACTTTGAGCTCACTAAATCTGAGTATATATCAGAATAATGTCATGATTTTTCATGAAAATAGCACGGAGCTGCCATAGCCCGTGCTATTTTTTTATTGCATAATATGGTAAACTATATTAAAATCGCCTAAAGGAGAGTGAAGGTTTTATGAATAGAAGTAAAAAAGGACGTATATCACTCCGGATGAGGATCATTGTTTTAGTCGGGCCGCTTAGTCTGGTGTATATGATTTTGTTCGGAATAATCGGTTATTCTGTCATCAATAACTACCTAATAGGAACCAACTCCGCGAATATGGCCGGTATAGTAGTAGCGCTTATCGCCGCCGTTATTGCGGCGAGCCTGGTGCTTGGGCTGAGTATCTGGCATGGTGTAGAGCGCCTGCTGTCCTACTCGCTGAAAAGGCTTGTTGCGGATATGCAGCAAATCTGCGACGGAGGCAAGCTTTCTTTCACCGCCCGTAAACATAAAAAAGACGATCCTATCGGGTTGCTTTACGAGTATTACGCCAAGGTCATCGGCGTGACCGACGAATTTTTGTCAGATATCACAGATATATCGCAAAAGCGCAAAAAAGGTGAAACAGGCGTAAGGCTCAACGAAACAAAATACAAAGGCTCTTATTTTGGAGCGGCGCAAAATGTCAACAACATGATGAGCCTTGCAGACTCCAACACCCGGTTCCGGATCGTCTGACAAGGGTAAGTAAAAAATAAATCGCACTATTCCTGAATATAGAAGTATTTTAAGCTACACTAAGCATAAGCCTGTAAGTTTTGCCGGAAAGGTGGTATCAATAATGGAAAAGTCGCGCGAAGCGGATGATCTCATGAGAAACATGACCGAATCAAATCCGCAGATAAATATCCTGTTTGACGACAATTTCATGGTTGTTGACTGCAATCCGGCCGCTCTCCGCTTTATGGGATTTGAATCAAAAGAAGATATGCTTGC
>Ga0123353_10006848_pt1 | contig 15298 bp, 7 predicted proteins | sample TergutLab28metaG_3_FD_92763 | JGI IMG/M metagenome (GOLD analysis project Ga0123353, IMG submission 92763) | Labiotermes labralis P3 segment gut microbial communities from Petit-Saut dam, French Guiana - Lab288 P3 | ecosystem: Host-associated > Arthropoda: Insects > Digestive system > Gut ... | reverse complement strand
TGCTCGAAACATGAAGAGGAATGAAATAATCTTATTTTAAAACAAAAATTTTGTGCATCAAGTTGGTTAATTACTAAGATAAATCGCCCGTCAAGTTAAAAAAAAATCTCACTCCGATAAATCCACAGCTGTTATCCCTGTGAATCCGTGACACATCAAAATTTTGCAATATTACCAGAACGTCTTAAGGGATTATTTTCTTGAAGATTCCAGCATACTGACACGTTACGCTATGTCGACATGTAAAGAGACACGGACGTTCCCAAGAAGCGCGGAGCTATCATCTGTAGCATCAGATGATAAAAGGCAAGCCCATAAGATTTCAATCTTCACAAAAGCCGCTGAAAGAACCTCAAACCTCGCATATCTTCTCCTGATTCGCCTCCCAGACTTACACAATACAGTACAGTGCAGTACAGTACAGTTAAGGCGCCAAGATCTGTTCACTTCTTTGGCTCCAACTCTCTATTCGGAGCATTAAATGAGTCGACCTGAAAGCAATTCGGCAGCTCAACTGGGTTAAGTCACCAGCTTCTTGAGACAACGTGATCAGAATAACACTCTTAATGGCTCATTAATATTCCTGGAGGATATCCTGTGTGGACGTATATCCATGCTACTTACGGCAAGCAGCTTCGTATGAACACTGATGAGGTATTTCACCTAATGTGCTTATTTTCGTTCAAACCACCACAAGCGGAGGTGTTTCTGACTTACATAAGGGAGGTAACCGGCTTGAATTTTCGCCGGTAAACTAAATGTCCTTACTGGAAGTATTCACCGCCTTCCTCAGTTCCTCCAGGTAAACAAGGGTACTTTATAAAATTAGGCCATAACTCGCTTCCTTCAACGTATTAACACTTTTCCAGTCATGCGACTTTATGAAGTCTCAATTACCGACAGCGTCAGTAAACAAAGTACAGACAGACAAAAACATAAACAAACAATAACACTTATTTTACTTTAAACCGGATCATCAGATCATAAATATGTAAGGATTCCAAGAAGCCGTCAAAATGCGATGAAATGCTAAACAGCGAACCAAGATTTCCTTACTCATTCAGTAAAATCGCAAGGCGAAATTATATTTTTAAAAAAGTGGGAGCTAAACCGGACTACACCTTTCACACCTTGCGTTAAGGTAAGAAGTTCAGGGTCTGATATTAAACGTCGTCCAAAAGTCCAACTTTTAAACGAAATGCAAGACACAATGACTGACTACAACACTAAACTAGAGTTGAAAACATTCCGTGAAAAGAACACTAGTATAGTGGTAATACGAAACTAAATGTTCATGCTACGGCAGCTTCCACATCTACGGCTGAAGTAGAGCGTACAGGCTGTTTGATCACTTGACTGGGTCTTATAAAATCAGACTGTAAATTTCTTCCGACAAAGTGTCACAAATTCAATTAACAACTTATCCAATAAGATTAAAATTCTGCACTACCACATGAACTTCTAGCTGAAGGGAAGAAAATAAAATTATTGGCCTATTTCATTCTTCTCTTGGACCTAATTTTGCACCATTCAACAAATGGAGCAGATCATTTTCTGCATCAGTGCTGGATTTTATTTGTAATTATCTCCGGCACAATTCCACTTAAACACGCGTGTGTAATCTAAATGACAAGCAGAATCTGGTGATTATGCCTGTCATTACACGCAGTGTATGACACAAACACACACGTTTCATAACTACCTGTTCCCAGTAGTGAAGCATTAACCATTTTCAAGTAATGTAGAAGTAATCTCCGTCAGCAAGACTGCCCAACCTCTCAGAACAACTATGGGGTTCTGTTGTCTTTCAGTGTACAATTCTCTTCTTCTTTGTTCTTAATCTATTGAGCTCTTTAGACATAAAAGTCTTGTCTTAAGTTACAGGAGAAACCAAGAAAAGAGAGAACTGAGAAGAATACTTATATTTTGAAAGTTAATACCTGTTTGAAAGACCGAACCCTTGCTTAAAACAGTTCACATATCAGCAGCATGAAAAAGGTGCACACGACGCTTTCAGCTACACACAATGTAGGTATAATGTCTGGAACGACAGGAAAGATGCTCCTTCTTGATACGATGTGACCCGAGCACAGATTTAATAATACAAGTGCTGACTTTCAGAATCGCTGACTTGAATATAAGTATCAAAATATTTGTTAAATTAATTATAAAGCACCTACTCCCTGCAAAATATACGTTTATATTAATAAGTGTGCCTAAATTCGCACTCATTTTGATAAAGGCCGAATTCCAGGGACGTTGTACCATGAAAATGAAAATTAACAGTACGAACATGTTCTTCGATGACAGTACCTTTAATTACGACAATTTTGAAATTATTTTCTTCGTTTACGCTTTTCTGAGTACAAAGAGATAAGTATGGTGTGCGAAATTAGAAACACCATTTTTCCAGTTTCGTCCATATAGCCTCTTCTAGACAGAAGACCCGAAATCTGAAAAAGTCAAAGAAAGATTTCCGTGCAATTATATAAAGATAACTTAATCAGTTTTGGCGCCAAGCAATACGGCAGGTAATCTTGCTACGTCAGAAAACATGTTGTGGCGAAAAACATGTAAAATGATTACAAATTGTCAACAGCTGTGAGATTTCAACTGAATTTTATTTCCGTATTTCAAATAAATGAAAACTTATAATGGCCATATCTGTCACCTGGATAATAAACACATAAATCAGTATTTTGTACTTGTACTTGGTACTGTCAATATTAATAATTTAAGGTCTTCTAGCCATCTAGGCAAAATCCTGGATACGCTCTCGTTTCTTCACAATACTCATTACACAAACTGCTAGTTTTAAGGACGTCCACTTACGTAATGTTCAAGTTCACACAATAAACACTAGCTAAGTAGGCGTGAGACACTTTGCTTCAAGAAACTGATTTGTGTACATCCTAGCCAGAACCACATGTACTAACATCTTAGCAGTTCATCCAAATCAACTACAACAATTTACTACCGCTACTACTACTACTACTACTACTATTACTACTATGACGGTGGAGCTTGAGATACGATTTCATTCTTTCCATTTCTGTCCTCTCATAGCCTCGGGTCTGTTATTGCTGTTACTGCCTTGCGTCCCCTTTAAACGTTTATCCTCACTCCTTTCGCCTCGTTCTCGATTTCTCCCAGGTCTCTTTCATTTGGCTTAAACTACGCTGCCATTTTGGGTAATCTATCTTCTTCAGCCTGGATCTGTTATTTCTATGTGACAGAGTGGTTTACAAATGAGACCTACTTCAGTGAGACGCCTGTATTATGCCACAGTTCTACGAAGTTTTTATTGCAGTCTCATATAAACGAAATGATTTTAAAACAGGCTCTAACTTCGAATTTACAGATCAAAGTAAAAGGCAACATTTCCGACGTGTAACCTGGTGTACCGGTGCGGAGTTTGGCCGTAACACCGATTACCATCAGGCCCTCCACACAATTGTCTAGTCCCTTCATTAGATTATGACCGCTTCCTTCCCCATTCTTTCCAATTTATTATTCACAACAGTACAACCACCCAACACTAAACAGTCGTAAGTTACTGCAAACGTTGCCAAAGAAACCAAAAGTAACACAGTTCAAGTGATTATTAGTGCAAGATTACTAGTAATTTAGAGACGAATTCCAGCCGCGGCAACATTGAATTAAATGAAATGAGTTTGAAGGCAGGGTGGCCTCTATGTGAGTTTAGCAAAAGGTGATCTTGTTAAATTTCAATATACTGTTTAAATATCTATTTCTTCGAGAAACTGAGTAGGATATCCTGTAATCAAGTCGAGATTCAAACAGGATACTTCCCTGCAAACAGGTACAAATACATCAATCTCGTCGGTGGTTCCCGAAATTAATAATGCCTCGAACAGCTTAACGTCAGTCATGAACCTGAGTCTCGCGAACTGTTTCAGATCATGATGACCTAACTACAATACAGCCCCAAACAGACACGGTGGGCCAAAGGGTAAGACGTTGGCTGATCGGATTCAGTGCGGATTTTTCTGCACGCTCGTCCCTTCCCTCGCCACTGACATGACAAATATTTTCGAATGTGAGCCACAACAGCATTTCACTCTGCGTTACAGTCCTCTCTTACAGTCACAATCTTTATCACTCTCTTATCATTAGTGGGGGAGGCAAAATTTCCCGACTTTCAGGCGATTCCACCTAAATCTGGCAATCCTCTTGTCATTCCAACATAATTGAACAGCCGCCGGAATAATGCAACAGACCATCTGAAGCAGTGCGTAGCTATAAATTAGCTATAAAATAATAATTTCCACAAGTTTTTATATATTTATTGCAGCCACACCTCAGTGATACTGCTTCGAGGTTCATGAATTCCAAGTGTAACTTCTCATTACCGAGAAGTTAATAAGCTACGAAGATTCGATAGCTCCGAGACATTTTTTGTCTTGTGCATTTTGTTACTTAAACGATGTCGTAACAACTAAATAATTCGTACAGCAGCGCTGAGGTGGAAATATAAAGGTAATTACTAATCGTAAAAGTAACAAAAAATTTAATTTCTTCTACAATGTAAAATAATTGGGCCTAAGATACAGGGAGTCAATCGAAATTTAGGATATGAAAGAGACGTAGCATGAGTGATTTCAAGCTTCCGCCGCGAAGTTGTACCGAAATGTCGATGAAGATTTACCATTTCACTGCTTAATAGTTCAGAAGAACGCAGTTCCGAAAGAGGTGGTAATTTACACACGGCAGTCCGAGTAATGAAGTGACGGCGGTTACTGTTGTAGCGCTCTTCAAATTAAGCACCGATGTGTGAGACAAGTAATGCACATAAAATATTGGGATGCAACCAGATGAAAGACTGAGAAAATATGTGTAGACAGCATTAACGTGCAGTTCAGGAAAATAACACGGGAAGTGGAAAATGGTACAGAATGGTGTCCAAATATGATGTTAGGAATCGAATATTCAGGTCCTACTGCCACAGACTGTGGGCCGGGTAGCTCAGTCGGTATAGTGACTGAGCTACGGGCTGGATGGTCAGGGATCGAATCCCAGTGGGGACGATATTTTCCGCCCGTCCAGACCGGCCCTGGGGCCCACCCAGTCTCTTGTAAAATAGCTACCGGGTCTTTCCAGGGGGTAAAGTGCGGCCGGGGCGTGCTGCTGACCACTCACCCCCTTCTAGTGCCGCGATCATGGAAGAGTAGAGCTATACCTCTACCCACCCTCTGGGCCACACAGGGCCTGTAACGGGATAACTTGAACTTTACCTTTTTAGTGCCACAGACTAAATGGAGTTTTGGGTTAAACAATTTTACGCAGTACATGTCATGGAAGATTCGGAATTAAATACTGAAAATATCTCGTTCGTATGGATAATATAACCAAGTTGCTTACTGATTATTTCCTAATGTGTCAGTTTTACGATGCGCCCCTCACTGTAACGACAGCCTTAACAACATGTGACGCAGCCCACGTTCACAAATGAAACGGACGGAAACTCATTGTAACAAACGTCAGGTCATTCCAGAAAACCGAGTCCTGCAAACAGGTTACACGTAGTGTAACTGCGGAAGAAGTAGGTGTGGTGACTGGGAGGGGGAAGAAGCGTTTCTTTAACTGACAGCTCCTACTCAGGGACAGTTCCTGAGTCTGCAGACCGTTTTGTATGCTGCATCATCCCTGTAAACCACAGAAACTACAGCAGAGCTGTCGAAACTACGGTGCGCGTGCCCACAGGAGCATGCGAGATTTTCTTGACACGTGGCATTCATTGCTGCCCAAATTCTTTTTTTATTGTTTCGAACGACCGATTGCTTTTTATGTAGGACATATGTGCGGGTATAGATATATACACGCACATACATATACATACGTAAACACATCCACATACGTACACACATACGTACATACAGACAAACACATACACACATACATATACATATGAACACACACATACACACATACATACATACACACGTACACACACATACAAACATACAGACATACATACATGCATACATACATACATACGCGCGCGCGCGCACACACACACACACACACACACACACACATATGCATGTTCAGGTCACTTTCATAAAATGAAAAATTCATAAAATATGCAAGGAACTTTAGACGAACTAAATTTTGAACGTTTGCGACGGATTGATTTGAACAGCTTTGAGATGCAGGTGACTGATTTGCAACAGTAAAAGTCTCACTGGTAGTAAAGTAAAATATGTTTATCTGCTTTTACGTTCATTTATTTGCTCTTCTGTGTATTAAAATACGAGTGACGACTTGCCAGTTTTAATTTAGCAATGTCGGTAACACTTATTTGACCATTACAGAATATTATTTACACATATTTTTAGTTTTAAATTATCTAACTAAAAACGGTGTATTTGTTACTAATAATTTAAAAAGATTCATCTACTTCGAATCACCTTCAGGGAGTTTTGTATCAAACACAGACGAATAATCAAAGAGATTAACATTTTTCTGGCCCTTAAAACTGTGGGTATCATAAAATTCGCAGTATAAGTATTGTGTAGAATTGGTCCATAATGTGAACATCACACCCTTATCGAATTAAAAATGTTTATATCAGGAGAATGGCAAGTGTATGTGATGGTAGCTGGCTACCAACACATACTCTTGCAGTTGATTCGAAAATTCATATGTGTTTTATAAACATATATGATTTAAATAAAGTGAAATGCCAACTTGATGCAACCAGATAATTTTATTTATGTATTCTTAGCTCAATATGTTTCGGGTACATAAGCCCATCATCAGAAACATTAGACGTTGAGTTGCAGCATATGGTGTTCTGCACCGAGTTTTTGGATGGGTGGTGGTCTTGAGAGCTGCTGCGTAGGTCGTGTTTATGGTGCGTATGATGCCATGCGACTCGCACGGTACCATCCGCACCGTACACACGACCTACGCAACGGCTCTTAAGACCACCACCCACCCAAAAACTCGGTGCAGAAAACCATATGCTGCAACTCAACATCTAATATCTCTGATGATGGGCTTATGTACCCGAAACATATTGAGCTAAGAATACATCAATAAAATTACCTAGTTGCATCAAGTTGGCACTTCACTTTATTTCACGAGGAAGATGCACAGTCAAACAACCCTCAAAAAACATATGTTTGTTTGATGTAACACCCTTTGAAGATGATCTGAATAAGATCGAAACATGTAGTAGTACTAGTGGATTATACGTGAAATTGTATTTTTAATACATGTGCATTATTTTATATTGTGTATTAAATTGTTCATTCAAGCAGTGACATGAACACTATTAACAATTATATTTATATATTTAATTCGTTAGTCCAAACAAGTAAGGAATAGTAACGGGATCAGCTGCCTGTCCATTTTCCTCCAGGTAACGACCAATTCCATCGCCTTCCTTTATAATTAATCCCACAGCACACATTGGCACATTCAGTTTTACACCTACAAAGCAGTCAGTTAAGAAAATGTCACTAAATATACTAAAATACAAAAAAAATCCGGAATATTTCTTTCTTTTAGCAGCACCTCATTTCTTCTTCCTTCTGTTTCACTATTCACAAAATTCACAAGCGGACAAGAAAGGATCCACAGTCCTGCCTTACGGATTACTAGTTGGAACTTAAAAGTCAGCAAAGTTTTTACAGTTTTCGACAATATGGAAACTGCCGTCCCGGAAGAAAAATTACACTAATATGAATAAATTACGTGGAATCTAAGGGTTAAACGCTCGCTGTGTTGAATGAAATAAAATCGCTCTCTGTGAGACACACACAAGAAGCTGCTCTGAAGTTCTAAGGAAATGATGAATGATGGAAAAAAATCCAGACAGGAAATGACGCGAAAACGTCATATGTCACGCCATACTTATAACATGTTTTGATACTTGTTTGAAGTTCATTTTCTCTGGACGAAAGTCAAACCTCTTCCAATTCCGGCTTCGCCATTGTAACGGACATAGACATGCAGAAATGCAACTGGGAAGCGATTCCTTAAAATCTCAAATAAACCTTGCAAATAGATGAAAACAACAGCCTATTTTATCTTAAAGACAACTCGGTTTATAATGTAGCAACAAAATTGAATTCTTCTTTACCAGTTTTTAGAATAAATTAACGCAGAAAGGAATTAATATTAATATATTGGATATCTAATTTTATACGTGCAAACAGCAGTTCACTATTTATCGCCATACAACTGGACGTTAAAACAGAATTTGCGCAACTGCTGTAACGTTTGTTAGGACCTACAAGCTATAAAAAAATTCGCGGCATCTGCTACGCTGTTGTTACATTCTACAAAACCTTCACGTCAGCTGCTACGTTGCTTTGCTACGTACCACAATATCCAATTAGAGTAACCTTATGTTGTATTTAACCATGAACTGATTTTAAAGTTTTCAATATTTTAATTATAATTTGAATCATACATGTAGAACCTTTGCCAAATAATTTTACGTATAAGCTGCATACGTCCAAAAACTTGCGAGTTCCCTGAAGATGGCCAACAGCGAGGCCGAAACATGTCGGAGAAGTAATTAAAAAACAAAAACATTGTGCAGCAGGTTGGTGTTAAATATTACGTAAAACATTGTCAATATGCGCATTCGGGTTTCGTCACGTGCCAACACCGTGGAACTAAATTAAATCCAATTCATAGCATAAAGCCGTCGTGTAGCAAATGACAACAAAGTTAGGGATCTTTAAAAGATACAGATCTGTCATATATGATTTAGGTAGTAGTTCAAGCATACTCGCTACATTGTGATGAATGATCTTGGAAATGGAATCCTATGATCTATGGAGGTCTAGCTGTCTTCATATATTTTTATTAGAGGAATTATGTACTCTGACAGCGCAACTGTGTGATACTTAAAGAGTTTAACCTCGGAACTCTGAACTACGACACGAATACGAAATGCTTACTGGTAGCCCTGCACGTTGTCTATATGCGTCACTTGATATCTACGTGCTCCAAGAAGCGTACGACGCAAATTGGTGGGTGTTTAGCTCACGATCAACACTCAGGCCTTTACAACCTCAACTTAATGCAGACAATGCTTATAAAAATTCAGTCCCCACCTCACAGATTATACAAAATATGTATATCCATTCAGATACCAACAGATTAATGTTATCGGAAATTTCCTACGTTCATGCGAAACATAATCTGTGACGGACACAATTCAGGTTCCTTCAACGTTGAAGCATGTGTTAACTACACTGAGATATCCCCTTGCCGACATACGCAATAGTTAAGTTCTCGGAAGGCACTACACACTTCGGGACTGACTAAACAATGTTCAACTACCTGTGTATATAGAAGGGAGTCCATTTGAACTCCAGCACACTGAAACCTGATAGGCCTCTGCATGACCGCCACGCCGCTTGTTATCGCCCAAGAATAATCTTCCGCCACCTTCGTCTCACTGCGCTCACGTTCCTGCACAGAAACTTCCGGAGAACGTATACAATTATTATTACTTCCATTTTTTTCGTAACTTTTTAAAAGTTGCGTAAGTCTGAGATTCCGTAATGTGAAATCACGTAAGCCGGGGAGTGTCTATACAGTGACCAATGTGTTTTAGTGGCTAACAACGTTAGTACAGTCGCGGATTGGGTGTAAAATGCGATCACTTGCTTCGACATAAGCACATTAATTACAACATGGGAAAAAGCGATCAAGAAAACACGTGTTTTTATCTAGCAATAATTAAGTAAAGTAACTATGTAAATTAGAACACTGTCACGTAGCGCTGTTAGCAAAACAAAATCTAACCAAGTGGCCTTCGACCGTCTTGAAAAACGTTATCGCAAGGACTGTCGTTCCAGAAAAACGCTATCACATTTTGATTCGACATAATAGCGTAAACAAGTTCCTGAGCTTGTGTGTGAAGCCAAGTCATCGTTTAAGGGTGCGGACATACATCTCCGCAAGTTCTACAAGGGATGCGGACATATATCGCAGCGAGTACTTAACTTGATACTTGGAGGTAAGCAGTCGAAATCCCTTTCGGCCGCTCTACCTATGAAGGAAGGACATCCAGTGCCCACTGTATAAGAGGCTGGTTGGGCTTCAGGGCCTTCGTGGACGCGGAGGCGAAGGAGAAAATTCCTGCCCTTGACGAGAATCGCAGCAGCTCATGGCCAGTCACTCTAATGACCGACTCACTTATCTCGCTCCAGTTCTCTTCTGTATTTTTGAATGATACTCATCAAAAAGAGCGAAGGCCAGTAAGCGGTTGTAACCGTCCAGTGTCGGCCTTCGCGTTTCCTCTCAGTATTAGTGGCGAGTGTTCCGGTGTTTTACCATCCTACTTCTTGACCATCACCACAAATGAAATGCATATTCATAGCAACGGGGCAGAGAATACAACAATCCGTCTTTACAGTTAAAATTGTGAGACTTCGTCAGCTTACAATCGAATGTCGAATGGGGGATGTGGAGCGATAAGTTAGGGTAAATACGTACACATGGAGACACATCCCTTCCTAATAAGTACAGTATCTCCAGTACAAAGCCAAATACAAAACCAAGCAGACGTTTATGAAGTGGAGTTATTACTAGACGCATTCATAACCTCCGCTTGAGACACTGGTCAGCTGCATGCCCTGACCATTTTACACCTCAGAAAAAGGGCCCTGTACCCTTCAAATTTTCCCCCACATTCCTACAAAGTTTTTACTCACACCTTTAAATAACTAAATGCGCAGACAACAAAGTATAGGAAATTAGGGAAAGTCAGACCAAGGCTACGTAGCGGAACGAAATCAATGATCAAAGAATCAAATAAATACAGAACGAAGGTTGAATGTGGAATAAAATAACATACAAATGAAGAAACACACAGAAAGGAAGAAAAATAAAGGAAGGAAAGAAAGACTGCATCAGGTTCAGAGGTCGACATGACACAAAATGAATTAAACATAGACAGATAGGTTTATAAGTGAGTCAAGTTCAAATTAGCAAAAGCTAAAGGCCTCGACCACCATTTGCGAAGAGCGAAAACCATTGTAATATATACAGATCCGTAGCTCCAAACAGGACAAATCAAATGCCAATGGAATAATTTAGTGATTTATGGACTACTGAGAACACATGACATATCTCATCGATTGGCCGCCGCGAATAGAAGAAAACAGTTTGTGACGCGGTGTTTCAGACTTCAATATCGATTTATCATGGTTTATTTAAAACACAGAGAACAAAGCGAAAGGAAAACTCAAAGAGGTCCATTTCATCTTACGTATTAAAATTAAAGGACTACCAGCTCGTCGTCTTCTTCTTCTTCTTCTTCTTCTTCTTCTTCAGCTATTATTCTTCTTCTTCTTCTTAGTTGAACCGGTTAAACGGCGCTTCATCCAACATAACATCGTTGATGACAACAATCAAACTGAGAATTGCGCTCTTCTGGGATATGATGCAGCGTACAGTGGCAATTCCGTACCGATGTTTCGGGACAACCTATCCATTCCATCTTCAATAGGCAAGAAGTTCTTGGACTACTTGACCCTTGAAGATGGGACCGATAAGTTGTCCTAAAACGTCGGGGCGGAAATGCCACTCTAGGCTTCGTCATATCCCAGAACAGCGCAGACCTCATCTACATCGCGGCGAAAGCCTGAAACCAGGCAATGATTCAACCGTCGAGAAACATTCAGAAACATTGTTTGAGAGGATTTTTAAAAGTTCTCAAAGATGAAGATGAGAATAATTAATCAGACCCTTAGAAGGATTAAATATGTTTAAACAGAACACAAAAATCCAGTTCCTATTTTACAGCGAGCATAACAAATACCAACTCGTTATGGGTGTTTATGAAAATAATCGCTGCTTATTACGAGAATCGCGCGACATATAAAATTACACTGTGCTGGGGAAATGCTGACTTTCTAAAGGTAAATCAGATGATGCATGCTGGATAGATATTTAAGGTTTAGTAAAGAATTACTTAAATTTCGTAAGGTTGATTAATTACCAAATGCACTTCTCATGTATAAGTAAAACACGAATTGATTATTATTTCTAGATGAGTTAATGAAATATATATCTTGGTTAATTTTATACTCTATCGTACAGAGTATTTTCACATGTATTTTCACAAGAAGTACGTTATATTACAGCTGCAGACCAACTCCAGCAATGGTTTCATCCATTCATCGGGTGTGCTGAACCATAATCAGACCGAAATCCTAGGTAGAGTATGAATAAATTTAAAAGGCTTGTACCTTTGTTGAGCAACACAAAAAAAAAATGTTATCGCCAGTATTCTAAATCACTGAAAGGGTGAATAAATACGGGCAGAAATAAAGGCTGCTGCAGACAGGGTCACTAAAGGCTGCTGCAGACAGCGTCACTTAGGGCTGCTGCAGACAGCGTCACTAAAGGCTGCTCCAGACAGCGTCACTTAGGGCTGCTGCAGACAGCGTCACTTAGGGCTGCTGCGGGCAGCGTCACTAAAGGCTGCTGCAGACAGCCTTACTAAGAGCTGCTGCAGACAGCGTCACTTAGGGCTGCTGCAGACAGCGTCACTGAGGGCTGCTGCAGACAGCGTCATTAAAGGCTGCTGCAGACAGCCTCACTAAGAGCTGCTGCAGACAGCGTCACTAAGGGCTGCTGAAGACAGCCTCACTAAGAGCTGCTGCAGACAGCGTCACTAAGGGCTGCTGCAGACAGCGTCACTTAGGGCTGCTGCAGGCAGCGTCATTAAAGGCTGCTGCAGACAGCCTCACTAAAGGCCGCTGCAGACAGCGTCACTAAACAAACGCTGGCTAAAATTACAAAGAGGTATTTTTTCCTTCTTTTAAATGACTGAATGCACAAGAAATCACTTCCCTAATAAGTTTTACGTGAAAAAATCCCCTCCGGTTAATTAGTATTGTGACGTCAGAACCAATGTTGTGAAATTCATGCGGTATGTCATTAAATACTAGAATTTAATACACCTGCGTCTTCTTTGGTATCGTGTATTCAGTCACGTGAGAACTATTTTTATGATCCGATTGACTTCCTTGAGCGTAAATTCGCAACACAAATTATGATCCAAACCCAGGACACACCGTCGCTAATAAAACATGCAGGTGGAAAGACGGCACCCCCCCCCCCCCAACCCCCCAAAAACCATGCGTTAAAGAACGTAACACTGCGCGTTTCTTTCAACACAAGACCGTTTCCACCTGGACGACGCTGTAGGTTAGCAGGTTGCAGGAGGAACCAACAAGTGTGGGCCGCATACGGACGGTATATGAAACTGTTTCATGGTACGCCGGTCGAGCTTCATACAACTTCAAGAGACCGCAACGCAGCGGTTAATAAACCCTACTGACAGACTCGGGGAAGGGAACAAGATCTTATTTGGTACGTGGCTGTGCGTCTAACAGTTCCGATGTAACCATGAGAGGTATTTTCATCCTCTTGTTTCGGTGTTACACTGCATCTCAACGGAACTGCGGCCTCTGGCCCTCTGTTCATCCGCGGATGGATATATACGAAACGTTGGTGAAATGAGGCAAAACCGAAGAACTTCAAGAAAACCCTGTCCTAGTGCCAGATTGTACACCACAAATCCCACATGCACTGCCCTGGAATTCTACCCGTTCCTCTGCACTGAGAAGATAGGTAACCGCTAAAAAATATCTTAGCCCCTCCTGGATTACTTCATGAAGGAACAGAATGTGATGTCTTTCTTAGTACTAGCACGGATAAACGGTGAACAAATGTTTTTAAACCGTTCTTCATTGAAATACAATACAAAGCAGTTTAGCATCTCATGGAAGAACCTAACACGTACTACTGTATGAGTTTTATAAACAGTCCCCGTTAAAGTAAGCCTCCTACATAAATACATACAACGTAACACTTTTAAATGAACCTCGGCCTCCAAGTTTGGGTAGAGGGGGAGAGACGATATGTTTGAACCATGAAAAGAATGGACATTAAAGTGACTGTCGCCGTTGAAAAATACATGTAACATTCCAAGCGACGACCGTGAAATACCCTTCGATCCACCAGTACGGTCTACGGCACATAAATCAGCAATGCTGAGCTGCATACACATAATGGCGATGCGAAGACTGTCTTCAGTGACTGAGCTACACGGGCTCGTGAGACCGCACAAATAGCTAAAAGCTACAGAGAAGATAAGGCAGTAAGTGATTATGTTGTAATATTTTCCCGTTCCCAACCACCCCCCCCCCAACCCCTGTTGCGTTGTGGCCCAATGAGGCCATGGTCTCCTCATTCTTGAGGTTTCTAGTTTACATTAGGACTACTCTGGACGAAAGATCAGCTCGTCGCAAACATCTCTCCCTAATAACACACATAACTCATAACAGACACACATCCATGCCCCCGGTGGGACTCGAACTCACAATCTCAGCATGCCGGCAGCCGCAGACGTACGCCTTAGACCGCGCAGCCACTGGGACCGGGCATTTTGCAACATCGGAAGCGATATTTTATTTACGAGGCTTGAAGAGATGTTTTAATATTAATAAACAGGGTGGTAAACTGAGGTACAGGGTGTTTAAATGCATGTTTGTAGAAGTAGACACGAAGGATGCAAAAAATGAAAGGCAAGCAACGTACGTATAACCTTAACACTAAATTGTGGTCCCGTAACAATTGTCATGGAAAAGCAATAAGCGTTACACATTCTGCGTGCATGCCGGTAGCCTGTGTTATACAGCATGCAATGAGCATGAGCCGTATTATGTTCCTATCTGTGGCCGGCCTGGCTCTACTAAATTTTTCCAAATTCTCATAATTTCATAACATAAAATGTATATTTTAATTTTGTCTACAACTATTGTCTGAAACTTTCTCATTCTAAGAAGAACTAAGCGAGATATGATAAATAATATATATTGGTCTTCATGTAAAGTACTCGTTATTCTTGTCCGATTTTAATGAAACTCGAATTCTCTCGACAGATTTTCGAAAACTGCTCACATATAAAATTTTACGAAAATCCGTTCAGTAGGAGCCGAGTTTTTCCGTGCGGAGAGACAGAGAGACATAACGAAGCTGAAAGTCAATTTTCGAAATTTTGTGAACGCACCTAAAAACGGTGTTAGCAGACGCAGCCTTCTGTGCAGTTTGACTCAATTAATAAGGATATGATAAATGATGTGATATGATATGTGATATGATATATGATACGATATGATACGATACGATTTGATTTGATTTCCTAGACCGGCAACCGCACAAGCATGTTGTATTAAAAATGAAATTTATAGAAATGCAGACTGGCTTCAGCTGGCTCATGGTAGGGTTCGGTAAC
>Ga0123353_10006845_pt1 | contig 15299 bp, 8 predicted proteins | sample TergutLab28metaG_3_FD_92763 | JGI IMG/M metagenome (GOLD analysis project Ga0123353, IMG submission 92763) | Labiotermes labralis P3 segment gut microbial communities from Petit-Saut dam, French Guiana - Lab288 P3 | ecosystem: Host-associated > Arthropoda: Insects > Digestive system > Gut ... | reverse complement strand
GTTCATGCCACTAGCACGCTGATAAAAAAAACCCCCCCCCCCCGGAAAAGGACATGTAGCAATCGGAAAAAAAACTTTAATATATCGGTGTTCAATTAGAAGAATGACCGGAAGTTGTTCCACCTCTTTTAACTCTTCGAAGGAATGTGGGCAATTACAGTCTAACAACACCGCAACACTTTTCGAAAACTAACCTCGGAAATGACTGCAGTTTATAGTCCAGAGTGCGAAGGAAGTGTTACACACTACTAAAGGTTTCTGGTAACTAAGTTTATTGGCTTGTTTGATCCAGAATCTGCGTTTTATTCTGAAGAAGTATGTTTCACACAGTATGCAAACAGTCCAAACTATAGACACTAGCTCACACAATATCCCCATGCTGTTCCCAAGTTCGTTCAGAGAATACGGTGCACAGTTAGTGATCGGAGAATAACAGGGGCCAATTGCTTACAATGGAACACACTAGGACGTCCTGCAAGACCATATACGACACCCTCTACTACTGACCGACCGTTTGATACGACCCAATAGCCAAAACTCTACACATGTACTAACTGTTCGGCTATGTCCTATGTCGAAGTTCCGAAAAGTGTTACAAAATAATGCGGTGAATCGGCCAGGAAAAAACGTTTTCACACACCTGCACAAATTAAAATCACCCAAGCATCGAGAGCTTCTAGTAGTTTTTGCATCTAAAAATGTATTGTCTTCACTGCATACTGTATGTGTGGTTACATTAGCTTCGTTTCAGAATGACAGTTTTTTTAGGTGACTTAGTTCCGCGGTGCAAGAAAGTTTCTCGCAGTACAGATAATACTTGGGGCACGGGGGCAGAACAATTTCTCTAGGGGTGATGGGGAATATTAACCGAGGTTTCCAGTGTATCAATACTTTATCAGCGAACCAGCTGACTTAATTTTACGACGGTAATCACAGCGCGGCTAAGCCAAGTGCAGCACGTTCACTGAGCCTTCTACACCGCCCATGTTCGATGGTTGACCTGTAAAGCGAACAGTGCTGAAGTCTGCACACATTCCGAAAAGAAACAAGTATGACAAGACCCCACACATAAGTCTGTCTAAACAATTGCAGAATTCCAGCACTTTCCCCGTTTCCACTGTTTACAATCCTGGTTCTTTTTTTCCTACGTGTCATGACGTCACAGTGTCCCTGACACATGCCGACTTGCTGACAGGAAAAACAAGTCGAGATTGTTACATGACGTCACGCCTCAAGGTCGGGTGTGCACTTGCAAGTGACAGACCTCTCTCGTGCAAAACGTCTGCAGCTCGTACACTATCTGAAGTGTTGAGAAAGCGGAAGCAGTTGGGGTGTAGCCTTAGTACAGGCGGGGGAAACAGGAAACACGTATATTTGGTTACTTAACCTTCCACAAGAGCTTAATTTGGTCTTTGTAGTTTATTTAATGAAGCTGTCGGTATCTAGACGCTACATGGTCTATGGCAGATGAATGGAGAGGTCAAGTAACAACTCACGGGGCAGAATAAAGGTACTTGCTGAAAAAAATTCCACCTGCCACTCTGTACATCACAAATCCCACACGGGCCGCCCAATGAACCGAACGGGGCTTAAAATAAGACCTGAAGATGATTATGAGGCAGGAAGTGGTCTTAGTTAAAATGGAGGTACGACCTCGGCACTGACCAGACAATACGGGGAAACCGCCGTGATTCGACTAAGCTACCAGGGGAACAAACGTTAGTTACTTCAACCTGGAGTGCGAGTGGGCACATGTAGCATATATCAAAATTGGCCTTAGAGCCAGGTTACTGAAGACGTTCTGTGGACTCAAGTGGATTAGACACGACATAAGAGCGAGTTTCTGCTATTGGTCTGATAAAACTTTTGGCTGCGGTATAAGGAATGTCTTGGTTAGCTGAATACGTATAAACTTTCTAGGTACACCATGTATCATGAATGCCCACAATTGAGCCTGTTCTACATTGTCGAACTTATATGCAACATTGTTCCCCAACATACAACCACGTTTCCCTCACTCGAGCTTGTCCAATTAAAATTGTGTGTGCTTTCAAAAATATCTGCACTGTGCACTAATCGCTCAGGTACGCCGTCATCTTTCCTTGTATAGTAACAGCCAACTTCAGGCCAACAATACAGTTACCTTGAACCTCACCTTACGTTCTACTCTCTATCCTCACGATTCTTTATATCCCTCACATTCACGCAGGCGACCTTGGCTCGATTCCCGATAGAAGCACGAGATATCTCTTCTCCGAACCGTCCAGACTGGCTCTGGGGCCCATCCAGCCTCCTCTTCGATGGACAGCGAGGGTTCTTCCCGGCGTAAAACGACCCGGGCATAAAGTTGGCCCCTCACCTCACAATCCAGTGCTGAGGTGAAGAATCAGTACAAATGTACCTTTACTCCACCCACATGCCTTCACGGTGTGCAAAGGGACAACCTTTTTGGCCGTAACTCTTACGTCAAAGCAGGCCCCGTCCTCTCAAATACCCTCCAAACATTACCTTCCCAAGGGTAAAAATACAATTTCACATGAAGGCAGGGCATCGATTATCGTGAGGGTGAGGTCTCTCGTGGTCTTCCTTAGCCCCTGCAGACAAATGCCGGGAATGTACCTCAATTACACCGTGACAGCTTCCCTTCAAATCCTATCCAATTCTCCAACTACGAACCCATCATCCTGCAAAATGCTATGTACTTAGACACTGTCGGAGTCGTAAGATCAGCAATTAAAAATATAAACTGGCGCTTCGCACTCAGTAAACCGGCAAAAACTGACATGCTGCGGATACATTTCATTGTACGTGTTTCATAAGCCTGTCTCTTTCCTGACCGTTAGCAAGCATGAGTGCTTTAACCGTACGCCCTAGGCTAGACACGGTACCACACGTGAGTCAAACAATACAGCCTGCTTCAAAAGACCATTTCGAACCTTCCTGGGATGTACAGCGCCAAGTTGCAACTGAACAGACACAGACAAACGCACAACATTGGTAATAACGTACTTAACTCAATTACAAAGCTTTCATGAAAGGCATCTCGACGTATGAAATACTGTGTACTGAATCTTAAACTGGTTCATGATGACCGAGTACCTCTACTGCAATAATTACAAAATAAAAAATCGCCTAGCGTCAGTATTCAGGGACGATATGCCGTAAGTAAAAAATTATACACGTCAGTATCGGAACTACGAGCTAAGTATCGGAGGAGTTTGCTCTGATGTACCGTCAATTGCAGGGGTTGGGGAAAAAACAGAATGACATGTACAGCAAGGGTGTATTGCAAAAATTCTCATTTAGGGTTACTGAAGCTTATGAGGACACGTAAATGTTGGGCACGTGACTGCATAAGACGTATTGATTTGGGTGCATCCAGTGCATTATGGCAAAAACAGCTAACGACAAATCCACGCACTTACCTACAATTCTCTGGAAATAACAACTGAGAGATGCCTATTGTTATCATGACGACAGAGCAGCTGCAGATTTGCGTTCGGTATCTGGGCCAGATTTATATTCATCACTTTCTTCTGCTTCTACGGGGCCGTCAATAAAAGATCCACACTGTTCGCTTCTTAAAACTTGGCCATTGCGTACTGTCATGTAGCCAAACACTCCCGGCAGTTTATTTTACTCCCGTTTGTGTGTACGTATTTATCGCATAGGACCAATAAGTACATACAGGAATGGACATTGTTCCCTGATGACGAGAGCAGAGATGGTCCTCGAACCTGATGGCGGCTGCTAGCCCGAGAATATTTTATTGAATTCGGTCGCCGTGCAATTTTTAAATTACGCAACGTTCCATTAGTTAAGGACATAACAATTACAAACTTGAGACTTTTAAATCTCAGGGCTGCTCGTATCAGGCTTAGATGCGAGACTACGCAGTCTCGAACATAGGCACCAACGTATCAAAGCTGCCTGCTGCTTCCATTTTGTGGGACGTAGAGACAAACAGGTCCCCCAAAACGCTGCTACCTACGTACCAAAATACATGGTATCTCATCCCTAAAAACAAGTATCTTAAAAATATATTCGTAATGACATTCATTCACAAAATAAATCGTAACTGTTCCGCTTAAGTCTACTTACCGCCACATACCACACAACATATGGAACATATGCCTCAACGTCTATACAGCAATCGCCGTCAAAAATTACTGCTGCTCTTGTAAGTGGAAATAAAAAAATGGAGTTACGTTTTCTATTAACGTTTATTTATAAATTCAAAATCCCCCCGGTTGGCTTTGACTTCTAATTTGTCGCAGATGAACAAACGAGAGAGTTGTTCAGCCCTCTACGCGTCTGCGTCTGTGCAATGTGTGTATGCACACAGGGACCAACAAACATTACCGTCACAACTTGCAATTCAGGTATTTCAAGGAAAATCTGGGCGTTCCAGAGCGCAGCTGAACCTTTAATTAAAATATTTAATGTGACGACTATCCATGTTCTATTACTTATTCTACGGATTACGTAGTCCACGGACGTCCAAACTTCTTATGGGAAAGTGCGCAACACCCGTTACTGTGGGCTAGTTCGCAGGATGCACGTGGAAAAATAACAGCAAGTGGCACACCTAACCGTCTAAATTATTGTGTAATTTTATAGTGTATACATGACTTTACAAATGTGGAGGCATGATACAACACGGGGGCAACCTGCAGGTTGGAAACACAAGACGTAGTCTACGGGGCATATGGAATACTGATGATGTACTTTAACCAAAACTTACAGGTAACATATGAAATACCCAGATAGTCTGTGAAATGAAATGCATAAAACATTAACGGCAAAACACACACATTAATGTCTCTACCTTATCGGTTTTAAGTAAGACTTATTGACTGATTCTTTCTATAAACACGCAATCGAATCCCATAAATTCAAGTATGGCCACAAGCCGTTTTCGCAAATTAAAAAAGAAGTGCTATATAAGTTCAACTTCTAACAGCGCTGCATATTAATACTACGGTCTTCCGAAATGTTACTCTGTGAAGTCTGGTGGGGAGATACCAACTTTTGGGACGAATCGGCTGGCTACTTCCATCGTCAAGAGTACAAGGTTAGGGTGGAAATATTTTCTAACCTTCACACCCTTCTGGAACGTTGGTACTTATTTACAGAAGTACAATGGCCTCGCATATCAACAAGTCTGCAATCTGCAAGAAGATATACAATTTGAAGGAGTAACTTTCGCTCCACTCTCCTCTAGATTTCTTTTTCTCCAAACAAAGCAAGTATGTACACGGTCTGACACACCTAACAGATGGGTTCCTTCAAGGATACCACTGAAAAACTAAAGAACCCCCAATTCAACTGCAAACATCTTCCTTTACAGACAATGGAAATGAAAAAGTCAAACAATTTTGTCAGTTTTATTTCTCTGGTTTCTTTTCGAAATTTACGAACCCGTATTTTATGACACAACACACGCCCCAATTCAACTGTCCGGAGAAACAGGTGTGGGAATCGCTAACATGACCTTCCTTTATTATCTGAACTATTACTTCGGTCCTATAAACATTTACGACTATCCTTTCCAGTAAACCTGTCAACCACAAACGATTTGTGACGAACTGAAAAGCAAGTCTGCCTGGGAATTCGAGCATTTACTTTGGAAAGTAAAATAGCTTTCCTGTGTTACCGTTTGCGGAAGAGAGGCTAGGATACGGCCTGGGCCATGACGCATCGCGAGTCAATTTCCAACAGGCACGAGATCCCTCTCCTCTACAGTCCAGACAGGCTCCAGGGCCCATCCCGCCTCATATTCTCTTTTCATGGTAACGGCAAAAAGGGCCGAAGCTTGAAGTTAATATCTATCTGCGGAGGTTACGAATGCGTAGAGCTACAAACCCCCACACCTCTGCCCCATGCATTCATTCTGCAACACAGAGACAACTTGTTGGTTTCCGTTATTCTGGTATATGACAACCCGTCACCGGGTAGTCGGTTCCCGACGTTTCAAGACTACTGCTTTGTTTTGACAGTCGGGACCCAATTACCCCGGGTCGCGGTGTCACATCCGAGAAGTACGGAAACCTAAACCTCTTCACTATGAAAACGTAACAACTTTACGTTTCTTTTGGACAGTCCAAATCTCAACATAGCTCGTCTTTCTTGGAAACAGACAGCACCATGACTATTTGCCATCAAGTAATGTCACCAAATGAAACATGAGCTGGGACAGTGTTATCTAACTTGAAAAAGGTCCGGTATTTCCTAAGTGCCATCTTTACGAGTCTAATTCGACACTGATATAGAGTAGTGATACATTTATGCCACAAAGAAATCTACTAGAGGAAACCCAGTCAACAGTAAATGTGGGCCTAAGGCAACAATGGACTTTTGTTTAATAGAACAGCAAATGCTGAGATAGTTCCCAAGATTCCAAGTTGCCACTACATGCTTCTCATGTAGCCCTCCCGACTTAAATCTAGTAGTAACCAATTTCATGTTTTGTTTACATGTAAAATCACCACTGCCACCGGGTAACAACCCAATTGCAGTAAATAAATAAATATAAAAAAATATATAAGAACAACTCGCCGTGTGAGCCTGTAAGTGTACGGATGTTGCACGCTACTTCTGGGACACACAGCATTTCTGATCCTTCAGACCCCTGTCAAAAAAGGTAGAAGGTAAAGTTCACCCTATAATCTGCGATGAAGGCAAACGGGGGAATTAACTCAGTACTTTCTTTAACCTCGATGCCAGACGGGTGTTTGGTTAACCCCACGCCCCAGCCGCTTTAACCCAGTGAATGACCGACCCTGTACCGATTGCACAGGAGGATGGGTGAGCCGCAGGGCCTGACGGAGAGCATCTGAAATAAAACATTACGGGACAACATGCCGAGCCACATTCCACAGCTTGAATAAGATCAGTGAAAGGGACGCACGACAGGAGCTGACGGCCCGACCGCGTGTATCAGATCCAGTTACGAAAATTAAACATAAGCAAGCACACGAGAACATCAACAGTAACAAAAGGACAACTGCCCTCTATATGGCGCCGTGTGCTCTGATACTTAAGTGCCGACGTATCGGTTAAAACTGGTGCAACTGTCTTCCGGAACTCTTCTATCGTGAAGGTTACTCAGAAACATCGGTACTAATCTGCAGTGAAAATATCAAATCTTACAGCAGTTCATGAAAGCATACACACACACCACATACACAGCACATAAAATGATAATAATACTACATAACCTGACGTACCGTGACATATTTAACATTTTAGTACGTCCCCTCGTGCTGAAGGGTGAGAAACCATGTGTAACAATATTCAAATACGTCACGCCATGTTAGACAGTCCTACATGTGAATCTGACAGTTGGATAGGTGGTCTAGAAGTTCCCCGACTATGTACCTCGAAAGTTCATTGCCGTGTTCACAAAAGCCACTTAAACCAGTCAATAGCTTCTTATCCTACTTACATTCCGTTTTAATATTCTTTCATTTGAGCATGTCTCCCAAGTGGCCAGAACGTTTTTCCACCAAAATCTACTGGGACGTGACACCTTGCTTGTAACTACCAATCTGGATGGCCTTCTTCGTCTCCCACTGCGTACTGTACGCTTGGCCATTTGATCAATCTAACAACCGGTGACATCAACTTATAATTATAGAGCTCCTCTTTAACCATTTTTCTCCATCCCATTTATTACTTCCTATCTCTTGGGACCAAATATTTCCTTTCCACATACCATATTTCGGTATATTACGAACCTACAGAAATGTAACACTGTTACCTTATTCCAATAAACCTCGCTGTCCAGGAAGGATAAAGCAGAAACGATTTTGTGCATTCAGGGAGCATACAGCTGTCACACATTGTGCTGATGTAAACCTTGCTGGGCATGAAGAATACACGAACAGAAATATCCGTCTACCACAAATACCAAGGCCTGCTTTATAAAACTATTGATTCTGGCATAAAGAGGGAGCACAAGGAAAAGACAATTCAATATTCTTACTCCATGCTCAATGAGCTGTTGTAAAAGCTTTGAATTCTCAACAATAAAGATGCTTACAAAAAAGAAAAAAGAAAAAAAAGAAAGGCCTGAGAGTGGCATGTCAGCTATTGACAACGGAAGGTCGCCCATCCCCTTCCTTCCTTTCAAGGGATAAGGTGGCAGTTGCCAAGCGTCTTCAAAGTACACACATAAATACAACCGACACTGTACACTGTACACGCTTGTCCATTGCAAACTGGTACTAACGCCACATTAAATAAACTCACTAGTTCAAGAATCAAGCTCTCGAAGAATTTCCTCATTAATTAAGTACCAAAAATAAAGAGTTAAAGTAAAGTTGTCCCCGAGTGATTTGAGGCTTCGGCCGCAATGAAATTGTGACCGCCCTTATGGGAGGGTGTAACATGCCAGAAGAGCTACGACCTCGAAGTTGTCCCTGTGCAGGCAACAACGGCATATGCGAAGGCATGGCTCCACGTATTCTTACTCCCCAGCACTAGATACAACTAGGTGGTTAGTTCTGTATGTGAATTTGTTTGATATGCGTCCAACTTTCACATCGGCTCCATGTGTGTATCTGTTGACTTGCTAAAAATCCATAGGCCTACATGCATAGGTAAGTGTATGATCAATCTTCGTAACAAATGCCACGCACATAAAGCCAATGACTCATCAGTTATCGTAGCCAGACCGACAGCTAAAAAAAAGTTAAACACACGGCTGCCATGTTATTTTACATTATACAAAAGCATTTGCTTGACATAACATGCGTAATTCCTTACCATCTTCACATCACTGCACGACAACAAAACAAGTTGAGCTAGCATCGCTCCCCCGACTCAAAAGTTCGTGCTTTCGCCATGTTACTGTCGTAAGTACAAGGTGAGGTGCTGGGGTGGCCTCTAAGGTCGTAACGTACCTACCAAGTCCCGTCGGCTGGCTCAAACGCTGAAACTGGGACACACCACCATACGAGGACGCACGCACGAAGATAACGCGTTGTTCTCGTGAGATTTTTGTAAAGAAGAAAAATAGCGTACGGACCGGGATTTGACCAAACGAAAAACCAATGCTGCCGACCACGGTTATAAAGAGTTAATGCCGATCTTCTCCTCTTCGGTTATACCATAACACACAGAACTCATACAAATTTGCGAAGAACGCCTCTACGTACTACGTGTAACCTTACAGGTCAAATGCAGTATACCTACCTTACAAAAAACATTCAGAGCATATCGTGTACTCCGTTTAAAGGACATGCACTGGCACGAAATGCAAATTCAGTGTAGAGTTTCCTGTACCGAAAATGAGCACAGCCGGCTGTATCCCCGTCACTAAGCAGCAGCAGACAATCTAGATAACCTGCAGGCCTATACCAGTTGGCTGCGAGGGGTACTTCAAAGATAGGTCATCCACAGGAAGAGTGAAAGGGAGGGTGAGGGGGAAAGGAGAACAGAAAGGGAGAGAAGGGAAAAGGGTCTACTAAGGAACCCACTTCAGATAAGAATAAAAAATTTGGGGCCCGTGTTATGGAATCCCATGTTGCCACGTCTGTCTCTAGTCACAACACCTCTGTTTTCAAAACATGGTCTTCAATCCGCGTTTCAAACGAATCCGTCTGTGGGGAAGAGATATATATGAAAAAAGAATGAGGTGAAAGCAGTAAAGAAAACAGTAACGCTGAAAAGGTACAGATATTGCTCATGGAGCTAGGAGTTACTTGTACATGGACTATGCAATGAAAAATGCTTTTCATGTAATTAATTCTGCTTTGCATATGATTACAGTAAGAGACCAATACACTTCCGCCCAATTATATATTATTCGAATAATCAGCCACACGTTTCGACTTGTAAACGAAGCCATCATCAGACTGCACATGAAAATTAAAAAAGATAAAATGAACTGTAACATATGCAAGTTACGGTCCCAAGTTGTTATATACAATAAAATTGTTGAATAGTTATTTCATAAGTTGATGGCTGATGTAGCTGCCTGCATAAAGTAAATATCTTAAAATGTGTGTACCGTGGGTCGAAGAAACCAAGTAAATGCTATCAAAGTTGCAGGTGAAGCTGATATACATGTAAGGTCGGAAAATACCAGGCGTAAATTAGTAGTCATAAAATCTGCAACAACATAAAATTAAAAGTCGCAAATAGAATTACAAAAATATATCAGTACAAATATACATTTAATTAAATAAGTTCAATTATACATCAACCTACATCGTCCCAAGGCTACAAGCATTGTAAGATATACGTTATACGGGCAGCTATATCAGACATCAATTTATAAAAGGATTAAAAATCAATATCAGACAATTTAAACGTATGTAAAAATCTTAGATCTTAACTCGTTCAGAGCAAGCAGAACCATCACAAATCAACAAGACGTGGGGCGATTGAAGTGCCGTGTTCACAACCACGAACAACACTTGCATTCGCGCATTTCTAGTACAACCGTGATTCGGGAACCACAGTTTGGGAAGGACTGTACAAAGGGTACGAAATTGGTGCCCACAAAATTCAGTGTGTTTTCATTCTTATGAACAAAGAACTGACAACGATTTATGACGCACATCCGTAATAAACAATACCTTCCAGTTTTTACGTGTAACAGACAATTCTCACACACCAAAAGAACGTGTGACGAATAACTATAAATCACTCTCCTTGGTGATTCTACAGAACGTAGGGGAGGAAATTGTAAGTGTTTCATGGTTCCTTCCCTCAGAGAGACATCGATCCAATCTGCTCATAACAGACGAAGCATTGTAATAACGCACTAACACAAGCGATTACCATTCTTCGGTCTTACTCAGAACCAAGACGCCCCACGGAACAGACGACATGAATACTCTGACCAAGCTGACACATACCAGACTTGTGCGCAACAAGAATTTATCTTTGGGTGTTGGGGGGGGGGGCGCTGACCCTGAATCCGGAAACATATTTCAAATAAAGACTGACGAGTGCACACACACACACACACGTATTATTAACACCACTTTATTAAGACTATATCACTCGACACGCTTCAGCCCTCAAACGAACATCCCCAGGGAGTAAGAATGATACATTTAACAGCACGGTTAACAAAATGAGTTACCAGATGTAAAATTTAACTTAGTGAGCAGCGTGCAGTGTGTTACGTGGCAGTAGCTGCCGCGTAACGCACTGCACGCTGCCATTTGATTTAAAAAAAACTATATTACAATAATCATGCCATAAATATAACATAACACTATTTGATACTGCATGTTCCATTACTCAGTTTAGATCTCAAGGTCTACTCTTTTTTTTTTTAAATTTTATCTGATACTCCCTAAATTGATTTAATTTTACATAATTCGAATGTGCTGGTCGTCAGCCGATTTCGGTGGCAGATTCCGGTTTAAGGGTGTCAACTGCTTAAGACGTTTGGTATCATCCTGTCTACAAGATTTCTTTTAACTGCGATTTGTTGGGAGGACCGATGTCCAGTAGCCCCACCCCCTTTGGGTGCGCGCTTGATACCACGAACGTTCCAGGTGCGGGCCACCTCTGAATATGACACTGAGCCCCTCTGATCCAGTTGACATCGGCGGAACATCGCTGTAGGCCAAGCACAGCTGACTTCAACATTACAAACTAAGGAAGGACAGCAGCAAGCAACAGAGTGGAACATACTACCGGCAATGTCACAACCATAAAGAACACAAGTATTTTACAAATATTTACATTAAAATCTTTAAACAGACAGTTTTAAGAACAATATTATTATTTATATGCCACTTGCTTTCTACACGTTAATAAGGAAAAGGTTCAGTAACCTCAGTACACATATCACCCCCGGCAGGCTATCCAGTACTGTACTAACATGAACACAACAGGGTGCTTCAATACAAAACCGTCACGCTGACCTTACAATTACTTGTAAAGGCCGTCCTTCTATCACACTTCCAGTCTTGCAAGTGGCAGATATCGAAGAGAAGTTCCCTTCCAAAACTTTATTAATTTTCTTTCCCTCGTCCAAACTACAACCAAACCGACGCAAGCGCCTTGCTATGTCTACTGTAACGCTACGTTCAGCTGTAATAATGACGACGTTATGCGCTTTTATGTCCCCCGCCATTCAATTGCATCACTTTCGAGTGATACGCTTAGTTGCCTTCTAGGTCCAAAGTCACTAATACACAGTTTTTGTGGAATTGGGGAACTTGACGCCAACCAGACCTCGTGTGTAACAGATCGTTAAACCGCCGTCTCACATAACTAGCCTACTAATTATTTACTGACTGCTGAAAGCACAACGGAAAGACATCCGTCAAGCGGACTTCATATTTGTTTTACCCGCTAATCTGCAGGGCCACCTGGAGGTTAACCACGCGAAACTGGAAGACAGACAAGCATTTGCGCCAGTAAGGATGGGGTACTGAAATGTAGTACAGACTCGTATAAGAGTAGGTGCCGAAAAGTACTAAACGTTGTTGACTAAAATAATCACAGCAAACTGGCATGTGAAATATGTATGGCAACACCGTACTACATCTAACGTTAGTACTCGAAACACGCGGTTTGAATTAAATAACGATGCGTAAGTCCGGCGTAGGCGCTAAATATACCAGGCAGACACGCTGTTATAAGCACATTCGCAGCTTCATGATTTGAAAGCAAGTACTGAGAAACAGAGAGGTATAATACTGCGGGACCGTAAAAGTCAAGACACTAATGGAGAACATTATTATTATTATTATTATTATTGTAAAGAACGCAGTGTTATATCAAATGCAAACCTTAACGTAGGCCTTCACTGCACGTAAACCTGTGCCTTTAATTTGATTTCAGGTAACGACGATTGAAAACGAAGAAACAGGAAACATATTTGAATTCACAAACGCAATTAAGATGTTTCCAAAATGATGATTCTTTCAGCAAATAAAAAAAAAAAATTGGGGGTGTTCGGGGGAATCAGTCGGACTCAGTCTTCTTTTCATTCCTGACTGAGGTTTATCGTGCATTTCAGGCTATGAGAGAGCATCAGAGTACGTTACGACCGCTTACACTCGCAACCTTCGCAATTCCAAACACTCAGCTACTGACAGAGCGCAATTGCATTCGCAAATAAACAAGCGATCAAGCGCCGTTATTTGGAACTGGCTCCCGATTTACAAGGCATCCGGACCGTCACAGTAAGAAACCATCAAAACCACACAATGCCAAGAACATTCTGGCGAAAGTGCTAACCTGCGAAACGAATAAAACTTTCAAACTCGTTCCTGTTTTTCTCCGAAAATGAGTTATATTTTCCAGTTATGGAACTTAGAATCCAGAAAACTGACCACTGTCAACACGGTTCTCGAAAACAATGCAGAGAGTAATGAGGTTCTTTCTTACATGCAAATAAGAATCTCGCGTGTAGGTCATGTGGATCAGGTCAAGGCGAGACAGCTGTTTGTCCACCGCTCCTAACAACCCCCCCCCCACCTTCAAACCAGAACAAGAGCAGCTATGGTGTTAAAATCACACGCTACGCACATGTACCCCCTTCACCACGGCGCATGACCGACAGGTGACGGACAACCTTTTCATAAAAGCATATAATACAAATTTGGGAAAACACATTTAATGATAACAAAATAACCTGCTCCAGTGGGACGTGAAACTGGTTATGTGGTAAGTATTGTGGTGCAATTCTGGACTATACAGGTGTCGAGATATTCTGTACTTATGACTATAAAGTGAAAAATGATAAGTAACGATCGTGTCTGAACGACATGATAGAAAGTTGTGATACTATTCCAACACTTCCCTAGAGAATCTGGAAAAAAAAAATTCAGAAAACGTCAGCACAGCCGCTCTCCGGGCTCGAACAGACTTCAGAACTATACAATACGGGTGTTACTGCCAGACAGTTCTGCCTCGCCTAATCAACACCTCAGCACTCTCCGTGCAACAAAAATCAGATACGTAAAACATTCCAACTCCCAATTCGGGAGTGAAGCAAGAATACAAAATTCGCTTTATTCCTGCAACCTCCTTGTAATTCCGATGTCGCATAGGGACCGACGCTGCCGCCAAGTCTGCAGTGCCCAGTCCTGTATTTTTCTGAACATGGTTTCTTCGACTTCCCATTATTAGTCATTTATCCAAAATGTCTATCACATATGCACCAATAAGTCCGTCTAATTTAATAAAAAAGTGGGTTAATGTTGATGACTTCAGCATGTGTTATCGGATACAGAGGCAAAAAGGAAGGTGAAGACCACACATCAGTCATTTCGAAGCCACAAGGTCACTTGCCTGCTATATATAACCCACGTACCGCCACTAGTGCAAGGTGTGATAGGTACCACAGTCTGGCTTTTAATAACAAGTTTAGCTTGCTGCACAAAACTTAGTCGCCACACTTTCGATATCAAAACGCCGGCAACACAGATTTATAAGACCAGGTGTCCACCAAACCGTATAGTAACAAACGCCAAGGGGCAACAATTTCCAGTTAACAACCAATTTCCCTAACGTGAAATTCCCATCTCAGTCCTGCAGGAATTAATCAGTCGTTCTCGCTATATTACAACTTCCGTGACTACAATATCACTAGATAACTTGTATAACTTCGGCAAAGTTGATCAGAATGGAGCTCGGTGAGTAAGGCCAGGTCCTCACTAAACTAACAAAACAAGAAACTGTGTTTGCGACAAATCTCCAACAGTTATGAAACATTTCTGCAACTCTACCGAGTCTTCGGCAAATATCAAACGGTTTCTGTTTTGTTGCAAGTTTCGCTACCTGCAGAATGGTCTTAGCGCAGTGTGCTGAGTACATAATTTAAATCGAAAGTGGAGTAAGAAACAGACGTGAAAGCTAATATTTTTCCTTTTCTCCATGTTTGCCTCACCCAAAAACGCCTCATGCTTTTTTTATATATATTTTTGTGCGAGGAATATAAAACCAGCCGCAGCCATGCCGATGTCCTCATCTTTAATGCTCCTTGATGCGCCCGATGATGTATTTATTTCACCGCAACTGTCCACTGTCTTTGGACAGGATAAAACACTGAAACATCCAGTAAATGATTGCGTTTTGTCGGATCTGTGTGTGTGTGTGGATAGTAACTTTACTTCTGTTTCCGTTCTGTTTATGTTTTGTTTCTGTTTCAGTCAGTTTCGTGTTGACCCGACCTAAAACACCTACTTCAACTGTCAGTACTTTCAACCAATTTCTTCAGCACCTGTGATTCAGGTATCCTACCCTCAAGAGCATACACAATGTATTCACCTTTATCCCTTATTGCAAAAACAGGCCAACACACGCACTTCGGTTTTCAT
>Ga0123353_10006844_pt1 | contig 15300 bp, 6 predicted proteins | sample TergutLab28metaG_3_FD_92763 | JGI IMG/M metagenome (GOLD analysis project Ga0123353, IMG submission 92763) | Labiotermes labralis P3 segment gut microbial communities from Petit-Saut dam, French Guiana - Lab288 P3 | ecosystem: Host-associated > Arthropoda: Insects > Digestive system > Gut ... | reverse complement strand
TTTTGCCCCCCCTGAAGTACAAGGCCTCGGGCAGTTTGGTTCCGATTTTTCCAAGGGTCCGAGGACAAAAGGGTTTCCCCGGTTAGGACGAAAGTTTCTGTCAGTTTAATAGAATTTTTTTTTTTGGGGGGGGGGGGGATGTTTATACGAAAACTCTTCTGTGAATTTGTGGCCTGGTAGTTGGCAGGATCCTGCACAAAAAAAAGTTACTGCCTAAATAAAAAGTTGAGGAAGCGGTTGGGCCCTTCTGAGTTTGTGGTCTTGCAGGTCACACGATCGTCCGTCACAAAGCACAAAGTTATTGTCTTCATTTCATGGCAGAGCACTAAGATTGAATATCTTGTGAATTCGTAACCTGGCCAATCATAAGATCCTCCTGCCCAAAATACGAAGTTATTGCCTGCCCTGTAACTTCAGGATATGGCTCTAAGACTGAATCTCTTGTGAATTTTGGACTTGGCAGGTCATAAGTTTCTTCCGCACAAGACAGAAAGTTCTTACTTAGCTGTCTACTAAGTTAAGAGGCAGACTATAGGAATGAATCTGCTTCCATCTCAGCAGCCAGGATTAACGTAAAGTGCTTCAGCTGCACACAGGACAGGATCCACTCTGCCTGCCATCTCACTCCCTCCCTCCCTCCATCCCTCTCCTCTCTCCATTTGTCTGCTGAAGACAGCAGCTCCCGTTTTATTGGCATTGCTTACCGGCCTGAAGACGAGAGCGGGTGGCTTTAATGAATAATTACGTAATTAACTGTGAAACGTGTACGATGTTATGATATTGCACAGCTCTGTGTTCCTCGTGAGTTGGCTAATAACTCAAACTGCACAGCTTTAAAATTAAACTTTACTAATGTATAAAATCTAAATTAATGGACTACAGGACGTCACACTGGTATACAATTCAGAAATTAAACCAAAGTGGTAATAATTTATCATATTTTAATTCATTGTCGTTTTCATCATTGTAGTCGTCACGCCCGCCATTGTCGCATTTAAGCGACAGACCAACGTCCGTATTCGGAGGCACGGTTACCTACCACAGACCCATTCCTGTGCCACACCAAGACGACACAAATTAAGTACAATAAGTGAATTCTAAGATTCTTATAACAGTGGCTTGGGAGATTACTATCTTCTGGGCAGTGGCACTGCACTTGTACGGACCTAAAATAACAGAACACAAAGTACCTCCGGGGAAAGTCCGTGAAGAAATTATGGACACTGATATCAGCAGTTGATTTGTGAATCAACCCTACATCAACCCTGTTGATGGAGACATTAGTTCTCCAAAATGTCCGTTTGTAACCCAAATCTGATGCGCCTTACTGCCCGAGAAGCTTCTAAGGCTTCATGTTTAAAATGCAAATCTTAGCAGAAAGTAAGCACAAACCGTCAGTAGCAACTATGTGTAAGTTTCTGCTGCTGGCTACATGTTTCGGTTTTTGGAAAATACATCAACAGGCAATTAAACATACGCACGTAGAAAAATTACTCAAATCAATTAAAAACATAAAATATGAAAACTTATTTAAATACAACCCAAATCTTACATCACACATACGAAGACAGTGATTGATGATGCAGTCCGTTCGATTTCACTCCTCCTTGACTTCCTTCAGTTCTCCTGAGCACATCTGTAAAGTGCATCATTGGTTTAGAGGGCTTGAAGAGAAACTGTAAAGGTAGGGGGTTGAGCAACACCTATACAGGCCTGGACAGACTCTTTAGGGCTCCAGGAAGTTGAGGCTTCCAGAATTTCCAGAAAATCGGCACATGCAGGTGGTAAGGTTGTCAGCCCTAAGCAACAGGCCGCCTTTACCCCATACGAGATAGAAGAGAAAATGTAGCCAACAGAATTTATGTATAACGACTTGATACAACATGGCACCATTGTCTAATTTGGGCAACAGCGGACCGAAAGGAAGCTGACCACATACAATTCATAACTGTGGAAATGTGTATGAACAAACGTGCAACGTTAATTCACTGATAACTTCGTAAGCCGTGGATACATTCGTGTCCTTTATAGTCTAAAATATACACACACACAGTCAGTTCTGCTATCACGCGTATTTCGTGACACGAATTGGCTATAACGTTATTTGATGTACAGGTGAACGCTGATTGCGTAACGCGTGTGGGCGGTTTCAGCGACCGGTGCGGCGATGTCAGGTTGGATGACGGATCAAAAATGTTTCTGATCTGACTGTAACTTTATTAGGCGCTTTTGAACAACGCGAGTTCTCACAAGAACCAACTACCGCGTTATAGCAGACCTCTCTGTAATACATCGATATTGTTCCTTTCTGCAGACAGCGCACTGCAATCCTGTTACACGAACCGGCTTCTAAATGTCGGAAAATGTGCCACTGTTTGTGGGGGTCACTGAAAACCCACACACACACACTCTCTGTGGGTGAAGTGCGTTGTTCTTAACGTTAAACCAATCGGTGCACTTAGTTACCACTCTGCTTGCAGGAGTGCGATTTGGTGACAGTTTCCCGACCGCCTAAAATCAGGAGTACAAATTTACGCCCTCGTTTAGATTTGCCAACGTACTTGCTTCACATAATTCTCAGCTATGGTTCTGAAGGTGACGTAATGATGATTATGATAAAACCGCATATGTAACAGACCGTGTCTGTGTCTGTGTCTGTATGTGGGTTTGATATAATCCACCAGCTCATACTAATGTCATTTCACAACGCGGCTTTCCCAAATTAGGATATCATCCCCTAGGCCCGTATAAAGCAACTAAAACACACGCACGCACACACATACACACACACACACACACAGAAAGACAGACACAGATGAAGAGCAAGAGGGGAGGTTGCGTTTTAGGCTCGCGAAAACCACTTCGGTGAAATTGCTTGCCTGCAGATGTCATGACTGGGTAATGAGCACCCCTCTCTTTCCTACCCCCTGTACCACCACAAACCACCCCTTCTATTCTGCCTTTAATTTACCCCCTTCCTCCCCTCTTTCACCCATTAAATCTCCGGACTAAAGCTTAATACAAAATGCATTGTTGTTCTTCCATTATGTAAATGAAAACTGAAACCAACAATCCTCTCCTTTCCCATCCTTTTAGATTCATCCCCTTCTCAATTATTCTACTTGTACAGGGGGTGTCACAACATCACATCATCAGTTTTTACACAGGTGTTGCTGAAACGATTTTTTTGCCCCAACAGCAATTTTCTCCAGTACCACTGTAAACGTTTCCAGCTGTGACGTGTACCAAGCGTCTCCAGCTCCCTGATCTACACAGTTCTGCTACCTTCACGGGAAATTATGTTGTACTTTCTCCTTGGGTTAACCGCCGAGATGATAATGATGACAGTGATGGATGATACTGTGAAAATGAACCGAGATTTTATAGGAAATATAGGAAAAAATCACCTATTAGCTTTGACGTGTCTGCCCGTTCGTCCATCCGCCGACAAGCGTGTACCAACCACGATCTCAGGGAAATGATTTCTAAATTGGAGCTTCTTAACAGAACTTGTCTGCTTGCCCTTCAAGGCTGTGAGCCAGTACTTCTGTAACCTGCGCACAAATGTATCCGTGTTTGCTGTTAGGGTGGAGGGTTTGAAAAAAATATTGAACTATTTTCTTACAAGACTCAAAACAGAGCGTCGATGTGGACGCAAACGTTCGCCTGTTCGTCTGTTTATGCACAAACAATTATTCAGCAACACAATTTTAAAGTACTAGTAAAATGTCAGCTGAAAATTCAATGAAAATTCAATGGGGAATCTCTTATAGGTTAAAGCATGTACACGTCGAAATTGGCTGATTATTAACGCCATCTGTCAGACACTGACACTAACTACATCCTCCGCACTTACATAAATATACATAATTATATCAAATCAATCGGTTCACATTTCCCCGTTAACGATCAATCAATTCACAGAAACACAAAATGTTCGATGAACTCTCTCTCTCTCTCTCTCTCTCTCTCTACAGATAACGGTTTGTTAAACGTACTGTACCACTTGCCGTAACAATGACAGACACACACTACATTTTGCGCCCAGTGTAGTCGCGGGGGTTTTTTTTAAGAATCTCAGAATAGGTAAGTTGTCATTAAACAAGAATCAGAGGTTGATCTTAGCAGTGGAATGAGTGGTAGTGTTTGTTGTGACGTAAAAACATAATTGTTAAATACTGCTTAAATTATATTCATGTTGAAAATGCCGCGCTTAAAATTGTTACTTTATTTCGCCCAAATTTGTTTGAGTGCTTTCAAATACGTAATACATAGCAAATAGAGTGAACATAACTCGAAAAATGTGGTCCAGAATTTGTATAGCGAGCAGAAGGGGAGGTTTACAGAACCCTAAATTATGCAATACATGGTCTTCATTTCAAGACTTACGAATTAAACGCTGATGCCGAAAACAATATTATGTTACAGAAATCACTCGTCTGACCTTTTACAAAGTGCGTCTACGCCGATTCCGAATTTTGTCCCATAAAATTCGGCCGTGTCTCCCCGAGCTTCTTACATTATTTGCCAGTTACTGCCTTCTGTGACGTGACACCCCATAAATGTACCGAAATTTCGAAGGAACCTTCTGCCACCATCTTCAGAGTTAAATAATTTCTTCGAACCAGGTGAGGCTGGTACTTTACTACCAGCTGCAAATGATGTCACATCCCGCAAACAGTAATCATCTTCATCAGCGGCGTGAAAACTTCCAATTCTGCATCCTCAGTCATTAACACAGTTTTGACACAATAACACACCTAACAAATTCAACCGGAAGTTCCTGAGCTTAATCAAGCAAGGTACTGTGATTAAATACTGAGGCGTGGAGGTACCGTTCCATATATTCGTAACATCGGCATTAGACGGCTGTGAGTGGTCAGCTTCAAGCCCGGGCTGTTTTGACCCTGGGGAAGGGCTCCCGGTGCCCAATAGGACGACGTTGGGTGGGCCCCAAAGACGGTATAAGCCTTTGCAGAATAAACATATTCCTTGTCTATACTCGACTCAGTCGCTACACCAACTAAACTATTCCAGCTTCTATTTCAATGCGTGTAGAAAAATTTGAGACTTCAGCCATGTTGGTCAACTATGAATGGCGACATACAGAGCATGGCATGAAGGTAAGAAGAGAGGCAAAGGACATATAAAGTAACACTGAGGAGCGTTCGTGCAAGCGCTGTTTCAGTGTAAAAGCAATAAGCATAACATATTCTGACTGTGCGTTTGAAGCCTTAGGTATGCAGCATGCAATGCACATGCCCCGTATTTTCATCCGAGGCTTGCCCGGCTCTAAAATATTTTCCCACACCATCTCATAAAAGGGACGTTTTTCGGGGGAAAAAAGTTACTGAACATGAAATGTGTGTTTTGGATTTCTATACAAATTTTGTCTCAGACATTTCTCATTCTAAGAAGAACTGGGCGAGATGTGATTAAAAAATGTGTATTGGTCTTCATGTAAAGCGTCCGTCAGTCTCGTTCCATATTAATGAAACCTGAATTTTGTAGACAGATTTTCGAAAAACTCAAATATTAAATTTTGTAAAAATCCGACCATCGGGGGCCGAGATGTTCAATGCGGTCGGACGGACAGACGGACGAACAAGACGAAGTTAACAGTCGCTTTTCGCAATTCTGTGAACGCGCCTACAAATAAAATTCACATTTATTTAGTTAGCAATATGCCCAGTGCATATTTAGCTAACAATATGCCTAGTACATATTTAGTTAGCAATATGCCCAGTACATATTTAGCTAGCAATATGTCCAGTACATATTTAGCTAGCAATACGCCCAGTACATATTTAGTTAGCAATATGCCCAGTACATATTTAGCTAACAATATGCCCAGTACATATTTAGCTAGCAATATGCCCAGTACATATTTAGGTAGCAATATGCCCAGTACATATTTAGCAGCAATATGCACAGTACATATTTAGCTAGCAATATGCCCAGTACATATTTAGTTAGCAATATGCCCAGTACATGTTTAGTTAGTAATATGCCCAGCACATATTTAGTTAGCAATATACCCAGTACATATTTAGCTAGCAATACGCCCAGTACATATTTAGCTAGCAATACGCCCAGTACATATTTAGTTAGCAACAAGCCCAGTACATATTTAGCTAGCAATATGCCCAGTACATATTTAGTTAGCAATAAGCCCAGTACATATTTAGCTAGCAATATGCCCAGTACATATTTAGGTAGCAATATGCCCAGTACGTATTTAGCTAGCAATATGCCCAGTACATATTTTCGCCCACCACAGTATGCATTACTGCTGTAGCAGCCAGCTGCTCTTAGATGTGTATGTCCTCGGATCGTTATTACGGTTGGCTTAGCTCTCCGTGGAATGGAAATCCTTAAACACGGCGCAGCGGAATGGAGGTAAATATGGCATAACGTTACGTTTTTTTCCCCCGCAGAGACCGGTATTTTTAAATGGAAGCCATAACTGACGAAATACATGTTACCATTACAGTAGCAAATGTTATGTTTTCAGACATGTATGCACAAGATACGAAATCTAATTCTTCTGGAATTACTGTTTTGCATGAAAAGTGTAGCAAGAAAAATACGAAATAGAGAGGGTGTGGGGAGACTGAAGAATTGGACAATGTCCGTTGTCTCAGGCTAAAATAAAAAGACAACGTTCTGAAGAAAGATCCAGTTTCAAAAAGCGTGTTTTTTTTTTTAGCCTGTGAAGAGTGATATTGTGAAAAATATCTGCTGAGACCACGACGATACATCATCATCAAACTGTCTGTTCTGACTGTGACAATACACCATCATCACAATCATTTAAAGTTGAAGAAACCCGAAACACAAACGCGGAATACCGTCAGACCCAACACTACTGCCACACAACAGCGCACTGCACGTTTCGGTTCATCAGAACCAACATCAGGCAACTTTATTACAAAAGTTTAGAACACGTAAGTCCATATGAGACACGCAATCTCTTCTTTAGTGCCACATCACTGATATACAATATATTTATTAAAATAATATGTCATGTTTATAGATTGCGGAAGTTTCAAATTCTTCAATTGTGTGTAAAATCTCTCACGTTGCTTGTCGTAGGCTAGAAACACGACATATATGTTTCATTTCACTAGAGGTAAAGGTTAAGCAATCCAATCACAGGCCTGGACAGGCCCTGAGAGTTCCAGGAGGTTGACGCTTCCAGGTTACAAGACAGTCGGCACAAGAAGGTGGTAAGGTTGTCAGCCCTACGCACCGGCCGCCTTTACCCCCAGGAAATATTCCTGGTACTCATTTCTGTTACAGGCTGAGAAAATCTCAGAGCCACAATGCGTCCGGAAGCATTGTGTCAATGAGAAATTCCAATGATACCATCGGGAATGAACCTGCGACTTTCCGGCTTGTAGCGCAGTGCTTCGACCAACAAAATTATATATTAGTGACATCTCACTAAGGAAGAAATTGCACGTAGCATGTGGAATTGCGTTTTTTAAACCTTTGTAATGAAGGTGCTCTGTGTTGGTTCTGATGAGCCGAAACATGTAGCCAAGTGCTGAATGGCACTGCACAGGTTCTGTTTGACGGTACAGTTCGTGTGTCAACTGTAATTCAATACAGCTTATATCGCAACAGCGCGCGTATTATGGACAACCAAGCCGCAGGTAATGCTGCACGTTACAAAACAAATTCACTTTCTAAAGGAAGAAGTCGCAATGCGATTTCCTTCAAAACTGCGTGTCACGGTGGCGACTTTGTCAGCACCGTCCGCCGCGCTGCGCCACCAACAGCAGGAGATCTTGCGGTAGTCTGTACTACCCGCAGATTTGCTATCAGCCACCTTTCCGATACCTAGCTACGTGATTTTTTTGGGAGAAACTACAGTGAAAATAGCGTATATCGTACAAATAACGTATATCCTATGAGCATTATCAGGAAAATTATTCCAGTCACTGCGTACCATATTATTACCATGTACACCGGCATAATGAAATTATACATATAATGCTTGGAAAAACGGACAAACGTCACGGGTGAGTTATCCACATCAAAACAACGAACAAGTTCATATCATTGCGTTCGCAAACACTTAGTTCTCGAGGAAAACCTAGCAACGGGTTGACCCCAGTCCATTAGATTCTGATGTGTGCGGATACTCAATGGCCCTGGTGCATTCAGCTGTAATGTTCAGACACTGCAGCAACATGTTTCTGATGGCTGCCAAACCATTCGCACCTCTCCGGGACCTCTGACAGTGTGTAACAGCCTGTGATCAGACGTGTCCATGCGTGCACTGAGTCAGGTGGAGGATACTTCGAGCAACTGTTGTGAATTGTGACTTGATGAACAATGAGAATTGAACAGTTACTAAACTGGGAAATTGTGCTGTAAATGTATTATGTGCATGGTAAGTAAAATAGTACAAATTGTTGGACGTAATTTTTCAACTGAAGTACAAAGCCACTCATTTCTGGACAGAAGTTTGTCGAATTCGTGTCCTTGTTTTGATGTGAAGAACTCATGCCTGCAGTGTGTTGAAACGCGAACGCGCGTGCGTGTGTGTGCGTGTGCGTGCGCATGGCTGGTTGCAGTCTAAATTATTTAATTATTTTAGTGTAATTTCATGGAAAGTGCGTTGTCGTTCAGATCTGCGCGCCAAGTTGTTCAAACGGCTTTACACACTACAAAGAACGCCTTGAAGTAAGGCTATAGACCCAGTTAGACGGTGTCTACCAGCGTTCATCCCCATTTATGGTCCTCATAATTGCGTGTATTCTGTCAGCCTAACCGGAGACACACACACACACACACACACACACACACACACACACACGTATCAGTCAACATGAACACGCATCACATTGCGAAACTTACAAACGGCGGTCACTTATGAAGTCCATCTGCAAATGTGACGCAGATACGTGAGCCGTATTTAATATACTGCACACTGCTTCACCTCGCTAAGCGATCTAAACACATTACGCAGATTACAGTGGGCACTTCGAAATCAACGGCTGGCAAGCAAATTTTCACCCAACTGCAACTACATATTCGTAAATCTACCTACAGTTATTTAACTAGAACATCAAATCATTAAAATTAGGTAAAAATTAATCTTACGGATTTTAATGTATATTTTTTTAAAACTGAACACTAGATTATGTACAGCACATTGTGTACAGCACATTATGTACAGCACATTATGTACAGCACATTGTGTACAGCACGACAAAAGTCTACTAAGGGTGTCACTCACTCACATAATCACACCAAGTGCATTACATGTTTATGTTTATATATATATATATATAGAGAGAGAGAGAGAGATAGATTACATTTTCGGTCAATCCACTGAAGCCCAGTTTTGAATACTAGGCTGCTGAACCTGTATTTTGCAATATTTAATGTTGTACTTTGTTGAAAAATAAGTTAGGTTCTACAACGGTAATTCTAAGACCATGTGAATAACTTAAAACACAGACATACGCATTTCAAAGGAAGTTGTTTAGACGTGTGCAGACAGAAGATGGCACCTACATTATTGTGCGCTATATATATCTGTTCATACTGTTCGCCTTGGGAGTGGAAGAACTTCATATGACTGGCCTTGCTGTCATGTTGACTAATTCCACTGAACACAGTCCTTTTTGTAAAGCTAACAGCCGCTCGGATATGCGTAAAACGCCCCACCCTTTTTCTGGTAGCCGAATGCATTACCTTTCCCTGTTCACAAGGTTCCGCCCACTGGACCAAATTACGAGTCAGATGAAACCACTCCACTTCATTACGTCGGTCATTTACACTCCACTTCGTAATTATTCTCCACTTATTTCAAGGTCGCCCACGTGATAAACTCCCTTGGGGGTTTCGACTAAATTTGTTTTCCCAATCTCTCCCCTCCCATTCCTGCTACGTGACCAGTCCCTGTTGATTTCTCCACTGTAGTAACACATACTAAAGGGTAATACATGATACTGAGTTCATAATTATATTGATGTCTCTAGTGTTCTTTTCCTTGCTTTCAGATGCCAGTATTAGCCGCAGCAGCACGTGCTGATACACTTCAGTGCACGGTGACACTTTAATTTCGACCAAGAATATTAATGCATCATCGCATCACATGTCGCTTTCAAATCCCTCAGATGCCCTTAAATTTGTGAATCCTTAGACAAAAGGTGCCTTTCACACAAACTCATAAGACATTCATCTTGAGGAAAATAAATTTGTCTGTGGTCAAATTAACTATTTAATTCACCAGCTGAAATCCCGAAAGCAATGTAGTTTATCTCAGACTTACCGCTATGCTGCAAAGTTTGTGAAAGCTTTGCTTGTCAGTAAGGAATGACAGCTAACAGTGCCTTGTTATACGTTCATGCTATACCTACAGTTCCCATCATCACTCAAATGCGACAAGTTTTTCAATAAAGTCTTAAAAAAGATGAATTTGATTATATATATATATATATTTAAAAAGTTACAATTGAACCACTTTTGTTGAAGAAAGACCCTTCATTAGCGAGGGAACTAGTTTTGGAACAGACCTCATTTGGGTTTCAAGATATAGCCTCAAACAAAAATGTTCCGGTGATTCTTTTTCTTTCCAGGTCTTTTTTTTCCCCCGATGCACAAATAAAGTAAAACAGCGTTCAGTAATTGTGTAGGGAACCTTTGTGAGTTACTTTAATGAGCCTACTATATGCGTCATTTGCGACTTCGTTATTCTGTTCAAACTTTCCAGTTCTTAATTGCGTTTTATTGAATACGGCCACCCACTTCTCTTTTTTTTCTAACCTACCCGAGACTCTAATGGGTACAGAATTCCCCCTCTGATCCCCTGGCGGCCCCACCCACCCCGTACTGACATTGAAAAGGAAGTAATATATAAATTATATGAACTACAATTTAAACTTCTGTGCTGCGGGAGGGGAGGATAAATTTATCATTTCGATTAGGCCTACGTGAATTGTGAATCAAAAGTGTTGTACGTTGAATGATTCAAATTACTCGCAGAAGTGGGAGAATGATCTAAGGCGCAGAACAGACTTGCTATGCTACAGGACCACTAATCAAACCGAGTCGAGTAGAGTCGAACTGAGCCTAATTCACTAAGACCCTATGACGGTCGGCCAGAAATTTGGTTTACAGTGCATATATTTTGAGTTCTTTATTTCTGTCTCTCACAAAAACATTTCAGATGTAACTGCACTGCTGTCCCACTCCCTTTCCACGTGGTTTCTGCAACGGCTAAGGCATTTTTGATTTCGCGAGATAATCTTTTCTATTCCGTGCTGATATCAGGCCATGTCCTGTGCTACCGGCCACCGGTCACATCCGTTTCCACGTCGCGACGGTCTCTAAATTTTTGGCGGTTAAAATTTTGCTTCAGCGCTGAAAACAGATGTCAATCGCTCGGCGAAGAATTCCCCCAGACAAAATCGCCAACAGTGCAGGTTCTCTTGTTACAAAGGTATATGTCATGTACATTTATGTTCTGGCTGACTCTCTTAGGAATGTACGCTAAGTTCTGCTGCACAGAATTCCAGTATAACCGTGTCACAATGGGTGAGCTGAGACCGGTAGGATACAGTGTCTGCCCGTGCAGCATCTTGGCGAGCTAAACTCGATTCGTCTTGATTCTGTTCGATTTTTGGATTCAATTGGGTTCGTGAGCCTAAAAACTTAAGAGGCGCATTACGATATCGATATTAAATTTGATTTCGGTTCCTGCAATGAAGGGACTGCGGGTAACTACAGTTCCGCTACAAAAAAAAAAAAACAGAAGTCAAAGTTTTTGGTTGAAAAGAAGCGAATCTCTCGACAATATGTTACCACAAATTTTCTTTTTGGGAAATTTCCAGCGGTCTACTTCGCGTCACCTCCTCAGCATCTGACACAGGCGCTACGTCTCATTTTGCGTCTGGCTAAAGCACTAGCAACATCTCGAAGAGATCAGCTGCATGATTTCAGGCTTCTGCCGTGATGTAGATGAAATCTCCGCTCTTTTGGGATGTTACGCAGCGTGTAGTTTTAAATCCTTACCGACGTATCGGCACCAACTTCAGGGCTCAAGAATTCAAAAGGCTTCCTTTTGGGTTGGGTTGTCCCGAAACGTCGGTAAAGATTTACCACTAGACCCTCAGTAAAACCACAGACAAGTGAATATCTCAGATTTATCGAAAGTCGATTCACATAAGGACGGTTTCAGTAACGCAGGCAATACGTCATTAAATGACAAGGATACTGAGGAATTCCTCGAAAAGCATGTGACTGGAAACGCTCTTGGTCTAATATAGGGTACTGCCGTGGCAATCGCCTGGAGGGACAGCGGATGTCGGCAGAAACCTAAGAAAAGGCAGTCGCTGTTCCGGCCAAAATTCGAAATGGACACCTCCCGAATTTGAGTGACAAGCGTCAGCGTTTGGACGCCCTGTTCGGATAAAGATACACTGTGAACAGTATAAGGCCCCACAGATACCACGGCGCCCTGGGGAGGGGGGGGGATCGGCAAAATGTGCAGAATACTAAAATTTGATGTGCGTTCTTTCGGAATAGATTTCCTTCTTCCGACAGAAGGCTGTAATCTAGATTCCTGTTATGAGATCTGGGAGTAAATACGCCAATGTTTGTAGGGGGAAGAGGCTATCAGGTTACGCAATGGGTCGTAAAGTACAGTAATGTTATCAGCATAAATGTAAGTGAAAATGTAAATGTAAATGTGCATGTGTAAGCGTGGGCCGGGATAGCTCAGTTGGTACAGTGATTCGCTACGGGCTGGACGGTCCGGGGATCGAATTCCAGTGGAGGTTAGATTTTCCGCTCCCGTCCAGACCGAACCTGGGGCGCATCAAACACTCTATACAATGGGTACCGGGTCTTTTCCGGGAGTAAAGCGGCCGGGGCGTGGCGTTAACCACCCAACCCATCTAGCGCCGACGTTAAAGAAAGAGTACAGCTATACCTCTACTCCCCCTCTGTGCCTTCGTGGCCTGTTCGAGGGCGAAATTTACGCTTAGCTTTTACATGTGCAAGGAGAGACGAGTAGCAAGTGTACATACAGGCAATTTAGTACAGCCCAACGCCAAATTCACGACCCTCTGAGGGAGCTGTACGTCGCAAATAAGTACGCGTCCCTGACAATGAACGGCTGTCACCAGATTACGTCACCGGATCAGAACAAAGACAAACCTAATGCACGTATTTAACGCCATATTCTACACGACAAAGTTCCCCACGCGCTCTTAACCTTGGATCTACGTGCAAGTAGCTGGTCAGAGTCACGCTGCGGCTGCTATATCGCTTCAGGAAGCACCTCTGGGAGACGTAGCGTTATTTTGTTTCTTAGAAGTCGGCGATTTACCTGAAGTTTTGGGGCACCAGTTCGTGCACACTCAGTCGAACAAAAATCCATCGGCCTGAAATTTTCTAAGTCCCGAACTTAAAGTCACGTGACGTCACCTGAATTTGTTCATCCTATCCCAGGTCTATGTGCAGCCTAACGTCACTGATCTCCACAGGAATAATAGGATAATACTGTAAGCCATGGAGTATCCCAGTGTGTGGTCTCCGCTGTACAGCCTGCAGCTAACATCGACTCTGTACGTCGGAATATTTACAAAGTTTCGTTTCTCCGTAACATTTTTCCACGTTACTCCGAAACGTCGGTGCCTGTCTAAACACTACACAGCATGATATCCAAAACCATAACCTTAATACGGAAACAGAAAATTATATTTCGTGAACGTACACTGTAGCAGGAAAAGATTCTTTAACCCATATTAATACGTAGCATTTTCATGACAGTAGGTTTCATAATATTGTCATTCCTGGTCTAAGAACTACACATTTTTGGCAAAAATTGGCCCACCTTTTACCTTTGAAATTTGCTGAGGTCACTGAAGGAAAGGTCCAGACTTGACATGTGGATGAGCCACAGTCTGCTGTGACGCAAGCTCAACAATTACTGCTCTGACGACACGCGCCATGTGGACCCCCATATAGGTAACATTGTCCGACCTATCTGCCTACATCATTAGGGTACTTCAAGGAAAAGGATCCGAGTCTTCTGGAAAATGACGCCGTTAACTGCAGGATTACTTCCACAAAGTCCCCGTCATTTTTCACGACTACCCTCAGCACGAGTCTCACAAACCTTACGGTTCTACTACCTCAGTGACATAACTGAAGCCACAAGAATACCGGCACCTCCACCGCGCTGCCTGCAGAAACACACCGATCTACGCTCATTCTTCCAACTTGTAAGCCTAGGTTCGCAAACATTACTTGCGCATGAAGCTGGAGACTTTGTGGACTTAATCCTGCTGTACAGTACAAAGTTTTGGAAGAGCTACTTGCTTACATCATCAGGGTATTCCAAGAAGAAGGATTCGAGTCTCCTGATATGCTGTGTACACTGGTATACAGATACACAAGTTTCGGAGGAGATGCATGTTCATATCTTCAAGGTGCTACTAGGATAAAAAATGCAGTCCTCTTGAGATGAGATCGGCATCCATCTTCAGTGTAGGGGCTACCCTGAAGGTGGATGCACATACGAACCCACACGACGTCATATCCCAAACGCCTGGTGTCCTCACCAGTGCTGCTGTGATAACGTCATATCTGATAACTACCGTAATGCTACTTCCTGTTATCCACTGTCCGTCCGACCCATTACCCAAACACACATGGCAGTACTATAGACGCTGATTCACTGGGTTTATCGGAAACACAGTGTCACTCTCGTGCCAATGGAAACTCCCCATCCTCGGAACATACACTAGAATCACTGCGGCAGATCTTACTGTCTGGCTGAATGTACGCGTTTTAACAGATTCTGATCTTACGAAGTGGAAAAGATCAAAGTCCTTGATAATGTAAATTGAATGTTGTCTTGGATGCATAAATGTTATGAAACTGAACGGAATACGGGTATTTGTATTTTTCTAAACAGCATGTCGTACATAGGGAGTACCTCATTAATTTCTTTACTTTATATAAAAGCTACACTTTCTTCTTTACCAAAAGGAAGAAACAAATTACACAATGGCTTCGTTAAATACATTTTCTTATTGTATTATGTAGGTCTGTCTTTTAACTAGTTACGGTTCTTCGTCTTTATGTATGTTATTACATTATACAGTACAGACTCGGAGTCTACCTAATTATCAAACTTGTTTTGCCCAAGGAAACGAATGTAAAATCTCCTTTCGTCTACCCTTCACACAGCTGCAGTCACACACACACACACACACACACACACACACACACACACACACACACCACCCCACACACACAAACACACCACAC
>Ga0123353_10006843_pt1 | contig 15301 bp, 13 predicted proteins | sample TergutLab28metaG_3_FD_92763 | JGI IMG/M metagenome (GOLD analysis project Ga0123353, IMG submission 92763) | Labiotermes labralis P3 segment gut microbial communities from Petit-Saut dam, French Guiana - Lab288 P3 | ecosystem: Host-associated > Arthropoda: Insects > Digestive system > Gut ... | reverse complement strand
GATTATACGACAGAATTAACTTTGGCAACCATACGACAGATTCATGTCTGCCACATCTTCCAGAAACTAGACTTTAACTTTTCATTTCACGATGATATTTTTTATATTTACATATTTTAACCCTTGACGAAAGGGGATTGATGCTGTATAATGTTGTAGTGTGGTTTTTCGGGGTGTGGCGAAGCTTGGTATCGCGCTTGGTTCGGGACCAAGAGGCCCCGGGTTCAAATCCCGGCACTCCGACCATATAAAGACGCCAGCTTTGCAACAAAATCTGGCTTGCCAAAACCCGCTATTTCAGCGGGTTTTGGCATATCTGGGGGAAGAATTCTCCGGCAAAATTAAGATACAACCATAAACCTTTGAGCTATTTGTGCTTGCCGTCATGCACCGTCTCAAGACTAGGGATGCGGAAAAGTTGCACAGTTGCGCGATATGCTAAGATATAAAAAACCGCCGAACTTTAACCCGACGGCTCTCATACAATGCTTACTGCTTATCAGCTTTGGCTTGTCGCCTTTCAGCCGCTTTCCTTATCCCATGCGCGTGACGTGCAATGGCTGTGAGTTCTCTCCAAAATACAACGTCACTATCAAGATTCCATTTTCCGTTTGCAGCGCGAAGTGCCTCTTTTGCATAATCGAAAACTTTTTGCTCAATCTTATCCTCAGGTCTACACGAATCATAAAGCTTCTTAAACTTCTTCCAAACGGGACGCTGACTCTTTATGCTTGCGCTGATAGTTGAAGTCACTTCAGCTACCGTGAACCCTTCCCGTTTCGCGATCTCAGGCCAAAGATATTTCTTTAACCTGTATGCGAGTTTTGGATTGTTCATCGAAAAGCGGATTGCTTCCATTGCCCAACATAAACCATCGTCTTCTAAGTCCCACTCTTCGTAGCCGAGCTTTTGGAGGACTTCGGTAATGATCGCATCATCGGCGGCGGGGTCTGCTGAAGCAGCAATAACTGGCATGAATTCACTGATATCATCACAATCCTTCAATCGGAGACCGCCAAATTCGTCCAGCGCGCTTATTATGGTACGCAGTTGCCCCTCGCTAAATTTACAGGTTTTTCTCAAGCAGGCAACAGTATGGGAGATCAACTCCTCAATAGTCTCAATACCCGCATATATACACTTAATGTGTAGACGGTAGTGTAGACCGAGTTCTACAATTGAGGTAGACGGTTCAGGATCCGGACCAATATCAACCTCTTGATCCCTAAGCTGCTCACGCTGAATCGCCGAGAGACCGGATTTGATTCGTTCAAGCTCATCAGTTTTGTCTCCAAGTTCTTTCCTAAGTTGCCGTAACTCTTCACTCGAACCATCCCTCAAGTCCTCTATTTCCTGAATGAGTTCGCTGGGAGATTTGTAATAAAGTTTTACTCTTTTTGCCCGAGAAGGGTGCCGAAGTTTTCTATAAGCTTTTTGTTCAATTCCGCCAACAGCTGATTTACTAATACGCCGTATTGCCGCCGGTTGACTTACGCATGTTTTTGTGGTATCCTGTAACAATACTCGTTTAGGAGGGCTATTCATGTCGTCTGGCATTTCTTCCCGGTTAAGCAAAATCAAAGCATCGGTTCCCTGGTGGATGAAGTTCGGCACGAAGCTGGCAATGTCGGTTATTCCGAAAAAGGAAAAACTATTCGGCTCATTTATGTACATCAACGGACCCGTCACGCCCGAACGCTCTTACTTTGTCTGCGACGGAATCTATAACAATTTCGGCAGGGAATCTGTCGACGGCAAAAATGTCCTGGAACTGGGTCCGGGGGATTCTTTGCTGTCTTTGGTTTATTTTTACGGGCTGGGCTGCGAAAAAATGTTTATGGTCGACGTGGGGGATTTTGCCACGCGCAAAATCGAAGTCTACTGGGATTATGTCAATTTTCTTCTGGAACAAGAAGAATACATGAATGATTGTAAAAGGGACCCGCGGGATTTGAAAGACTGCCAGACCCTTGAACAGTTGATCGAAAAAGCAAACGCCGTTTATCTGCAGGGCGGTCTGTCCTCTTTGAAAACCGTCCCTTCCGGCTCAATCGCCTTTTGTTTCTCACAGGCGGTCATTGAGCATGTCTACAGGGATGAGCTGCAGGAGACAATCCGCGAGCTTTACCGCGTCTCTGAACCCGGCGGTGTATCCTCTCATGTCGTGGATTACTCTGATCACCTGAGCTTCGCCCTCAACTCTCTTCGCTTTTCGCAGCGGTTTTGGGAATCTAAGCTAATCAAGCGAGCCGGTTTTTACACCAACCGTTTCAGGCACAATGCGGTGCGGGATATGTTTTCGCAGGCGGGCTTTTCTGGGCTTTCACATCAGGAATACACGTTTGATAACCCGAAGATTGCCGCAAAAACAAAGGTTCACAGCGATTTTCGCGGTCGGGATGATCTGGACATTCACGAGGGAACCATCACCTGCAAAAAGTAATAAGTAATAGTGAATAAGTAATAAGTAATTTTTGTATTTTCACGCCTTTTATTGAAATAATAATAAAAACGCGCGAAAGGATGATCCCGGTGAAAGACCCGAAGGTTGGAGCCAACAGAAAAAACAAGAACGCCACAGATAAAAAGACGCACAAAATCATCAACACCATGAACAAAAACGCGCATATTCCGACGGATGTTCTGGGGAGCTACTCAGGTAAAAGCATCGACGGCGGCGCGCCGGAACAGGATGCCGATGATTTGTAGGAAAAACCGGGGACAGTTCAACTCCCCGGTTTTTTATGTTTATGATGTGCACGATTGCAAGACTATATCAATCGCTTCATATATCCGATAAAATGCGGGAGCACGATGCCCGATTCCTCCAGCTCGGGGTTCCAGCGGCGCACCCATTCCAGAGAGATATACCCGTCGTAACCATGCGCTTTAAGCGCGTCGACGCAATCCCTGACCGGAACGTCGCCGTAGCCCATCATCTTGTATTTGACCAGGCCGTCCTGCATGAGCGAATCCTTCACATGGACATGCCTGACGTAACCGCCCAGAGTTTTCGCGGTGTCCTGCGGAGACTCGTCAAAATAGCGGAACGGATGATGGACGTCCCATAATATCCCGCTGTTTTCGCATCCGGATTTTTGGATGAAATCCAGCATGTTGGCGGAATTTGCCATAAGCCCGTTGGTTTCGATCAGCGGGGTCACATTTTTTTCGGCAGCATATTCACAAAGCTGACGGTACCGCCCGACAGCTGCGTCAAAATTGCCGCCTTCCGGGTGCGGACCTCCGGTATACATCAGCCTGACAAAAGGCGTTCCCAATTTATGGGCAATATCAATATATTCCTTGGCGCGGAGTACCGGCCCGGCCCCGTTTTCATCCTCAGCAAGAGCGACGCTGGAAGCCAGCACCGGAATGCTCAACCCCGCCGCCGCCAGCCTGGCCTTGGTTTTTTCTATGTTTTTGTCGGTGAACGGATGGCCGGAGGGCGAGAAAATCTCGCTGTCGATACCTCTGACCTCTATGCCGTCGTATCCCAAATCCGACGCGGCGGCAAAAATTTCATCCCAGCTCCAGTCCGGGCAGCCTAATGTTGAAAAAGCCAGCTTTAACAAGGATATCAGCTCCTTTTTTATTAATGCAGAGTTCCCCTCTGCGGAGGGGTGCCCGTAGGCGGGGTGGTTACGGTTGCGGTTCACCTTCGGGGGGCTGTGAGCTTTCTTCGGGCGGCTGCGAGTTGCCCTCCGGCGCGACAACGTTTACATGAAGGGTTATTGTGTCATTGATGTCCACTTCCGTATAAGCGACAGGATCCATCTTGGTGACGACGCCCACCTCAACCGTGCCCTCGAAGGAGTCGAACCTTGACACGTTCTCGAATCCGGCCTCATTAAGTATCTGCACCGCCATCTCCCAGGTTTGACCGACCACGGGAGGTACGCTCTTCATGTCGCGTCCTTTGCTGACCACCACATGTATCTCGCTGCCTCTGGGAGCCTTCTCGCCGTCCGCCGGGGTCTGACTGACTATATATCCTTCGTCATAACTGCTGTATTCCTCATCCACTTTTTTGATGACAAAGTTCCTTGTAATCGAGTTTTCGCCATCGGTAATCACTTTATACTCCATGCCTATCACCGAGGGCACCACAATCATCTCCGCTTCGGTAGGCCGCACGGTGGTTGATGAATCTACATTGGTCGAATCGGACGGAGCGACTGTTGTTACCGAATCGTCCGGCGCGATAAACCAGCTGTAGGCCACCATGAGAATGCACAGCAGCACAACCACGCCAAGCACGGCGGAAAGCAGGCCGTATCGCATATATCCCGGTTTCTTTTTGCGTCTTGGTGGCGGAATGTCGTCCCAGTTTCTATTCCTGCTTCTGTCCCTGTCTCTGTTAACGCTTTTGATTTCCCGTGTGTCGCCGACCTTATTGGTAACCGACGGCGCCGCCGAAAGTTCTTCCCGGAACAATTCAACACTCTCCGTGCGGTCTGCGGCCAAAATCTGCAGGGCGTTTGCCAGAGCGATCATTACATAAGCCGGCAGACTTTCCGCGATTCTGGCGGGGATAATCAGCTTGTCGTTGGTGACCCTTGAGGTTGCTTCGGGCGGCGTGTTGCCGACCAGCGCGCGGTAGATACACGCGGCAAACGAATAGATATCGGTCCAGGGGCCAATGTTGTCGTCAAATCCGTACTGCTCAAGTGCCGCGTAGCCCGAAAAAAGCTGCGGTAAAATGTCGCTGTTGGCCATTCTGGCCGCCGAAACGCAAAAACCGGATATCCGCACTTTGCCGTCGTCGCACATCAGCAGGGTTTCGGGCGAGATGCCCTTGTGGATTATGTCCGCGCTGTGAAGTGAACCCAGCGTTGACAGCACCGGCATAAACAGCGTTCTGGCTCTGTCCCAGCTCAGCGTCCCGCCGGTATCGATAAGATATTCGCGCAGGGTTCGGTTGCTTATGTATTCGCTGACCGCGTAGGCGGTTTTGTTGGCCTCGAAGATATCGTATATTTCCATCATAGAACTAAGACCGCGCATCCTTGCAAGCGAGCGGCACAGGCTCAAAAACTGCCTTTTTATTTTGACGAAAGCACCTTCGGAGAACTCAACAACAAACACGTCGTTGTGCCCGCGCTGTCGCGAACAAAGGTTGGTCGGCAGCAACTCACGGATGGCCACTCTGGTGTCATCCGCGATGTCCCAACCCATGTATGTAACGCCTTCGCCGTTGGTTTCTATCACCTTGCCGACGATATAACGCTCGGCCAGCACCGTTTTAAGCGGCAGATACGGCGGCTGCTGATCATACTCGCCGGCCAGCCCGCAGCGGTTGCAGATCATCTGATCCCGTTTCGGCTCAAAACATCCCAAACAAACATTGTCAAGGTCGATCATAATAGGCACAACTCCCCAATATAAGTAATAACGAATAACTAATAGTGAATAAGTAACACAAAAAATAGTTATTCACTATTACCTATTACTTAAAATTATTTCAGGCTGTCTCAATCGCCGCGGCGTCCTGCAGCTTCAGCAGCTCGATTGCCTGCTCCCGCAGTTTGTATTTCTGGATTTTTCCGCTGGCGGTCATTGGGAACGAATCCATAAACCGCACATAGCTCGGGGTTTTATGCCGCGCCATGTGCGAGCGGACATGCTCTTTGACATTGTCCCCGGTGAGTGTCCGGCCTTCTTTCAGAACCACACAGGCCATGATTTCCTCGCCGTACTGCTTGCTGGGCACACCGATGACCTGCACGTCGCTGATGTCGGGATGATGATAGAGAAAATCCTCGATCTCCTTGGGGTAAATATTCTCGCCGCCCCGGATGATCATGTCTTTAATGCGGCCGGTGATTTTATAGTAGCCCTGCCCGTCACACACCGCGATGTCCCCCGTGTGCAGCCAGCCGTCGCCGTCGATTGCGCCCGCCGTGGCTTCGGGCATGTTGTAGTAGCCCTTCATGAGGTTGTATCCCCGGGCGCAAAACTCGCCGGGCTGGCCGGGCGGCAGAGTTTCACCGGTGGCCGGGTCGATAATTTTGGCTTCGACGAATGGCATTGCCCTGCCAACGGTATTGACCCGCTGCTCGATGCTGTCGTCGGTGGTGGTCATGGTGCAGGCCGGAGAAGCCTCGGTCTGGCCGTATGTAATGGTGATGTCCCGCGCACCCATCTCCGCGATAACCTGTTGCATGGTCTTGATCGGGCAGGGCGAACCGGCCATTATCCCCGTGCGCAGCTTGGGAAATGTAAAGTTCGGGAATTCCTTATGCTCCAGCATGGCGATAAACATGGTGGGCACGCCGTGAACCCCGGTGCAGCCCTGATCCATGACGGCTTTCATGACCGGCACCGGTCGATAATACTCCACCGGAACCATGGCGGTGCTGTGGGTAATGCAGGCCATAATACCCAGCACCAGCCCGAAACAGTGAAAAAACGGCACGGGTATGCACAGCTTATCCCTCTGGGTGAGTTTCATGCAGTCGCCGATCGCAAGGCCGTTATTGACGATGTTGTTGTGGGTCAGCATGACGCCTTTGGGGAAGCCGGTGGTGCCTGAGGTGTACTGCATATTAACGACCTCGTCGCCGTCAAGCGAATCGGTCAGCGTTTGATATTCGGCATCCGGTACATTATCGGCCAGCGCGAACAGCTCGTCAAAGTTGTACATTCCGTCCGGGGTCTCGTCACCGACAAAAATGATCTGCTTGAGCTTGGGCAGCTGCGGCAAATCAAGCAACGATTTGTCGCTGTCGCGGATTTGCGGGCAAAGCTCGTTGATAATGCCGACATAATCGGAATCCTTATAACCGCCGTTCATCACCAGAACTTTTGTGTCCGACTGGCGCAGCAGATATTCTATCTCGAAAATTTTATAGCTGGTATTGACCGTGACCAGCACCGCGCCGATTTTGCAGGCCGCAAACAGCGTGATCATCCACTGCGGGATATTGGTGGCCCATACTGCCACATGGTCGCCTTTTTTTACGCCCATGGCCATAAGACCCCTGGCCGCCCTGTCGCATTCAGAATTGAACTCGCTCCAGGTTCTCGTATAGTCCCTGTCATCATAACACACGGCCTGCTCGTTCGGGTAACGCTGCGCCACCTCGCCGAGCAATTTGCCAACCGTTGTTGACAAAAGCTTATTCATAAACTCCAACCTTCCCCAAGACATTTTTCCTCTATTTTACATTTTATATTCTACCAACTTTATCGCCGATTGTCAAGGAATGACGCCGCAATAAAATAGTTACAAAATTGAAACTATTTCAAAAAATATACCCGAAATTATCTTTTTAATTCTAAAAAGTCAGATTTATCTATGCGGATGTGATATGATGGTTTCGTAGAGGCGGTACCGTATGTTGAGCGGAAGGCTCCATTCCCGAAAGGGGGTGAGGTCTGTGGAGTATTTGATTATTTTATACTTAATCCTTGTGATTACTGCATATATAATCCATACAAAACGGAAATAACCGCTCCCCCTCACAAGGCTAGCGGTTATTTTCGTATAATCGACTAAGTTTTTGGGCTGACCGCTCAGCGGCACCGCCCTCTACGCTTATTATATTAACCGATTCTCTTTTAAATGTCAAGCTATCTGATCTAAAAAAATAACAGACAGGAGAAACAGCAAATGAAAAATCTTTTTTTACTGACAATTGCCGCAATAAGCATTTTAATGCTCTTCGCCTGTGCGCAAACGCCCTTGGAAGACATCGAATTTGAAGAAGATGAATTTACTGAAGTGCCCGCCGGAACGCCCAATATAATCACAAAAGAGGATTTCCCCGAGCCGCTCTTTGTTGAAAGCACCGACGGAAAAGGGCTTGAGGAATCCGAAGTGTCGGAAATTGAGCCGGAGGTGTTTTTTCAGAGCGATTCGAAAATACACTCCGCGATTCTGGTTGACGACGGCAGGCTTTATTTCGGAACCGAGAACTGCAAGTTTTACGCCGTTGATATCGCCACGAAAGAAGTGCTTTGGGAATATGACACCGACGTGCCGGTTGAAACCTGGCCGGTTATCTCGAATGGCGCGGTCATTTTCAACGCCGGAAACATTCTGCGCGGTTTAGACGCCGCCAGCGGCAACGAGGTTTTCTGGGCTTTGCAACCTACTGAAAAAGTGCCAAGAGTAAGCGATAACAATTTTGCTTTTAACGATTCGTATGCTGCTGTTTTTGAGGACACGGTGTACTATGCCAACCTTGACGGGGATATAACTGCGGTTAATATGGACGAGGGCGACATCATCTGGACATTCCCGCAGGAAGAGCCGGGTCTGGTCACCTCCGGCGTCAACTTTTGGGACGGCAGGATATATTATGTGTGCGGCGGTTGGTTGTGCTGCCATGACGCGCAAACCGGCGAGCCGCTGTTCAGGGTCGAAATCAATGACGGGGTCTACGCGCCAATGACCATAGACGACGGGAAAATTTACCTCGGCGGGCGAAGCTGCAAAACATACTGCATTGACGCCGTCAGCGGAGAGGTCATCTGGTCTTCGTTTTCGAGCGTCCCGTCGACATGGTTCTCCGGCGGCTCGGTCGTCATCGGGGACATGTTATACGCCTGCACCTCGGACGAGTTCGCGCTTGTCGCCTATGACAGGCAAACCGGGAAGTTCAACCGTCTGTATCCTACCGGAGCGCATTCCTACACAAAACCGGTCGTTTACGGCGAAAATGTAATCGTCGCGGCGACCAATGTTTACACTCTGAACGAGTCGTATGTTATGGAATTCGATACGAAAAATCACACCAAACTTTGGGAAGCCAGTCTCCCGGATTGCGTACTTTCCTCCCCGTCGATATACCAGGATGTGCTGTATTTCGGCTCCGATTCCGGCGCGGTTTACAGCATAGATTTAAAATCAAAATAATGGCCGTAGGGGACGATGGTGATCGTCTCGCCGGATCAACATAATTATGAAAGGCGGTGGCAGGGGCTTTTGCCCCCTATCTCATGAGTAAAGTCTTTGAACCGAAGGAGTATCTGATCCAGACCGGCAAAGAGGGGTGCTACAACATCACCCATTTTGTCAACGAGGCCGTATCGCAGTGCGAAATCGACGAGGGCATGGTGTTTATCTACTGCCCGCACACCACGGCGGGCGTCACCATAACCGAAAACACCGACCCCCATGTCACCTCCGACATGCTGATGGGCATGACGCGGGCGTTCCCCGACCATGCCGATTACAAGCACTTCGAGGGGAATTCTTTCGCCCATGTCAAATCCAGCATGATGGGCTGTCAGATGTTTTTGTTTATCACGGGCGGCTGGCCGCTGCTGGGTCCCTGGCAGGCTATCTATTTCTGCGAGTTTGACGGCCCGCGGGAACGGCGGTTTTACGTGAAGGTCGTCGAGTGCTGAAAACCGCAATAAAGCAAAAATGCGCCTTCAGGTTAAATCTAAAGGTGCATTTTTTATATAGGGGCAGACCCTGTGTCTGCCCTGTGATTCTGTCAGGGCGAACACAAGATTCGCCCCTACAGCTTTTTCGCAATCGCCTGCCCGGCCCTGTCCGCGATATTCTCCGCGCTTAACCCGAACAGCTTCAGCAGCTCAACCGCCGGGCCCGACCGCCCGAACTCGTCCATAACCCCTACCCGAACCAACGGCGTTGGCGCGTCCTCGCTGAGCACCTCCGCCACAGCGGAACCCAGGCCGCCGATTATGCTGTGCTCCTCGGCGGTGACGACAGCCCCGGTTTCTTTGGCCGCTTTGATTATGATTTCCCTGTCAATGGGCTTGATTGTGTGCATGTTAATAACCCGGGCGTTTATGCCCCGACTTTTCAGCATATCGTGAGCAATCAGTGCCTCGTTGACCATCAGCCCGGTGGCTATAATCGTCACGTCGCCGCCGTCTCTCAGCTGCACGCCCTTGCCTATTTCAAAGTTGTAATCGGAATTAAAAATCACCGGAACCGCCAGCCGCCCGAAGCGCAGATAAACCGGGCCGTCCATTTCGGCGGCGGCGCGGGTGGCCATAGCGGCTTCCACACCGTCGGCAGGGTTGATGATTGTCATGCCGGGAATCGTGCGCATGAGGGCGATATCCTCGCAGCACTGATGGCTCGCGCCGTCCTCACCCACCGAAATGCCCGCGTGGGACGCGCCGATTTTGACGTTAAGACCGGGGTAACCGATCGAATTGCGTATCTGCTCAAAAGCTCTGCCCGCCGCAAACATGGCGAACGAGCTGGCGAAAACGGTTTTGCCGGCGGCGGCCAGCCCCGCCGCGATGCTCATCATGTTTGCTTCGGCGATACCGCAGTCAAAAAAGCGACCGGGATAGGCTTTTCTAAAACATTCGGTTTTTGTGGATTTTGAAAGATCAGCATCCAGCACCACCAGATTTTCATTCTCCGCTCCCAGTTCTATAAGCATTTGACCGTAACCTTCACGAGTGGCCATTTTTTTTATTTCAGTCATTTATTTCCCCTCCGCTTGCGAACCGGCGGCATTCAACTCAGCCATGGCCGCGTCATATTGATCTTTATTCGGAGCTACACCGTGCCATCCGGCCACGTTTTCCATAAACGATATGCCCTTGCCCTTGACCGTTTTTGCGATAATGGCATAGGGCTTGCCTTTTGTGGCTGCAGCCTTATTCAACGCCGATTCGATCTGCGGTAAGTCGTGTCCATCAATCTCCTCTGCTTCAAAGCCGAAGGCTCTCAGCTTTTCATCAATAGGATAGGGTGAAAGCCCCTCGTTCACGGCTCCGTCGCCTTGCAGATTATTGTTGTCGATTATCACGGTCAGGTTGTCCAGATTCCGGGACGCGGCGAACATGAACGCTTCCCATACCTGACCCTCCTGAATTTCGCCGTCGCCCAAAATTGTGTATACCCGGTAGGCTTCGCCCGAAATTTTGGCCGACAGAGCCATTCCCACCGCCGCGGAAACGCCCTGTCCGAGGGAACCGGTGCTCATGTCAACGCCGGGAACCTTGCGCATATCCGGGTGACCCTGCAGTCGGGAATCCGATTTGCGAAGCTGCGCCATTTCCTCAATCGGGAAAAATCCCTTATGCGCCAACGCAGCGTAAAGCGCGGGCGCGCAATGCCCCTTTGACAGCACAAATCTGTCGCGCCCCGGCATGTCCGGCTTTTTGGGGTCAACGTTCATGTGCGCGAAATACAGATAAGTGACCAGCTCGGTCATGGACAGTGAGCCGCCCGGATGCCCGGACTTCGCGTGAAACGTACCCTCGATGATCCCCTTGCGCACCTTTAGCGCCTGAATCTCCAGCTGTTTTTTCTGATTCTGATTCATTTTAGCAATCCCTTCTCTATGTGTTCAATAAAATCGGCCACCGCGCCCTGGTCGCAGTGCTTTGATATGTAATCGGCGTCCGGGCGAAGCTCCGCCGGAGCGTTGGCCGTATAGGCCGAAAAGCCCGCCGCCGCGATCATCTCCACATCGTTGTAGTAGTCGCCGATGGCGCAAGTCTGTTCATGACTGATGCCCTTCATCCGGGCAAGCTCCAGCAACGCCGTGCCTTTGTCAGCCCCCCGCGCCATGATCTCAAAATAGACCGGAGCGGTGTCGATGGTGTACATGTCCTTGATCGTTTTGGTTTTGGCGTATGCTCTCAGCGGCGCAAGCTTGTCCGGGGAATCCGCGAACAGAACTTTGTGCCACGGCCTGTCGGCCAAATCCGGAAGCTCGGCCGTTTTGATATACGGCAGATATTCATGACGGCAATGCTCCAGTGCCTGCTCGCTCTCGCGTATTAGATACAACCGGTTGCCGATGTGAATCTCCACGCCGATATCCGGAAAAGCGTCCATAAACTCCCGCACAAGCGAATAAGCGCCGCCGGGCAGGGTTCTGTTGTAAAGAATCTCGTCGCAGGTGTAGTCATATATCGCCGCGCCGCCCAGAATGATCGCCGGGCAGTTGATGTGCGCCATTTTTTGGTACCGTCTGGCGGATTCGATGGAACGACCCGTGGCCAGCGTGAACAGCCCGCCCTTTTGCGTCCAAGCGTCTATGGCGGCCAGATTGACCGGCGGCAAAACATATTTCGTGTTGATAAGCGTGCCGTCGACGTCAGACGCAATCAGCCAGCCGCTGTTGGTTTTTTCATTCATGCTTACGATTATTATTCCTTTATTTTATTTAAAAAATCGGTGAAATATTCGGGCAGCTCGCTTGTGAATTCCAGATACCGACCGCTTGCCGGGTGGACAAACCCGATGCTTTTCGCGTGCAGACACTGTCCGTTAAGCGACGCTATCGGTTTCTTCGCGCCGTAGACCCCGTCCCCCGCAACCGGATGTCCGATGTAGGCCATGTGTACCCGGATTTGATGGGTGCGCCCGGTTTCCAGAGTCAGGCGCAGATGGGTGAAGCCTTTATACCGCCTGACCACGGTGTAATTCGTGGCCGCGCTTTTGGCGTTTTTCTGCGTGACCGCCATCTGCTTGCGCTTGACCGGATGGCGGCCTATGGGAGCTTCCACCCGACCCTGCCCGGCCTTGACATTGCCGTATACCACCGCTTCATATTCGCGAAAAAAGCTGTGCTCTTTGATCTGCGCGGCCAGTGAATGATGCGCCCTGTCGTTTTTGGCGACGATCAGCAGACCGCTGGTGTCTTTGTCGATCCGGTGAACGATTCCCGGGCGCAACCTGCCGTTTATCCCCGACAGGCTGTCCTTGCAGTGCCACAGCAGGGCATTGACCAGCGTGCCGTCGGGGTTGCCCGCCGCGGGGTGCACCACCATGCCTTTAGGCTTGTTGACCACCAGCAGGTCGCCGTCCTCATAAACAACGCAAAGCGGGATTTCCTGCGGCAGCGCGTCTATCGGCTCGGCCTCCCTGAGCGTTACGGCTATCTTGTCTCCGGCGGCGATTTTGCGGCTTTTACTCACAACACTGCCGTTTACCAGAATGTCGCCCCGCTCGATCAAACGCTCACAGGCGGCGCGGGAAAGCTCCGGCATTTCCTGCGGTACGAGCTTGTCTACTCTTATCGATTCGGCGGATTGATAAGAGATTTCTTTGACGGATTCGGGCATAACAACAGCCCTCGCAAATACAAAATATTTTTATGAAGCTTGCTTCTTTTTTTTCGCTTCTTTGATTGTATCCAACAGCAAATACAACATAATCAGGCATACGCCGATGACCACCGCGCTGTCGGCGATGTTGAATATATATGGCCAGACAATACACACATCGATGAAATCAATGACAAAGCCGCGAAACACACGGTCGATCAAATTGCCAATTCCGCCGAAAATCACCAAGGCCATCGACCAGTACATCAGCTTGCTTTTAATTTTCCAAAACAACAGAGCTGCGACACCCGCCAGCAGAATTATCGCGGTGAACACACTCAGCAAAACGGTGTACCTGTCGAACGACCCGAACACCGCACCGGTGTTTTGGGTGTAGGTGATGTTGAACACACCGGGGATGACTTCGATTTTGTCGTACAGCTGCATGTTGAGCCTGATCATATACTTGACCGCCTGGTCTGTGATGAGTATGATAACCCCGACAATAATAGCAAAAATTCTATTTTTATTTATTTTTATACTCATTATGCTCATGCTATCTCCAATTACGTAGGGGCAGATATCGTATCTGCCCTGAATGAGGGCAAACACAAGGTTTGCCCCTACGAGGTTTCAGAACATATCTTATGATCTAATTATATCCGCGCAGCGTTTGCACAGCTGCGGGTGCTCCGCGTCCTGCCCTACTTCATCGCTGTATACCCAGCAGCGTTCGCATTTCTCGCCGGACGCGCGCTCAACCCTGACGCACACGGAATCGCAAAGGTTTTTGTCTTGCTCAACATTCAAATGTGAAACAATCAGCACATTTTTGAGCAACTCTTTATTTTCGCTTAGCAGATTATACATCTCGCCTTTGGCGGAAACGGTTAGCTCGGCTTCAAGAGCAGAACCGATTACATTGCCGGCGCGCGCCGCCTCCATTGCTTTTAAGGCAACCGCCCGTGCTTCGAGGATTTTCTCCCACTTTGCGGCAAACCCGCCGTCAGCATCGATTTCGCATTTCTCGGGCATACGGTTGAACACCGCGTGGCGGCTGTCTTTGTGAGACTCATGCGGCATGAACTGCCAAATTTCGTCGGCGGTGAAAGCCAGTATCGGCGTCAGCATGAGGGTTATGGCGTCTAAAATGAGGTACAGCGCGGTCTGCGCGGCGCGGCGGGATTTCCCGTCTGACCGCTCGACATACAGCCTGTCCTTGAGCACGTCCAGATAGAAGTTGGAGATGTCCACCACGCAGAAATTGTGGATGGAATGGGTCACGCCGTGGAACTCAAACGCGTCGTAAGCATCGTTGACTTTATTGATAAGCTGACGCAGACGAAGCAGCGCGAACCTGTCAATGGACTCCAGCTCACTCTCCGGCAGCATATCTTTATCGGGGTCAAAATCGTTCAGGTTGCCTAAAATAAACCGGGCGGTGTTGCGGATTTTGCGGTACACCTCGCTGAGCTGTTTTAGGATGTCGTTTGAGATGCGGATGTCGTTCTGGTAATCGCTGGACGCCACCCACAGGCGCAGAATATCCGCGCCGTATTTGTCGACAATCTCGCCCGGCAGAATTCCGTTGCCCAGGGATTTCGACATTTTGCGGCCCTGACCGTCAACCACCCAGCCGTGGGACAGCACGCCTTTATAGGGTGCTGCACCCTTGCAGGCGACCGACGTAAGCAGCGACGACTGGAACCAGCCTCTGTACTGATCGCCGCCCTCCATGTATAAATCCGCAGGCCATGTCAAATACGGCCGCTGTGCGCAGACCGCTTCATGGCTGGAGCCGGAATCGAACCAAACGTCCATTATGTCGGTTTCTTTTGAGAATTCCGCGCCGCCGCAGTACGGGCAGGTTGTGCCTTCTTTGAGGAAATCGGAAGCGGGTCGCAGGTACCAGGCGTCAGAGCCTTCTTTTTGGAAAATATCCGCCACGGATTTGACCGTTTCGGGGGTAATCAGCGTCTTGCCGCAGCCGTCGCAGTAGAAAATCGGGATGGGCACGCCCCATATGCGCTGGCGCGAAACGCACCAGTCGGAACGCTCAGCCACCATTGAAGCGATGCGCTCGCCGCCCCACGCGGGAGTCCATTTGACATCGCGGATGGCCTTGAGCGCCTGCTCTTTAAACCCGTCGATGGAGCAGAACCACTGCTCGGTTGCGCGGAACAGAATCGGGTCTTTGCACCGCCAGCAATGGGGATATTTATGCAGAACCCTCTGCGCGGCGAACATCGCGCCGGAGGCTTCCAGGGTTTTTCCGATGATCACGTTGGCCTGATCGGTGGTT
>Ga0123353_10006842_pt1 | contig 15301 bp, 9 predicted proteins | sample TergutLab28metaG_3_FD_92763 | JGI IMG/M metagenome (GOLD analysis project Ga0123353, IMG submission 92763) | Labiotermes labralis P3 segment gut microbial communities from Petit-Saut dam, French Guiana - Lab288 P3 | ecosystem: Host-associated > Arthropoda: Insects > Digestive system > Gut ... | reverse complement strand
GAATACTCGCCGATACGGGGCGGTATGGAAAAAAACGCAAAAAAAACATCGACGCAGTAGCCGCGTCGCTGATACTGGAGAGTTACTTGGCGTTCTTGAACCGTTAGCAGAGATTGGCGGCAAGGCACAGGGGTATGACACAGCAGTATGACACAGCAGTATGACACAGCAGCAAGACACAGGGGTTGACTAATTGTCAACCCCTGTACTGATAATTGATAAAATCTGCGCTGTTATGCCGCGATCGGATCCATCCTGTCGTCTGAATCATCGGTATCGGCTTCATCCGGGTCGACTTCCGGCTCGACTTCCGCTTCGACTTCTTCATCAGGCTCGTAATCGGCAAAGAATTGAGACATATTCATATGCATCTGGGCAAGCTGCGCGCGAGTCGCGGTTTCGTTGGGCGCAAGTTCGGTGTCGCTCACGCCTTTGATGATAAACGTACCGACTATCTTTGCTATGACCTCCTGATCGACCGCCCACTGCGGGATCTTTCCGGCATCGGTATACTCATCCAAGTCCGCAGCTTCCAGTTTATACCCGTTGAGTTCAAGATAGCGTACGAAAATCGCAGCAAGTTCAGTCCGCGTGATATTCCTGTATCCCATAAACTTGCCGTCTTCCCCTTCGCTCACACCGGTGTTCTTCGCCCAAAGAGCCGCATCGTAGAACCAGTCAGCCTCAGTCACATCGCTGAAGTTCTCGCCTTCCACGTCGGGGCTGCCTTCAAGTTTGTAAAGCGTCATAAACGCGGTGGCGCGATTGACTTTTGCGTTGGGCTCCCAGAGAAATGCACCGGTGCCTGTCATTACGCCGCTTTCCATCGCATTTAAGAACGCGTCCCAATACCATCCGTTCGGGTCGATGTCTTTCATATACGGGGGATCGAGTTGCTCGCTAAGGCCGCTTCTGCTCATCAGCACTTCTATCATCGCATCCCTGAGCGGCACTCCCATGAAGAAGGCATCGATTGCATTCTTGAAGTTATAGTAGTCGCCGCCGGTGAACATGAAGTCATTACATGCCACCTTATAAATGGTATCATCGTCAAGGATCTCATCGCCGCTATCGGTCAGGAACCATTTTCCGTCTTCAAAAACCGCCCCTGCAATGAGTTTATCGCCTGTAACCTCAGCCTCATCGCTTAGAAGATCCGCCAGAAGGTCTGAGCCTTTCATATCCATTAGCACGATTTCATTGTCGAAAGGCATTACAGTATACAAATAACCCATTGTAACTACGTCAAATGGTTTTCGGTTGTAAGGAGAGGTGTCGCGCCAGCCTCCCGAATTCTGGAAGAGTACATAGTTCTCTCCGGTTTGATCGAAAATGAAGTCCCAAACAACCTTTGTCGCCCACTCCGCCTGATCGTCGCGGCTCAGGATTTCTTCACCGAAAACTCCAACGCCTTTGTCAAAGAGAGGACCGGCAGCGCTGCTGTATTCCGCGATGATATCTTTGACTTCTACGTTTACTACGAGCGGATCTGAAGGCAGTATCGCATCGCCGTTCATATCAGTCTGCGGAATGGCCTTAGACTCAACCGATACAATCTTTTCCTCCGCCTTGTCATACTCGAAGCTCAGCAAGCCAATGCCCCTGCCATTGTATCCTGCGGAAACGATATGGACGTCGTTGACTACAATATCTTGCCACTTATGAACATGCCCCGAGAAGATACCGTCAAGCTTGGCGCCTGCATCGGTATTTGCAAGATCAGTCGCTTCCTCCTCCGCGCCCATGTGCGTGAGCGCAATAACGATACCGCAGCCTTCCTCATCTCTGAGATAAGGCTCCCATTCCGCTACAACATCTTCCGGATCCGCAAAAACGAGACCCGCAACGTTCTCTGCTTTAACAAGCGAAGGAACTTCCGTTGTCGTCAAGCCGATAATTCCTACCTTGACGTCGTCAAACTCAAGAATGCCGTACGGCTGGCAGTAATCCGGGAACTCTCCAGTATCCTCGTAGAAGATGTTTGCTGCGAGGAACGTGATATCACCGTCCTCCATGAACTTATCGAGCTTGTCTGCGCCCCAGTCGTACTCATGGTTGCCGATTGCGGAATACTCCACGCCCAAATACTTGAACATTTCGGAAACCGGCTCGCCGAGGAACAGGTTTGACAGGGGTGAACCCTGATAGCTGTCCCCCGCACTGAGGATCGCGGAGTTCGGGTTGGCTTCCATAAGTTTCTGTGCAATTGCTACAAACCTGTCAGCGCCTGGGTTTGAACCTGAAGCGGTTTTATCCACAGTACCATGGAAGTCATTGAAGCTGTAAAGGTCGATAACAATAATGTCGTCGCCTGCGGCAAAACTGCCGAAGGTGATAAACGACAGGCACATTACCAGTGCCAGCAGGAGCGCCAGTGATTTCTTCACTTTTTTCATACTTGGTATACCTTCTTTCATTTAATAATTCATATTTTCGAATCGCTGTCCGAGTATAATACTTTAATAATTTTATCAGATTATACGCAAATTGCAATACCTATTTCGTGTGTAAACCAATCTTTTTGGATATTTATCGTGTAGTGTCATGTGTAGTAGTTATAGAGCATCTGGCAGACGGTCGCACGGTTGACTTCCATTGCGGGGCTGATAGTAAGCGCATACGGGTTGGTTCCGCCAATAATCCCGGACGCCACTGCCCATGATACGGCTTCATGATAATCCACTTTTATATCATCATAATCGACCGCGCCCTTTATATCGGCCCTGGCTTCCATATCATGACCGCCGACAAGCCCGACGGTGATGTAGAACATATAGATGAACTCCTCCCTCGTCACGTTTATCCCGGATGTCAGTTCATAAAGAACGCCAATCTCTTCTCCCGCCGCTGGTCCTTCCGCGGGCAGCACCTTGTTTGCGATCGCCCAGGACAGGGGCGCCACATACCACGACTCGCCCGTCGTCAAATCGGCGTCCACGCCTCCGATACGCGCGAGGACCGTAACAAGCTGCGTCATTGTCATGTTGCGCATCGGCTCAAACAGGTTTGCGGCTAAATCGGTACCATAAGCGAGTTCCTCGCGGACGCAGAACCTGACAGCGTTCTCGTACCATTCATGCGAGTTGTCGTGAGGCGTGTCCGCAAAAGGTACATATATCTCATAGTCCGGCGCGTAACGAAGAACCGTCGGAACTCCGGTTCCTTCTTCATAACGTTCGATCTGCATCGACCTGAAGCCTGACAGGCCGGTTTTGTTCGTAACTTTGATCTCGCCCTTATCGTCTGTGACATAAGTATCCCAGCGGAACATCACCGTCGCCCCGGCAACCGGCTTTTCTACGGTCAGCGGCGTCCAATTCTCGTTGTACTCGGTATCAATGCTCGTGAACTTTATGACGCCTTCACTGAAGAGCTTTGACAATGTGGCTACGGGATACTGCATACCGACGCCAAACGGGTCTCCATAGAATACTATGATCGAATCCTTATCCTTAAGTTCGTATTGACTGATTCCGACAGGCGGCGCAGTGTCGTTCACCCGGTAACTCCATCCTGTCATCCCACCGTATGCGAACTCGGCGATTCCGTCTATTTCACTTATGTACGCGCCGTATGTGCTGTCCGTAACTTTGATTTTAGGGGAACCGGCGGCGGCATTCACCTGAGTTATCAGGTCCCTGACGGTGGACCCCTCTGGGATTTTGATCTCTTTATTATGGTATATGTTTTCTTTTACTCCTTCGATGCGAAGACTGACTGTTATCGCTTCGCTTTCATCCGCCAATGTGTCGATTGCCATAATACACATAAGCATCGACACAATCAATGTGTATACTACTATCCTGCTAAGTCTTTTCATGCCGGCTCCTTTGCATCGGTACAGAATTACGGGACTCTCCCGGAAGTAGTTCCATGTTAACACGTATTGTTGCCACTTTCAATCAGAATTATGCATGTTTTCTCACTTTATCCAATCATTTACAACACAACGCGCACATTTTCAATCAGTCAAGAGCCAGCTTTACCCAGTCTTTAGACAGTATTTCAGAGTCATTAGACAATATTCAACGTTCTTCGAGTGGCAAATACTTCTCCAGGGCTTCAATTACACGATCAAAGACCAGTGGTTTTCCTATATGCCCATTCATTCCTGCTTCAAGGCATTTTTCTATGTCTTCCTTAAATGCGTTAGCTGTCATCGCCACGATTGGAATTTCCAGTGCGCGCGGGCGCCCGGACTCCCGGATAAGCTTCGTAGCCGTGTACCCGTCCATATCCGGCATTTGAATATCCATGAAGATCATGTCATATTTCTCAGGTTCGGCAATGAATGCGTCCACTGCTTCTATGCCGTTTTGGGCGCAGTCTATTCCCAACTTCGTCGCCTCAAGCAACGCCAGAACGATTTCACGGTTTATTTCGACGTCTTCCACCAGCAGGATCCTATGGCCTTCATATTTTGCGTCGGGTTCGCGCTGTATTTCAGAAATCTGCTCCCCGCTTCCGCCACAGCCCAGTTGCACTGTGAAGGTGAAAACTGCGCCCTCGTCAAGTTCAGATTCGATGGATATTTCTCCCCCCATCATTCCCACAATACTCTTGCAGATAACCAGCCCGAGGCCCGTGCCCCCATATTTGCGCGAGGTGCTTGATTCTGCCTGCTCAAATAATGTAAACAGGTGGAGCTGCTGTTCCTTGCTTATCCCGATACCGGTATCGCTGACTTTGAAGCGAAGCATACATTTATCGTCGTCCATATGCGATAGCGTAACCTCCATGTCGATCGAACCCTCTTCCGGCGTGAATTTGACAGCGTTTGAGAGAAGGTTCGTGACGACCTGCGCCAGCTTCTGATCGTCGCCTATCAGCGTTTGCGGGATATCGGGATCGATGCTGACAGTCAGCTTCTGGTTTCTTTGCCCGACCTGGAAATTGATTGCGTCAAGTACGCGCTGTATCACATGGTCAAGGACGAATTCCGTTTCCGACAACGTGAATTTTTTTGCTTCGATCATCGATACGTCAAGGATGTCGTTGATGACTCCAAGCAAATGTATCGATGCTTCCCGGATTTTCTCCAGGGTATAGTCCTTTTTTTCAACGCTCTCAGCGGTTGTTCCTATCGACGTCATTCCGATGATCACATTGAGAGGCGTGCGCATTTCATGACTCATATTTGAAAGGAAACAGCTTTTTGCGACATTTGCCTGTTCCGCTTTCTGCCTTGCGACCTGTATTTCCGTGACATTGCTTGAAATAATGATGTACCCTGTCTTATTTCCATCCTCGTCGAAAAGATAATTCGCGGTACCCTTAAAGTACATCCCGCTGTCTTCTATGAACAGGACTTCAGGTTCCCTCCCTTTTTTCAATGCTTCTATAGGGTCGTATACCGATTCCGGCGGATAAATGCTCACATCTCTGTAGTAAGTGCTGATAGCCTCGTCCAGCGTTTTCCCGATCGCCTTAAGCGCATGGCTGTTCATATAGATGACCTTTAGGTCGAGGTCCACGATCGATAGCGGCGAGTTGATGCTGTATTCGATACTGTCGGCCATTTCGTCAAACGATTCCGCAAGCGCCCCGAACTCGTCTTTGTAATCAGCATTGAACCGAAATTGTCTTTCTCCCCCTCGGAAACGGGACATTCCGTCAACAAGATCCAAAATCCTTCTTGTAAGCGACGAAGCCAGGAGTATCGCTACCAACACGACCAGCACGATCAGGACGGCGCTGGTATATACGAGTTGTTTTGAGTTCTCTCTGGCGTTGTTGTTGATGGCGAGAGCGAGTTTGTCGCCGATAGCAACTGCCGGCGCTGTAAAATCGTCGATTCCTGCGCCAATCGTAACGAAAGCGAATCCGCGCCCGGAGCCGTTTTGGTTCTTTGGCGCATACTGGCCTGTATAATATGGGATCGCGCCTGCTGTGGTGGGTTTATATATGTCGCTCCATTGGATATAAAACGAGCCTGAACCTCCGTTCTCTGTGAGATCCATCCAGCCTGTACATTGCGGGGCATTGTTCAGGTAGCGTCCGTCGAGGCCTACGAAACCGGCTGCTGTCAGCGCTTTGGCAGGCGTCTTCGAGCGTGATTGGTAGTCGCGGATCGCGTCGCCATGCTTATCCATGAGGTTGTTCCCGTTCTCATCCCTCAAAACCCCCTCGCCGAACTGCGGCAGGACTTCCCTGTCGCTCTCATTTTTCGCCAAAAACTCTCCCCAGCTCACGCCCGCTGCGGTTGCGCCCGGTTTACTCCACTCCCACCAGTTTATGCCCGTCACGGCCTTGCTCAGGTTGAATGTTTCCCAGGACCGATAGGCCTCAAGCCACTCGGCGCCGCCGTTTTCAGCCCAGTTGAAAAACGGCGTGCCGCTCGCCGGATAAGTGTTTCCGTCCGCATCGCGTTTGGGGATGGTTTTCCCGTCGTCGCCCAATATGAACTTACCGCTCTCATAGTCCCTCTCCATCGCGTCGGAGCCTTCCAGCCATGGGACCTGAGGCTCGCCGGTAACAGGGTTGTAGCCGACTATGGAGTAATGGCGCGGGTGTGCGATGTTGCGGCATTTGTGATCCCAAAGAAAAGCATAGTTGCCGTCGTTTGCGTCTGAGAGCACAGTATAACGTTCGTTCATCGGGGTTATATGATCCACGAATTCCATTATATGGTCGTGATTGAGGGCAATTGTCACATATCCGGTGATTTCGCCCTTATAATCCACAAACGGCGTGACCCAGCGGATTATCCCTTCAAACCGCTGCCCTACCGGGTTTTCCATACCCGCAAATGCCTGCCGCCCGGCGGCTTCAATGAACTCTTCAATCGGCAGCTCGGCCGTCTCAAGGAGTTGTTCATAATGCGGGTGTGATTCCGGTATATCGTTACGCAAGACCCCGGGAGTGTACATCCCGATGTAATTCGTGCCCACATAAGCTCCGATAACATCCGATACATAAATCTCGCCCGCCCGGAGCTTTTGCACTTCCTCCCAGTATGTTTCCGCTCTGATGTACGTGTTTGACCCATCGGCGACATTCACCTTATCGGGGTTTAGCGGATAGTGTATCTTGGTAGAATCGGGATTTACAAACTTATAGACTTCTACCCCGTCCAGATCTACAAAAGTTACTTCATCGTACAGGGGATAATATTCCCGATAATGGGTAAAAAACTCGGGCGGCCTGTTCCTGAAGCTGCTTCCGTGCCTTTCATCTTCGTTTTCCCTGTTGGTAGAGACACTGTCGGCGCCGTTAAAACTATACGGATCCTTCTCGACCCACGACCTGCCATCCTCTGAAATCGTCCACTCTCCCTGCGTCATCAACATGCTTCTCCTGTTTTCGGAGAAAATTTGATAAGCGCCGTCGGAAGGCGTCAGCTTTGAGAGCAACAATATATCCTGGTCGCGCTGGTTCAGGAACTCCGCGATTTTATCCGCAGTGTCGGTTGTGAGTCTCTCGATACTCTCCCTGGCGCTGTCATTGAGCGCGTTTGTGGAGTCGATCACGGCAATATCCCGCAGCAAGCTGCCTATTGTACTGATCTGATGAAACACGATAGCTGTCAGCAATATAATGGGTATCACCTTTACTGCCAGGAATATCAGAACAAGTTTCGGGCGCAGTTTCATATTCATTCTGTTGAACAATCGTGTAGAGCCTCTTGCCCGGTTATTGGAAATGTTACTCATCAGGCATTTTCCCTTCACCATATTTTTCATCATTTATACTATACACTATTTTCCGCAGAAATCAACAGAAAAAGAAGAACCACGCGATGTTTGGTTGCATCGCGTGGTTCCTGTTATCAACATTTAATGTGTAAAATTATGACAAATTGTACATAAATTCTTCTAGTTTGTCAAGGAGGTCCCGCCCCCACTTATCGATGTTTATGTAGTCTATTTGCTTGATATTAGCACCGGGCGAAGCTGATATCACAATCGTGAGGATCTCATCCGAGTAGTCCGGATACGGGTTGTCCAGCGTCAAACGGAAACCCTTGTCTTCCGTTTTTAAGACTCCTGTAAGTTCGCTGGTGTCTCCATATTCATCGGTAAACGATAAAGTGAATCTTCCGTTCTCCTGCGACCACACCGATTTTAGCGTTATCGAATCATCATCGTCGTCCGTGCTGAAGGTCAGGGCGTTTTCAATACCGCTTCCCCGCTCTCTGTAATCCCACACTAACTTCGCATGGCTCTCGTCTTCCCATTTGTCTGTTATCGACACCTCAAACACCCAACGATCCTGGGCGGACGCGCCAAAATCGAATGATCCTGTGATATGTGATTCGTCATCCTCTTTATTTTGATCGATAGCCACTTCCAAACGCAACAGCCTGTCCTTGCTGCCGATGTAGAGAGAACATATGATGCCCCCTTCAAAGTTGTCCTCAAACTCATCAAACGCTGATCTCATTTCCTTGAGAACATCGTCATAAGACACCCGAATGCCTACGTTACTAAAAAACGGGTTATCATATACGTCCTCCAGACCGCTGCGGATCGATTCGTCGTTCTCCACCAGCTTGTACAGATCGTTGAGTAATTTTACTATCTGCTTATCCGTCACAACAAACTCGATTTTTTTGCACCTGACGTTTTCGCCGCCTGAGTAGATATCAGCGTTCCCGGATGTCGGTTCGAGGTTTTGCACGAACTCTGTAATGAGGTTTGTATATGCCTCGCTTCCGGCATTCTCCGTCTTTTCCTTGTTCATCAAGTCGTCGATCAATTCAACCAGGTCCGCCAGTGTATCCATGGTCTGATCGTCCAGACCAACCAAACCACCGAAACTCCGGATATCTTTCCTAAACGTGCTGTATCTTATTCCGTAATAATTCGCGTCAAAGGCTTTCGATCCAACAGCGACTCGTTCTTTATTGACGTAAGCCGCAATATCAAAAGAGTTACCATATACCGAAATATCAGCCTCGAGAGAAGATTCCTTTTCCTCAGCATTTGTTGATAGCTTGACGTTGACGTCGACTTCTTCATCATACCAGGTGTCTTCGAACTTGACGTCGATCGTCAGCACCCCGTCTTTCATCGTGTCCGACAGCATTCCGAATACTTTTAGCGGTGTTGAGTTGAATCGCTCAACGGTTTCCGTCCCCAGCCCCGTGAGGGCTTTTTTTGCGGTAGCCATCGGGGAGGACATGACAAAAAGCAGAAAATACGCTACAACGGCGACTGCTAGGACCGCAACGATCGGCACGCCGATTTTCACAAGCTTGCTTACGCCCTTTTTCTTCGGCGGCTCAGTTTGAGCGGGTCCGGAATCCGGCGCCTGATACCCGGGGCTTTCAGGATATGCCGGTTGAGCGGGGTAGCTTGAATATCCCGCCGGGGTGTATGTGGGTTCGATCGGCTGGTCTGCATTTCCCGGCGGGCTGTATGCGGGTTGAGACGACTGGCTTGTGTATACGGGCAGAGTGCCGTGGGCGGGTTCAGCCGGTTGGTTCGTGTATCCCGGCGGTGTGTAGGCGCTCTGAGCCGGTTGGTCTGCGTAAGCCGGCGCTGCGTAGGTGGGCATGGTCGGTGATTGGGCGACCGGGGGTTGGGTACTCATCGGTACAGGTGGTGTTTGCGAAGTGGCAGGGCGATAGTCCGGCTGCGCCGCCGGAGCGTAAGATTGTTCGGGTCTTGCCTGCGTCTCAGAAACGATCTGAGGTGCGCCGCATTTCGCGCAGAATTTTTTTCCTTCGCCAACCGGCGATCCGCATTGCGAGCAAAACATCATTTTATTACCTCCATTACTTTTTTTTAACCTGTTATAATATCGCATACATTATATTACTCTCTCTCTCCTTATGCAACAGTTGATTTTTTGCTGTCCTTATGGGTTGATGCTCGGGTTGATTCCCGGCGATCCTTCGGCGATTCTCCACAGAATAGCAAAATAGTAACCTTGATTTTTACCGCAAAGCATCTTATAATGTTATAAAAACCAGACGAAGGTCTCAGGAGGTTCATTCAATGGAGCGCAAAGATAAAGAGAATTATTACCTTGACATTGCGGAGGCAGTTTTGCAAAGGTCAACCTGTAGGCGGCGTAAATACGGCGCCGCGATCGTCCTTAACGATGAAATAATCGCGACCGGATATAACGGCGCGCCGCGCGGCAGAAAAAACTGCCTGGATCGCGGGGTATGCATGAGGGATGAGCTTGGTATCCCAAGCGGCGTACGCTACGAGCTTTGCCGGAGCGTACACGCCGAATCCAACGCGATCATCTCGGCGGCGCGAAGGGACATGCTCGGCGCGACACTTTATTTATCGGGGCGGGACGCAAAGACAGGCGAGTTGCTCAACGATACGATCCCTTGCAGTATGTGCCGCAGGCTGATAATAAACGCAGGCATCGAAAAGACGCTTTGCCGAACAGGCGCCGAAGACTTTGTAGTGATCAACACAAGGGATTGGGTCTTCAACGACGACTCAATAAGCTGCAGCTCAGAAGTAGCCCCGCTTTAAGGGAGCGTTCAGCGCACAGGAATCGCACCGCTACAAGCGAGTGTTCAACACGCGGCGATCATGCTGCTTATGTACGGGATCTACCACACGCGAATCGTACCACCGCCACAATACGATGTTCAACACACGGGAGCCTGCCAAGGTCTCCCGGTCGCCGGGGTATATGTACATGAAAAAAATATCTGAAAATTTGCAAAAAAGCCTGACTACTGTGGTGGATTCCCACCTTAATACTCATTATCGCATAGGGATGCGAGTTGTTAAAACAACCGTTTCCGTCATGATCTGCCTGCTGATCGCGCTGCTCACAGGCGGATGGGACTATATGTCCATAACAGCCGTTTCCGCGATCGTCACAATCCGTCCGACACGCGGAGAGACGCTGAACACCGGCATTTTTCGTGTTCTCGGGACTTTCTTCGGCGGCTTGCTCGGGATACTGACCGTCATCATCGGACTCTATCTGCCCTTCTACAAGGATGGGTTATTTGTTCTTGTGATACCGCTTATGCTCCTTCTAAACCTGTACCTGTGCAATGTGCTCAAGATGCAGGATTCCTGCACGATATCATGTGTTGTCACCATTCTGGTCGCAGCTCATGTGAACCTGGACGCGACGCTGGGCGGCGCTCTTGTATACACGCTCTTCAGGATCAGGGACACTCTGATCGGCGTTGTCGTAGCGACGGTGTTGAACCTGATTCCGTTCCGCGCGCCTGCGGAGCTGCAAACGGAAAATGGCGAGTCAGCGCAGTCCGATGCTGTGCCGGGGGATGCGCCGGGGGATACGCCGGGGGATACGCCGGAGGATGCGTCGGGGGATACGCCGGGGAGCAAACCGGCAGATGTCTCTGACGATAGGCAGGGTGATGTGTTGAACCTTAAGCCGGGGGATACGCCGGGGAGCAAACCGGCAGATGTCTCTGACGATAGGCAGGGTGATGCGCTGAATCTTAAGCCGGGGGTTTCGCCGGGGGAAAAATAGAAGGTTGAACTGGTTGAGTAAATGAAGACAGTTATCGTTGCTTGCAGGACGCTTGAGATTGAGTTGCGGTTTGCCATGCGAAAGACCGGAATCGACCATCCAATCGAATGGATCGAGTCCGGTCTGCACAATGTGCCCAGTGAACTTACAGCAAGATTACAGAGCCTCCTTGACGGGATCGAAGCCCAGCGGGTTTTATTTTCGCTGGGCTTTTGCGGCAACTCGTTAAATGGCATAAGAGTCGGCGGATTTGAGTTAATTATCCCCCGGGTCGACGACTGTATTTCCCTACTGCTCGGATCGGTGAAAACACGGACCGAAACATCAGGCAAATATGCCGCTTACTATTTGACGGAAGGTTGGATCCGGGGCGGGCGCAATCTGTGGTCGGAGTACCTAAGCAGCGTCGACAAATATGGGGAAGAGGAAGCGCGGGATATCATGGAGATGATGCTTAGCCATTATCGCTCCCTTGTTTTGCTCGACAGCGGCGCCGAACCAATCGAGCCGCTTGTTGATAAAACAAAGATCATTGCCGAAACACTGGGGCTTCAGCAAGTCGTAGTACCTGCCACTGTCGCTTATCTTGAGCAGCTGTTGACAGGCCCGTGGGACCGGGGCAGGTTCCTTGTAAAAGCTCCGGGGGAGTCAATAACCGCCAAAGATATGCATCTCTGACTATCCGGGCGGCGCAGCGGAGGTCATCATGTCATTACCACTTTGGCGGTCATCAGGTCTTTCACTACTTCGGCAGCAATGATAAGACCCGCGACCGGCGGGACGAATGCGTTGCTGGCGGGTACCCTGCGGCGACCGGGGGAATCCGGAACCTGGTGTTCGGAATCCATATGTTCCGGCTTTGTCGGAGCTTCTTTGGAGTACACGACTTTGAGAGCTTTTATCCCCCTCTTTCTCAATTCGCTTCGCATGATACGCGCCATCGGACAGACTGATGTATCGTATATATCCGCAACCTCAAACGCCGTCGGGTCGGTCTTGTTTGCAGCGCCCATCGAACTTATTATGGGTACGCCCAAAGCGCTCGCTCGGCACACAAGCTCCAGCTTTGCCGTCATCGTATCGATTGCGTCGATTACATAGTCGTAAACGGATAAATCAATACCATCCGCTGTTTCCGGGAGATAAAACAGCTTATGCGCCCCAATTGCCGCTTCCGGGTTTATTTCAAGCAGACGCTCGCGCATGACGACGACCTTGTCGCGTCCGATCGTTTTGTGCGTTGCGATCAGCTGGCGGTTGATGTTCGTAATATCGACTGTGTCGCCGTCGAACAAGTCGATCCCGCCAATCCCGGTGCGGCACAGCGCATCGGCGCAATGCCCTCCGACTCCGCCGACGCCAAAAACCGCTACGCGCCGGTTTTTTAATCTTTCGATATTTTCCCGCCTAAACAGCAAAGCCGTCCTTGAGAACTGATCGTTCATAGTACTCTCTCCGATGTAGTTGATAGTAAACTATGCTATCACTACGGCTGCGATTTATCAACAGATTCGTTGACATTTTTTGTGGCTCGTTGTACAATTTGCGTGAAAATAAAACGTTTCCACGGCGTTTTTACCAATGAATATTATTAGGAGGGGTACAAATAATGACATGTGCTAACTGTGGGAATTCGTTGCATTCCGGAGAGAAATTCTGTATCAGATGCGGAATGCGGGTCCCGGAACCCCCTAATGATCATACAGGCGGATCATATGCCACAGCAGCTCCGGAAGCCAATCGCCCCGGCGCGCAGCCGCAGCCCGCTCCGGCGAGTTATCAGCCCGGTGCGCAGCTCCGTCAGCCACAAGCTGCCCCGGCAGGCTATCAGCCCGGCGCGCAACAACAAGCTGCCCAGGCAGACTATCAGCTCGGCGCGCAGCCCGGTGCGCAACCCCGGCAGCCACATGCCGATCCGGTAGGCTACCCACCCGGTACGCAGCCGCTGCCACAGCAGTCGGCTCCGACTAACTATCAACCCGGCGTGCAACCCCCTCCGGCGCCGTCTGCTTATGAGGGGAAGCCTGACCCTAAAGGCCCCACATCCGGCGTTGCTAATATGCTCAAAGCCATCCCGCTAAAGAAAGTCTTAACGATTGCCATTCCCACAATCGTCGTAATCGCAGCGCTTATTATCGGCCTATCCATGATCGGCGGTTCGGGCGGCTCAACAGTCAGAAGTAGTATCACATGGTTTGACAGGGACGGCGATACGGTAGTTTCCATCAACAACAACGCAAGGATCATCCTCGACGGATCGGTGGATACGGCGCTAACAAGCATCGATGGCAGCAAAACCGTCATGCTGGTAAAAGACCGCGGAGAATCGGAAGGTACTTTATGGTTTTTATCCGCATCGGGCAGCGCCCGCATCGCTGAGTATGTGTTGGCTTTCAGGCTCTCTGATTCCGGAAATGGCGTTGCATATATCACCGATTATAACAGCAGAAAAGACGTCGCTACCCTATATTTGTACGATACGTCGGCTAAAAAAGGCGTGAAGATAACAGAAGACGCCGCATACCCGGGATATGGCGACCTGTCGGGCGTTTGTATATCCCCCAACGGCAAATCCCTTGGCTATACCGGCGACTTCAACGTAAACAGCTATAAATACTCCGGATATATATCGATCGATGGAAAGGCGCCCGAGAAACTTGGGGAATACATGGTTGCGCTGGCAATTTCCGATGGCGGGCGTTATCTATATTACCTCAAGAACAACGCCGACGGAGATGACAGATCGTTTCACGTAAGGAGCGGGAATAGCGACAATCGGTTGATTTCCGGTTTCGACGGGAGTTCAGGCCTGCTCTTCAACAGAGATTACTCGCAGGTCCTCTTCGAGCACCAGGGCAAATCATATCTCAGCAGGAACGGCGGCGAGCGGGAAAAGATAGGCGGATCGACCATCACCGGTTTCTTGACGCCGCGCGGTACACAGAGGCGGTATGTGCCCGGCGAGGTGTATTTATCCGTTATCGGGATAGACAATTTGATAAATCAAGTCGCCTACACCAGCGAAGGCCTGGTATATATAAACGGCGGACTGGAAGCGAACAGGATCTCAAGCAGCGACGACTACAAATATAGCGCGGTTATATCGAGCAATGGCAAGACGCTGCTGTATTTAAACAATTCCGGTCATTTATCGGCAATAGATCCCACCGACCCAAACGCGGAAAGGCGGGAAGTCGCCAGGAATGTTGAGAGATTTGTGGCGACCAGCGATGCAAAGACCATATATTACGTCAATGACGAACAGACATTGTTGTGCATAAAAGGCAATGGCTTTCCTGCCAAGATTTCCGAGGATGTTTCTTACAGGTATCTGGTCATGCCCTTCAACAGTAAAAATGCGTTCTTCCTGACAGATTACAGTGAAAAGCATGGCGGGGAGCTTTACTACTCGGTCAATGGCGGAATCAGGATAAAGGTTCCCGGCGGCTCAGATGTCGTCGATCTCTGGAGCACGCCGGCAAACCTCTTTTTTCAAAATTACGACGGTGAAGTCTTCAGGAGCGGCGGTGACGAAAAGTTTTCACTGTTTGCGGATGATATCGACTAAGTTGCGGATGATATCAACTAAGTTGCGGATGATATCAACTAAGTTGCGGATGATATCAACTAAGTTGCGGATGACATCGATCAAGTGATTCTATAATTTCTAACAGTCCCTTTTCATCCTCAACCGCCTGTCGCCACCAGCGCCATTTCTATTGCTTCGATAGCTTTTTGGTAGGTGCAGTGTTCGAGCGTTTCGCCGTTCACCTCAAGTATCGGGCCCCTCTCGCACTTCTTCGCGCAAAACCGTGCTTTGAACTCAGTTTGCCCTTCCAGGTCGGCGTCGCGGATATATCTCATCAGATCGAGATAG
>Ga0123353_10006841_pt1 | contig 15302 bp, 12 predicted proteins | sample TergutLab28metaG_3_FD_92763 | JGI IMG/M metagenome (GOLD analysis project Ga0123353, IMG submission 92763) | Labiotermes labralis P3 segment gut microbial communities from Petit-Saut dam, French Guiana - Lab288 P3 | ecosystem: Host-associated > Arthropoda: Insects > Digestive system > Gut ... | reverse complement strand
GGCCCAAGACGATCCATACGCGCAGCATGTTTACGGGCGTACACTTGTATGATTTCTGCGAAAAACTTGAGATTGAACTCAAAATGGATGGCGTTCCCGCGATTGATGAAATGCTTGGTACGTTTATGGAGGGGATGGGCAGAATGTTTGGCGGGTGAAGAAAATGTACATCAGGAGAAAATTATGAGTTTGAATTTGGAAAGCACTAAAAATGAATACTCCATTGAAGCGAGAGTAGATGAATACGTTTCTTTTGCAGAGGAAATTGGGTTATGGCAATCAGAAAGGACTGTGTTCGGCAAATATTATAATACGCAGAATAAAATCCTTGATATTGGCTGTGGGGCGGGGCGCACCACGTTTGGGTTATATGATATGGGTTATCATCATATCACAGGGGTAGATTTGTCGGATAAAATGATTGCCGCCGCCCAAAGGATTGCTCATGACAAAGGCGTTGATATTTCATTTGCAACTGAAAACGCTTGCGCCTTGTCTTTTGATGCTGATAGTTTCGATGCTGTGCTTTTTTCGGCTAACGGAATTATGACGATTCCGGCAAAAGAAATGCGGCAAAAAGCTTTCAATGAGATACATAGGGTTTTAAAGCCGGGTGGGATATTTATTTTTACAACACACGATATGAATAACCCACAGTATATTGCTTATTGGAATGAGGAACGCACAAAATGGGAAAACGGCGAACAAGACAAGCGTTTATTAGAATTTGGCGATTTAGTTTTCTCAGAGCCGAATGCTGATAATTGCTTTGTTCATATTCCTTTGGATGGTGAAGTTGAAACATATCTGAATGAAAGCGGGTTCCATTTGATTTATAGTGAGTTGCGCGAAAATATCTGCGATGAAAAGCCGGAAGTGTTGGATATTTCCGTTGATTGCAGATTTTTGGTTGTGGAGGGATAACACAATGCAGCTAATATTTGTTGAGGGGGTATCAGGCGTTGGAAAGACAACGCTTGCGCGGAAGCTATGCGATAAGTTGAATGAAATGGGGCGTTCCGCACGTTGCTATCTTGAATTTGATTTTACAAACCCCATTGATTTTTACTGTACAGCATATTTCAAGCAAGATGAATATGCCGCGCTGCTCATAGAGTACAGTCAATTTGCAGAGGATATTGCAAGCAACACATTAATTGCAGAAGATGTAAGGTTGGTTCGGTACTACAATGAAGATACGCCGCTGTTTACAAAGCCATTGCTAAAAATACTTGAAAAGCACGAATTTTGCTGGAAACCATCTCTCCTCATTCCCATTTCAGAGTATACCCGTGTGTATAAATCGGTTTGGGAACAATTTGCGCAGAATGCAAATGCGCAGCATGATTATTTGATTTTTGACGGTTCTTTATTCCATCATCCCATTAGCGATATGACGCGAAATTATAATGCTTCCCGCGCCCAAGTCATTCATCATGTGAACACTCTTATTGATACCGTCAATTCATTTCAACCATGGGTTATTTATCTGTCGAGCGAAAATGTTGCTGAGCAATTGCGGAACGCGCGCAAATGTCGCAAGCAGTCCCCGCCAACAAAGAGGCAGATTCAGTTTTGGGAAAATCGAAAGCAAATGGATTTAGTGGTGATGCAGCAGCTTTCCATCCCATACGATGTTTTCGACATTTCAAGCGGGAATTGGGATGAACAGTTAGGGGCAATAATGGTGCATTTGCGGTAAAAACAATCGCGCTGATTAGCAGTGAAAAACATTGCTTTCCAGCGCGATTTTTGTTGTAAAACATCTTGCAATTGCAGTCGAAATATGCTATAATTAAGGCATCCTAGGCGCAGTTGCTGTGCTATGGTTTATTTCAGATAATGGCTTGCTGGTATCTTTTGCGTACCACTCGTTGATTATGTTGCGGAACGGGGTGAAGTCGTTGTCGGCGCGGTCGCTATCCACGCCGTCGTTGACGGCTAGAAAGCGCACGCCCGCGTCGGGCAGCACCACCTCGGTATAGTAGCCCACCTTGAGATAATCCCGCCCGAACCGGCTCATGTCCTTGACGATAACCGTCGCCACGCGCCCGGCCTCCACCTCGGCCATCATGTCGAGAAATCCGGGCCGGTTGAACGTTGTCCCGGAAACGCCGTCGTCCACAAAAAAGTGCTGGTTGGCGAAGCCGTGGTCGGTGGCATAACGAGCCAATTGTGCCTTTTGGTTGGCGATAGAATCGCTTTCACCTTGCATGGCGTCGTCTCGGGAAAGGCGGCAGTACAGGGCGGTGATTTGGTGGTTCTGCATTTGTGCTCCTCCTTGCTGCCCTGCATACGCTTCCTCCTCTACCCTATACATTATAATGTATAGCCCGTACTTTTTCAATGCCTGTTCGCGATTTTTCTGTTGTGCTTTGGGTGGAAGTCTGCTATAATAGGAAGCGAAGAGCGGAGGAACAACGCCATGCCAAAGCAACAACACAGCGACGAGGAACTGCTGACCGCCATTTTGAAGGCCCTGCACGAAATCAATCTGGAAAACGCCGTGCATAGGTATGGTACTGTGTATTGCAATGATACCATGCACGATTGGCGTTGCTTTGCAGAGCGCTATCAGCCCAGGCGGCGGAATGCGGCAATGTTTTTTCTGCTGGGCTTGTGTTTTATTATTCCTTCTATTTAAGCAAGCACTCTATTCACCATTGGCAGAAAAGGACTGGGTTCTCTATACAGCGATAGCGGTGGCTCTCGTGCTTACCATTTCCCCAAAACTCATTCCGCCGCTTCGCATTTCAGCAACCCAAGTTCTATGGATTAAGTTAAGAGATAGTATAGATACGCAGCGAGCCTCGCAGATTACAACAACATTTTCTGTGCCTGTACAAACTGCAGGTCTTGAAGCAATGGCTCAGTATGGCTACTATGGTGCTGCGGCAGTAATGAATTATGAGACCGGTGATCTTATCGCTTGTATCACGTATCCTATATTCGATCCAAGGCAAGGTTCCCCCGACTTGTCGGAATATGATGGCTCAGCAAATAAGAACGACACAGTGTATACTAATCTTGTGCTGGATAGTTTCTTCATCCCAGGGTCAATCCAGAAGATCACAACCTCGGCGGCGGCAATTGACAATATTAAGAGCTTAAGCAAAAAGCGCTTCGATTGTGATGGAAGGTGGGATTCTGGCGTTGGCATTATCAGTTGTGGCGATAGCACAGTAACCTCACATGGACATAACATGACACTTAGCGAGGCGTTCGCAAAATCATGCAATATTACATTTGGGTCTCTAGCAATGGAAATGGGAGATGCCTCACTGCGTGAAATTATGTTGTCTTTGGGCTGGACAAAACAACTGACACTGGAAGGCCAGAGAATTCAACGGAGTAGAATTGAGTGGGATGCAGAACGAAAAGAAGAAAGCGAAACACCCAAATCAGGCAGAGACCTTGGCATGATGGGCATTGGTCAATCCACGCTACAAGCCAACCCAATGCATATGCTCATGATATCTGCCACGATTGCTAATGATGGTGTTATGGTTCAGCCCTATTTCATTAAGGAGATGGTGCAAGAGAAACGCGGAGAGCAAAAGGCCTTTTATTCTGCAAGGAAAGCCAAGACAGAACGATGGCTTTCCACATCGGTAGCAAAGGATGTTGCCGCATTAATGAAAGGGGTTACTCAGAGCGGTAGCGGAATAAATGCTGCCCTGACCAATTATACGGTTTGCGGAAAAACTGGAACAGCTCTTCAAGGAAGCGGGCAGCCATATAATTGCTGGTTTACAGGCTTTATCAAAGAGAAGGATGCTCCATATGCGGTCGTCGTCATGGTTCAGTCGTATAGTGGCGGCGGGGGCACTGTGGCAGGCCCCATTGCCAAGAAGCTGTTAGAAGTGACAATACAGACATGCGGATTAACCCCTGATTTTTAGCGCTCCGATTCATTGCAGTGCATCGCGGAATTGTTGTCCTCTTGGCAAGCTCGTCCAATTCGTGTATACTTTATTTACAGATTGAGGAGGCCGAGCATCTCAGATAGGCAAGAATCCCTGAGTGCGGGAATAGGGTAATGGTGTTCCCCTCCTTAGCTGTACCACGATAGCGAAGGAGGAGTATGTGTGTATACATTATATTATTACCTTGGGCACCAACTGATGCCATTTGGAGAAGTCTTTTTGACAGTGATTAGCTTTGCTGTTAGGAAGAAATCCAAGAACCCTACGACTTCGGTTCTCAGCAACAAAAAACGCGCGCGCACAATTTGGCTGGCTCGCATTCTGTGCCTTACAGCGCTATTTGTCAGTCTCGCTGCAAACGGGTTCACAGAGGAGTATACAAAGATGCCTGACATCATCGGAGACCGTTTTGTCGAGGCCGTTGTAGTTATCAAGGAAGCTGGTTTAACGCTTATCTATGATGAGCAGCTTGACGGCGAAACCAAAATCAATGTGCAATACCCAAAGGCAGACATGATCGTCCGTCGCGGTGCAAGAGTCTTTGCTGAGCCGAGCCATTCAACGAATATTCTGTATACCCGAATCATGGAGCCAATCGAAGATGAGGCTGTGGTGCGCCGCCTTGGGCTTCCAAGCGAGATTAGCGTTGAGTATTATGGATGGCACATTAATGGACGGATTTTTGGCACAGTGCAGTTTACGCTTCTCGACGGGAAGGTATATATCGCTAACGTGCACAATGGGCGTATTGATAGAGTATATGATGAGGATGGGTGGTTCGATGGCCGTCTTCGCAACGGAGAGCAAAACGGACTAATCTGCTGCCGCGACTGGAGCGGGAATGTGACGTTGCTGGCATTCTTCCGGGAAGGTGCACAGCTGTTTTACATTTACAGGAAATAAACCGCTCCCTCGGCTGCTGTAAAATCTGCTGTAAAATCTTTATGAACCGCTTGCTTTTGCTCCTCGAATCCTGTATAATAAAGGAAAAGAATGGGGGTGAGGTCTGCCGCAAGAACAAACCAGTAACCGCGAGTGTTCAAGCATTCCGTCCAAAAACATTTATTGTCCCCTTGTAAAACCTCATGCTGTATGGGATAATACTTCTGGTAAGGAGGTGTGCTATGGACTTAGCAATCATTAGCGAGATAAACCAGCGCGACAAAAACGAAGACCGTGCAGGAGCTATTCAGACCAGCCAAGGGTTAGTCGCTGTTGTCTGCGATGGTATGGGGGGGTTGGATTATGGGGATGAAGCTGCTCAAGTAGCTGTAAATTCCGTGCTTTGTCAAGCAATAAAACTTCCGTTAACAAAGTGGGAATCCGAACAAGAGGATCCTCTGGCTGAAACTAATCAACTAGTGCGTCAGCTCGCCCGTGATCGCAACAGCGCCGTAGGAACTACAATCTGCATTCTGGCATACGAGCTAGGTCGAGGGATTCATTTGCGTTGGCTCGGCGATAGCCGAGTATATATCTTCCGTTGCGCAGAGCGTAAGGTTTATATGCTGAGCGAGGACAATAATATAGCATGGGTTCAACGTGAAAAGCAGCTAATCAGCGACGACGTTTGGAGAACCACTCCCCAACAAAGTAAATTAACCGAATACCTTGGGAAAGAAGACTGGGTTAAATACCAGTACAAGTTCTTGAATGATTTTGTCGATGGAGATATAATTCTCCTATGTACAGATGGTGCCATCGGTTCTCTTACGGAAAGACACATCGCCGAAGTTATTACTATGTATCGGGATGACCTAAGCCATCTATTGATAGAGCTATTCAACGATGCTAGAAAAACGGACTGCGAAGATAATCAGACCGCCATCTGCATTCGCATTTCAAAAAACATCGTGCAACCAGACTGTGAAGACGACCGTGAATTTCGCTGTATAAACAACGGTATTAGCTATACGCAAATCCCAGTTAGGAGGTGAGCAAAGTGGCCCGAACGATCAATCTAAACGGAGAAACTATTTCTTTGAGATCAGATGATCTTCGCCAAGATGGTTGCCGAGATGGCAATCGTCTGTATTTTATTGAGTTTCAGTCACAACCATGTGTCCTTAAAGAAAGTGACCTAAAGGGCAATCAAAAACGCAAAAAATGGTTTGAACGTCAATGCGAGTTCCTTCATGATCAGGCTAACTGTTCCTACTTAGCTCCTGCAATCGCTTCCACTATTGAAGATGGCTGTGGATATCTGCTCATGCCTCGCTATGATCTTTCTTTAGAAGACTGGCTTACGCAACAGCATACTGATTACGACAAGTGGACTGTTTTCAGGCAATTGGTAGAAGCAGTAAGCTATCTGGAATCAACATCTTTCTTCCATCGTGACCTTAAGCCTGGAAATGTTATGCTCGACGCTACTGGCACTATCAAAATAATCGATTTTGAAATGCTTGGGAAGCAGGAACTCCATCAGTCCGTTTCTGGTAATGGGAATTATGGAACGATCTATATTAATGTTCCACCAGAAATTGTTCTTAACGAAAGCAAAACTGCACCACGTACTGTATACGACGCTTTTGGCGTTGGAATCATCCTGACGCTAATGTTTCAGCCTATGGAAAGGAACCAGAATTCGTTTCACCAAAGTATAATAAAAGATACATACAGAGGAAACATATCAAGCTTTTGGATATATCACCAAGAACAGTCGAAGAAATCGACTCCAAATTTCAAGTATTCATGGGCCGATCTGGCTCATTTGAGGGCATGGTGGTCTGCTCCAAAAGTCGATTTCCACACATCAAACGGAGAAACTGATGATGCGTTTGAGGTTTTGTTCTTGGGACTAACGAGATTCTTTCCTCAAGCGCGAGTCAACTGCAGCGATTTACGTGGACTTGAAAGTAAGAGTACCTGGAAGGAACAATACAGCGATGTGTCATGGTGCGCCGAAAATGCAGTTAAAGCCTATAGGGCTATTGAAGCGCATTTTGGATTCGCTGAACCGATTTTAGACGAAATAGATGATTCATCTGACGACGCCGATCCATTTGTTCCGAGATATACTTTCCCCGAATACAAACGGGATCATCTTCATTTGTTCTTTATTGTGCCTCCGCTTGAATCGCCCGAAATGCTAAGTGTTTATTATCGCCTAATCAGCAAATATCTTGAAAAGGCCTGCACTACCGCTGATTATACTGTAGAATTTTATGTGCATGCCATATCGAAAAGATCGTCCGATACTCCGTGTTACGATAGCGGTATAAGCACTTATATCCAAGCAAAACTTGCGCGTATCACATCGTATATGGAGGGGTGGCATGAGAATGGATTTAATGAGCGGGATGCAGATGCGCTACGGGATGCAGATGATTTATACGAGATGATGGTACAAGCCTGCCCAGATAAAAAGTGCTGTTGTCCAATTGATCTTTCAGGATCAGAGCCAGGTGAGTCTGCAATATTAGCTCATTTGAGGGAGCTTCAGTCCCTTAGGCAGGCAATCCAATTTGATGAAACTCTTTCTGCACCAGGAATGCCGCAAGGCGAGGTTGTCTCCCGGCGAGTAGTCTATCAGAAGGCAGACCCTGCAATCTGGAAAACTGACAGTATTGACGCTAGTTCAACATAGAAAGGGTATTTTAATGAGGGGACAACGAAAGAGCAAACGAATCGTAAACGCAGTGATTGCGGTTCTGTTGATGGCAATTTCACTGCAACCCTTGGCATTGGCTGCTTCGGAAACAACGACGCAGCCTTTCGGCTATAGCGTTTTGGAATCGACGACCATTGCTCCATCGACTACGTCGCAACAAGTCACGTTGCCGGCCTATGCATTAGAGCAGAAAGCTTGCAATTTGCTGTTGCTTATCGACAAGTCAAACAACACATTTAGTCTTACAAATGAATTCAATCGGTATTTAGAGAATCCTACATCAAGCTCAATAGAGCTATATGACCCGGGGTTGTCCCCAGAGTCGATTCAGAGCACAGTATCCCAGATTATGAGCCACCTTGATTCGGTTTTTGGCTCCAGACAGAACGTAACTGTTTGCATAATGTATGCAGGGCTTGAAGGCCGTGAACTTGAAAGAAGAAAATATACTGATGATACTTTTCTCAACTTAATTGCTAGTGCCGCCTCAAGCCAAACTCGTAGCAATGATGATGTGAAGTATCTTGAAATACTTAATACTTACTCGCCTTACCTAAAAAGTGATGCTTATAATTTGGTTATCTATGCGACTGCAAGCACTCAGCCGACAGGATCATATTCTCCGAATCCAGATGACACTAGAATGTTGTCCGATATTCAAAGGCTAGCTCCTTTTCTTTCCTTACAGTTTTATTGGTTAGATTTTCATGAGCGATACCGTTTCGTGTTTCCAGATAGCTACAAATATGCACCTCAGAATAATGATGTAATCGCTATGCAACAAATTGCCAAACAGCTAAGCCTTCTTGGAATAAGCGATACCCAAGGGATAAAAGGATTTGGTGAAAACAACAATCTGGCCGAATCCATCAACCGCTCTATTGACGGACTATACGACAAGATAAGTACTTTGCCTTCTCCGATTATCGAAAGCACGACAATAGTGCCTTCCACAGACGACGGCGGTGGTGGTTTGAATTGGCGACTTATAATACCGATTGCCGTTGTTTTGGTTTTGTTCATCGCTGCAATAGCCATGTTTTTTGTTCTAAGAAAGAAGAAACAGAAGAGCAATAATCAACCAACCGATCCCAGCGGAGAGCCAGACGAGTGGACTTGGAATACGCCTGAGCAGAGTGTTCCTCTTACCGAAAAAAAGCGCACTACACCTTCGCGTGATCTTAGGAAACTGTGGGCCGAAGATTCCGTCTGCGTTGATATTCGCATAACCGAGACAGATGATTATAACCAGAGTGAAGTTTTTGTTTCGGATTTCCCAATTTTTATATCAAACGGGAAAGAAGTAGATTTGAGTGAGAAAACAATAGTCTGGCAAGCGATGGGCTCCTATCTTCCTGTTGGCAAGTACGCGCTAAGGGCCGAGGATAACTTCGTTGTCTTAACTAACAGAATGAGCAACGAAACCATGGCAAAAATCGCGCCGAAGAGAGCCTTTCGGTTTAAGGAAGTTAGAGATGGTAAGAGCGTAGTATGTGTCATTTACCATGTTCCGAATTTTGACCAGTTTGCTAACTAAAGAGAGGAGAAGATATGAGTACATCCAATTTGGTTCCCGCAGGGCAATTCTTGTGCCCAAAATGCACATCAACACATCAAGATGATAGCTATTTTAGCGTGAGTGAATTCAATTACGGAATTTCTCTCGGGTTGCTAGATATTGAAAAGATCGAAGCGGACTACGGTGTAACTCTTCCTTCTGACTTTCCAAGCACAGAAAATCGATCCACTATTCCCAATTTCGACGCATTGTTTGGAGTTGTTGAGAGTACAGGAAGAAGAGAGCTATATCTGATACGAAATAACTCGGTGAAAATACCATATGGGATAAAAAAGTGTCCCAGCTGCGGTGCGATTTTGGATATCCCGGAATTCGGGGAAGTGCCAACGGGCTACTGCGGCAATCTCGGTTCAACTTCTTGTGGAAAGACTTCACTCTATGTTGCCATGAAAGACCTTGGAACAAGAGGTGCGTATGCGGGCATGTCGATTTCTTTCATTGCATGGGCTCCGACTGGCCGTCAGTATGAGCTTGAAGAAACAGAAGAAGATCTAGTCGAAAGAACTGCGGATGATCCGGAGTATCGGTATATTTTTACATTCCGAAAGAATAATAGGGCTTTAGCGATGCTCATTTATCGAGACTTTCCTGGCGAATGGCTTTCCCAAACTCGTTCAGCAGCGTGGGCTCCCTGGTTAGAGCATATGAATGTCCTGCTGATTTCTATAGATCCAATACAGATAAAAGGTGTGGAAGGTCTACTGAAATCTTTAAAGCCAAGCGACTTTGATGCAGAATGGAAGGCGGCGTTTGGAAATAAGGAATTAGTTGGAATTAATGTTGCCGAACAAAACCTTCGCCTGCGCACTTTTTTGGGTAAACTAGAGCAGAACACAACAATTAATTGGAAGAAGACAAGACTGCAATTGATGATAACCAAGAGCAACCAGCTTAAGCTAATATGCAGACTTGCCGAAGAACGCAGTCTTACTGACTGGCATCAGGAGCAAGATGGATTTCGTATCCCGATATTATCGCAGAATTCCATCCTGTTTCAGCCAGATCATACCGAGTTAAACCATCAGTACAATCCAAATGAAACACTAGCTATTAGCCGGATAATATGGGATGCTATTTATAACCTTGACAGGCGACTTTATACTTTGGCGTTGTGTCCGTTACTTGATAAAATAATTAAGGCGAATCCAGAATGGTCACGGCGCAGAGCAATCGCTTTTTGCTCTAATGGCCTTTGCTTCAAGGAAAACGGCAAGCCAGACTATAGTTCATCAACACGTGCGCTAGAACAAATGTTATGGACTTTGTTCGAGCTCGCGGACATTAAATAAGGAGCAGGTGTCAACCTTGGCCGATTTTATTCATCAGGCAATATATGGCGCGGACAAAGACGGTTATCATGAGTTAATAACAAGCGTGGACTTGTCAGAAGGCGAGCGGAATGACTTCCGATTCGCCTATGGTCAGTTTCTTGAGGATTCGACTCAGCAACGAACCATGTATTGGGCGCATTCGCTAAACGTTAAGGATAGATATGTTTTTGCAAACTGCGTTACCAACAGAGGTGGAGACGCTCTTGATCCGCAAATGCGAGCCAAGCGGTTGATGCATGTTTACTTTTTGCCAGTTCACTACGCGAAAGAGAAGTTGATAAGTCCATTTGAGTTCTTCCAAAACATTCAATTTGAATCTCAATTAAGGGATTTTTCTGACGTTGCACATGCAAAGATAGAAACACTACCGAGTATTGAGCGACCGTTCCCCAATCATGCTGTTCCACAAGAATTTTTTGGAGAGGTTTTCTACTATTTAAGCCGCAAGCGCACCATCGTAGTTACTCCATTTAGCGAATGGCAGAGAAGCCGTACCGATTTCGCCATAACAGTTATGAGTTGCATCTATTACGCATTGAGCGAAGTAGGTGTTTCTATTGACATTGATCCATTTGACATCTCGTTCTCAACCGTTGATCCGAAATCTTTGACCGATCCATATCAAGCAACAAACATGCCTCGTATTGTGTTTGCAAGTGGGGAAGCTTTTTACCGATTGCGCTCAAATTATGCGTCCAATTTCTATTTCGTAGAATGTGGAAAGCCTAATAACGATGTCTTAGCAGATATCAATAGCTACTTGTTGTCTCAACACGCTATAGCTCGACAAGCGTTAACCGAAGTGGAAATAAATGCTGCCCGAGAACAGATAGAGCATGAGCGTCTTCTTGCAAAAAGAGCCAAAGAAAAAGAGGAAACTGAAAAAAAGATTACACGTTTTGTGACCAGTTTACCTTTCAAGAAAAGCGATGAATTGATTTCTCTTTATGATGGTGCAGATGAAGAGCGAAGAGTTGCGCTTTATCGGGAGTTGGCGAGTCGTGCGCAGGCTGAATCGAAAGCACAAGCTATTTCGCGTCAAGATTATAATCGTTTCAATTGGTTATTTGGCCCAGCATTTCTGTTACCATTTCCAAATGTAATGGGTATAGAGACAAATTTTGTCGAGGACATGTTAAAGCAGTTTCTTTCTGATGGAATAAATTTGACTGATGTGAATTTGAATCGCTGGTTAAGTAAGAAACTAACAGATGAAGCTACCAATCAATATAGGCATCGTACAATAAGCTGGCTTGTTTCCCAGCAAAAGGACTCTATCCACCGATGCATTATCGCTTCGATGACTGATGGAAAAGCGAAATATCCGAAGAATCTATTTGAGAAAATGAAAGTTCTTTTTTGGCTTCTTGATTTCAAAATTGATTCGGAGGGTATATTGGATGTCGAGGATAAATCGCTCTACGAAGAGATCATGCGATTTCTATCGGAATACATTATTTCCAAGTCATGGTATTCCACATGGAAAAAGAAAATCGAAAAAAAGCGTTCCATTTTTCAAGTAAGACAAATTTTGAGAGGAGCCGAGGCTTTTCATGAGCAAACAAAGACAGTCCCTCCAGTAACGAAGGGGAGAGAGCAACCAGTTCAACCTAAAAATAAAAGCTGGAGAAAGTATGCCCTCATAGGACTGGCTTTTCTACTCGTGCTTGTATTGTCCTCTTATGGCATTGGTTTTACAGGCGGAAAAAAACACGGGGAATATGGCGAGGGGAGAATAGATGGCTACAATCAAGGGAAAGCCGAAGGATATGAACAAGGGTATAGTGACGCCGTCGCAGAAGCCGAAAAACAGATAGCCGAATGGCAAGGTAGATATGAGGATTACTCCAGGCATATTGAGGAAATCAATGCAGATGAAGCTAATGCTTCTGTTGCATCGCAACCCAACTCAGAGAAGCCACCTCGCACCATACAGTTTACCATTCGTTATGATGCACACACAAATGGTGGCCAGGGCTCAATTAGCGATCAGAAGCTCAGTTCAAGAGAGCCAGTCGATCTTTCAATACAAGCCAAGAAAGCAGGATGGGAGTTTGTTGGCTGGAATATGGACAAGAGCGCTAAAGTTTCAATGAAGAGCTTGGAAGTTCAAGATTCCGATATAACGCTATACGCAATATACAAAAAAGTAATTACTGTGACATTCATTGACGGAAACCATTCAGAAAAAAAGACTGATGAACTGTACAACAATGAATCTAGCATAAAAATCAAGACGCCAAAGACTAGTAATAAAACAGACTGGACAGGTGAAGGTTGGGTAATTGGAACAGAGGACGTTGGCAAATACGCTGTAGATGCCAATAGTGACTACGAGGCAACTGCTGACGTTACTTTATATCGGCAATACAAGAGAGACTGTACTGCCGTTTTCATGCAGCCATGGAAACAAGAACAAACCATAACTGTGTATTGGAGGGCCAATAACCCTGAGCAGTATAGCGGGTCTATTAAAATGCCGATTGGGAGAGAAGGAGATCCAAATTTTTATTGGATTCCAAGTGATAATCCAAGCATTCAACTACAGCCAAACGATTCTTATCCTTTGCGTGGGGACGTTACATTTACTGGATCAAAGGCGCTTGATGATGTGTAATTGTTGAATAAAGTTTTTTGAAATTGGGCTTGACTTTTTCCGTGTGCCATGATATAATCCTGATCGTAAGTTGCATACTTATGATTAGGGAGGAATGGCTATGTTTTTCGGCAGGAGTATAGAGCTTAGTAAGCTGGGAGAAATGTACAACAGCGGTCGCTTCGAGTTTGCCGTAATTTACGGCAGGCGGCGGGTGGGGAAAACCACGCTCATCCGGGAATTTATCAAAGACAAGAACGCGCTGTTTTTCGCCGCAAGCGAAAGTACGGCTCAGGACAATCTGTTGTCTTTGAGCCGTTGCATCGGTGGCAAAAGCGCCGCGCCCGTTTTCACAGACTACGAAAGCGCCCTGTCCGTAGCGTTTGAAAAAGCTGAGGACGAGCGCTTTGTTTTTGTCATTGACGAGTTCCCCTACCTCGCGGCGGCGTATCGCGGTATATCGTCGCTCCTACAAATCTTGATTGACCACAATAAAGAAAACTCGAAGCTGATGCTGATTCTCTGCGGGTCGAGCATGAGCTTTATGGAAAATCAGGTGCTGGGCTATCAAAGCCCACTTTATGGCCGCCGGACAGCGCAGTTCAAAGTGCTGCCCTTCACATTTTTCGAGTCGCTGCCATTTTTCGCACCCTATGAGGCGGCGGACAAAGCTGTGCTGTATGGAATGACGGGCGGCGTTCCAGAATACCTGAACAAAATAAATCTGCGAAAGAGCGTTCGCGAGAATATCCTTGATTTGTTTTTGACGCCTTCGGGGCATTTTTTCGAGGAACCGTCCAACCTGATCAAGCAGGAACTGCGCGAACCTTCGACCTACAACGTTATCGTCGAGGCCATCGCCTCCGGCGCGTCGCGCTTGAACGAGATTTCCACGAAATGCGGGTTGGAAAGCAATAAATGTGCGAAATATCTCAGTGCGCTGATGTCCCTGGGGCTTGTCAGCAAGGAGCACCCCTATGGTGAGAAGGCAAGTAAAAAAAGCATCTACAAATTGGAAGATTTCATGTTCCGCTTTTGGTATCGCTTTGTTTTCCCTAACATGAGTGCCATTGTCGCAGGGCTTGGCGAGGCTGTCTTTGAACATGAGATCGATGGACAATTGAACGCCTACATGGGCCTGATTTTTGAAGAAATCTGCAAGCAGTGGCTGTTCGAAATGGCGAAAAGAGACGCTTTGCCGTTCTTCGTCGGAAGTTTGGGCCGTTGGTGGGGAGCCAATCCGACCACACGAAAGCAGGAGGAAATAGACATTGTAGCAACCCGCCGAGACGACGCCCTGTTCGCCGAATGTAAGTGGACAAACGCCGAAGTGGATACGGTCGTGTACGACGAACTAAAGCGGCGCAGCGGGATATTCCACTACGGCAATCGACATTTGTATATCTTCGCAAAGAAGGCGTTCAGCGAAAGACTTTTCAAGCTCGCGTATGAGGAGAGAGCGGTCAGTCTATTCTGTTTGCCGGAGATGATAGAAGCGCTGGAAGGCGGTCAGGGCTAAGCAAAAACCTGTGTGCAACAGGCTAATTGCGCTCCTCCATAAAAACATTCTTCCTGTGCCAGAGAGCTTATGATAGTTATGAGCAGTTCGCCCTTGGAATCCAGCGTGAAAATATTCTCTTTTTCAAAATATACCTCAATGCCTTTTTCCTTGAGCTTGCGCACGGTGGTCAAGGTGTCCACCGTATTCCGCGCGAAGCGACTGACCGATTTAAGCGTTATTACGAAAGGACGACTTTTATAGAGCCAAAGAGGCATAAAAAATCAGGCGGCCAGGGCTTCTTCAGCCACAGCCGCCTGCTCCTTGGGGACTTCCCCGATGAAAGTGAAGTGGATGTCTATCTGCTGGGAGATCTTTTTCCATTTGTGTCCCGGCGCTTTCACCGATTCGTGAACCACGATCTTTTCGATGAAGGTACGCGCGGCCTCGGCGGTCAGTTCGGTGAAGTCGGTGTAGACTTCGCAGAGCTTGAGGAACCTTTCGATGCAGTCTGCCTTTTCCCTCGCGGCAGATATCTCCGTTCGCAGCGCCCCGGCTTCAGCGGTCAATGCGGCTTGCTCGCTTTCGTATGTTGAAAGCATCTTCTCGAAGCGGTCGTCGCTGAGCTTCCCGGCCACGTGATCCTCGTAAATCCTGTTGATAATGACATCCAGCTCGGCGATGCGCTTTTCGTCTTTGGCAAGCTGCGCGGTTTTGGATCGCAGGGCCTTTTGGTGGGCCTTGTCCTTTTCGGAGCGG
>Ga0123353_10006839_pt1 | contig 15304 bp, 14 predicted proteins | sample TergutLab28metaG_3_FD_92763 | JGI IMG/M metagenome (GOLD analysis project Ga0123353, IMG submission 92763) | Labiotermes labralis P3 segment gut microbial communities from Petit-Saut dam, French Guiana - Lab288 P3 | ecosystem: Host-associated > Arthropoda: Insects > Digestive system > Gut ... | reverse complement strand
TGCTGGCGTTCCAGGTGCCGACCTCTATGGGAAACATGGTGTTCACGCCGTTTTCCAGCCAGATGGGCAATAGGGCGTCGATGCAGCCGTCGCAGTCCAGGGACACGATTTTTATGCCGTATTCGCGCAGCAAATCCGTAATGCGCTTGTAGTGGGGGCCCACCTTTTCCGCAAAGACCGCCGGGGCAATTAGGGGGCCGCTGTTGAAGCAGATGTCCTCCCAGAAGTGCGCAAAGTCAAAAGAAAAACCCATGTTTTTCACTGCTTCCAGGGTTTTCTCCGCCACCCGGTAACACAAATCCCCCACTGTGTTGACAATTTCGTCGAACAGCTCCTCATCGTCGTAGAGCAGGTAGCAGGAGCCCTCCATACCCAGCCAGTTGCGGATGTTGCCGTAGAGGCTGCCGATGTGCAGGCCGTGAGGCCGGTCCAGGTCCCCGGCCATGGACTGGTAGGCCAAAAGCATGCCCGGGTTGACGCGCTTGTCCGAATACTGCAGGCGCGGCAGGTAGTGCTCCTCCCAGGACTGCCGGTCCGTGAGCAGATGGCTGATCTCCGTGGGGATGGAGACGATGTTGTCGTCCTTCAGCAGAATGACGCCGTCCCCGTCCTGCACATGCTTCTTGCCGTTGCCCAAATCTTTGATTACTTTATAGGGAAACGCGGGAGACAGCGCGGTCGAAAGGCCGATAACCGGCTGCCAGTTGAAGTCAAAGCCCAGTTTTTCGGCTATTGTACGGTCATATTCGTTGCTGTCGCCCCAATATTCCGCCTCGTCCTCCGTGATATGTCCTTCCTGATACCATTTTTGCAGGGTTTCCGGCCAATAGCCGAAGTCTACCAGCGGCAGCCGATCGTAGTTTTCGTAGTTTAAAATCGCCAGGGCGCGTTCACGGTTGTTCATAGTGATGTTCATTCCTTTCCTGTTTATTTCAATTCTTTCCTCACGGTCACAGCCTTGTTCTTTTCAAACAGCTTCGCTTTTTTGGCAAGCACCGTGAAGCCGGCCTTCTCATACAGCCGGACGGGGCCTTGAAAATCCCACTCATAACGCTTGCGGCGCTGATAGGGGCAGGCCTCCACAGCGGTATAGCCTTCGGCCTTGGCGTCGTCTATCACCCGCCGCAACAGCGCGGTCGCGACGCCTTTTCCGCGAAATTCCGGGGCAATTTCAAAACAGGTCACCACCTTTTCCCGCTTCTCGGCCGGCGCGTAAAGACGCGCGCCGTTGCCCGATTGGGCCGGAAAATTCGCCCTGTCATTCGCGTTGCACCAGCCGATAGAAACGCCGTCCACAAACGCCAGATATCCCTGCAAGACGCCGGATTCAATCTGCCGCGCGGCAACCTCACGGAGCATCCGCACGAACTCCTCCGAACCGATTCTGGGCGACCCCGCTTGAAGCGATTCCGCCTTTTCCTGCTCCCTGGTCATTTGAAAGCGGGTGCAGTAACAGGGCCCTTCCGGTGAATTGTCCGTAAACGCGCGGTTGTCGAAAAAGTCTAAAAAATCATCGGTCAGTTCCGGCGTCAATTTCCGAATTTCGATGTTCATTCGTCACCTCCGAAAATACATACCTCATAGGGGCGATTCACGAATCGCCCGCAATATATTGCTCCAAAGGCGACTCATGAATCGCCCCTACTTTTATTTCAACCTCATAAACGTTTTAATCCCGAAACGGAAGGGCTTATAGGTGGGGCCTTCCAGGGCCTTTTTCACTTTTTTTAGCTCCTCCCGGACGGCAAGCTGCTGCGGGCAGTGCTTCTCGCAGGCGCCGCACTGGGTGCAGAGAGACGCGTTGTGGTTGTATGCCCGTATGATGTAATTCATCTGGGCGCTCATTTTACCCAGCAGCGCCTGGTCGTTCAGGCTGGTGAAGCACATGGGGATGTCCACGCCCGCTGGACAGGGCATACAGTAGTTGCAGCCGGTGCAGGCCACCTGTGTCTTCTCCGCTATGATGTTCCGCACGCTCTCATAGCGCGCCATATCTTCCTCTGTCAGAGCCCCCGGCTGTACCTCGGCGGCAATGCGCAGATTTTCTTCCAGCACCTCCATGGAGCTCATGCCGGAAAGCACCGTCAGCGGCTGCGGCTGATTCCAGACCCAGCGCAGCGCCCACTCCGCCGGCGAGCGCTTTTGCGACGCGGCCTCCCAGACGGCTTGGGCCTCCTTCGGCAGACGGTTCGCCAGCCAACCGCCGCGCAGGGGCTCCATCACCATCACGGGAATCCCCTGCTCCGTGGCGTAGCGCAGCCCGCGCTTCCCCGCCTGCTTGTTTTCATCGTAATAGTTGTATTGGATCATGCAGAAGTCCCAATCCCAGGCATCTATCAGCTGTTCGAAGGCTGGGACGCCGCCATGGTAGGAAAAGCCGAAGTTTTTGATGCGCCCAGCCTTCTTCTGCTCCGCGACCCAGTCCAGCAGACCTAAATCGCACAGGCGCTGCCACTCCGCCGCGGTGGGCAGCATGTGAATCATATAGTATTCAATGCGGTCCGTCTGCAAACGCTCCAGCTGCTTGCTGAAGATTTTTTCGATATCCGCGTTTTTCTTCACCAGGTAGGGCGGCAACTTATCTGCCAGGACCACGCGGTCGCGGTAGCCCTCGGTAAGCGCACGGCCCAGCGCCGCCTCGCTGCCCGGGTAGAGGTAAGCCGTGTCGATATAGTTGACACCGCTGTCCACGGCGCGGCGGATCAGGTCCATGCGCTCCGCCTCGTCTTTTGGAAGACGCATGGCTCCCAGGGCCAGAATGGATAGCTTGTCTCCATTTTTGGGATTGATCTTATATTGCATTATAAATTGCCCCTATCCCCCATATTCTTGATTGCATTGTAACACATGAGGCAAAAGATGTCACCGTTTATTTCCAACTTTTTATTTTTCGCTGCGGAAATTCACGTAAAAATTGAGATCGAAACAACGCGAACGTTCCAGGGCAACAGCATTTACTTTTTTATGTGAGGCGTTCATTCATGAAAAGGGTATTTGTTTTTTTGCTCTGTGTGTTGCTAGCAGGTCTTTGCGCCTGTGGCACTACAGAACATAGAAACGACGACCACAGCCGCAAACACAAATGGAGAGTCTTCGGGCTACGCATCCAGCAGGCCTATGAAATTGTAGTCGTCCTCACAACCGGCGTACATGGTATCAAAACGTTCATTAGACCTCCTCGGAAACTGTAAAAAAGAAGAAAAACTTGACAATAAAAAAGTATAGCAGTAAGATAGTAGTGGGTTGTAAAAATGAACCACAACGGCGGCCTTTTTGCGTGGAACCTTGAAAGCAGGGTGGACAAGATGAGAAAGTTATTGCGCGGTGTGGCGGTGACTGTTGTGCTAAGTAATTCAATAAAGGTGGTGAGAAACGTGCCCTTTGATTCATTTTTTGCTAACGTTTTGTATGTATTCCTTTATCCGTTTTTTTTAGTCGGCTATGTATATTACTGGCTAACCACTGGCATTTGGATGGGATAGCCAAGTCTACAGAACGCCCCAAGAACAAGAAACCGCCCTGAAAAACACAGGGGACAGTTTCTTGGTGAACCGTAAAAGCAGACAAACAGAGCTTTGGCAAGCCTTAAACGGATAGAACGAATAACCCAAACAAAGCGGAAAGGCCACTGGAAACGGCGGCCTTTTCGCGCAACCCTTGCAGGACAAAGACGGGCACAATGATGCCTTAACAGCGTGGATTGATTTGAGCTTTTTGGGTATGGACAGCACTGGGGGGCATGGGGAACCTTATATCGATCCTTTTCTCAAAATGACTTGTCTCGATATAATACCTTTTTTAGCCCAAGCACGTTCTGCATTTTACCCTACCTATGGCCTCCTTGCGGACGATGCTAAAGTAGACTACACAGAGCAGGGTATCCTTCGCGAACATTTTGAGGATGCGTTAAAATCCCGTGATGAGACTTGGGATGTTTTAAGCAGATTTAACAAGGCATATAAAGATATTATGGATAGGTGTTTTTAATCACTGGGGAGCAAATTCTTCACAATATTGATATGAAGAATTTGCTCCTTATTAAAATGCTGTTTTCGGCATATATCTATTTATAGGTTTGCAAAACTTTGTCCTGCATCTGCGCAAATGGTTCCGCTCTTAACTGTGTTTATTGTTCTTTATTAAAGTTCAAAGGATTTGAATGATAAAATAAGTTAGATAAAGGAGGCAACGACTATGGGTACACCTTGGTTTTTATATTTATTTTCCCCACTATTTTTTCTCATGGGTATACTTTACAAAACAAATTAGGCTTGAGATAATAGCCAACCCTCCCATTAGAAAACAGCCCTGAAAACACAGGGGGCCATTCCTTGCAGGAACCGCAAGAGCAGACCAACAGAGACTTGCAAGCCTGAAACGGATAGAACAAGCAAACCCAAACAAAGCGGAAAGGCCGCTGGAAACGGTGGCCTTTTCGCGTGGTCCTTGTTTTACACCCCTTGCAAGACAAAGACGGGCACAACGATTATTATGCAGGGAGTTGACACTGAAAACTATTTTTGATAATGTTCAAAACATCTGCACAACTTCTGCGAACTTGGCTTTTCTGTTTTGGATTTTCTATAACAACGCCTTGTGGCCGCTCCCAATTTTGAAAAGCGCTTGACAGCCAAAGGGAATTCCTGTATGATGAGTTTATAAAAGTAAACAAAATGTAAAATAATTGTTAAGGAATATTTGGTGATGAAGATTTCCCGAAACAAGCATATTATCTCGGTTTCTTCTTTTTATCGCATAAACAATATTTCAAAATAGGGAGGGTCTCGGACATGCGACTCAATAAACCAAACCGCATTTCCTGCGCCATAGCGGTGTTGCTTCTCCTGCTTGCGAGTCTGCCTCTTGCGGCAGCCACCGAACAGAAAGAGGTCGTTCCCATCATCCAGCTGACAGGCGGGCAAGCCTATCTCACAAACGTCGAAACTGGTGAGAATTATTTAACCTTTATGGATATGGGCAATATTGGAGATTTGCTTGCCGAATTTGTGGCGGGTCTCCCGGCGGCAATTGCACAGGGAGACCGAAAAGCGCTCGCAAGACCGATTGCCGACTTTATGTGGGAGGCCTTTGGGGAACTGCAGATGTTCCCGGACGGCAGCAGCAAAAACCCACTTTTCCGAACGGCTTATGGCGAACCCTGTTATGTGTATGACCTTTCGGGAACGCGGGTCCTGTTTGACCCCACAGCACCCGAGAACATCGCGCCTGTGCGTCCCGCCGAACCGCCTTTGCCCGCGGAACCCGCTACACAGCCAACAACAGGGGCTGTTACAAAGCTTTCCGCGCAGGCGGAAGAACCGCCCGTACTGGACGAGCCGTCTGGGCCGTCATGGGACTATATGGCGGTTCTGCGTTCGCTCGGCGGGACGATTTCTTCCGCGTTCTTCGGAGCCTATGACGCGGTGCAGGACTATATTGACGCAAACGGACTGCGCGGCAAACAGCCGGCGCCCGACCCGGCGTGGGACAATATCCCCCAAAGTGTTCCCGCCGGTGTTCCCCGCCACACCTTTGCCTTTGACTGGCGGCTCTCGCCGATTGACAATGCCAAAATTTTGAACAACTTCATTCAGGCGGTGAAAGAGCGCTACGGCTGCAGCAAGGTCGTTTTACAGCCGACCTCTGCCTCAAACGGAACGGTGCTGGCATATTTAGACGAATATGTTTATAGAAACGACGGTGAAATTGATGTCGCCGGGGTCTTGTTCAATCTCTCTTTGGCAAACGGCTCCTCCGCCTATGGAACCTTGTTCCAAAAAGACATAAAATTGGATGCCCGTGCCGTCGCAAGCTCCCGGGTGCTCACCCCGATTACCGATAACCTTGACCCGAAGATCCACGCTGTGTTAAAGACACTGTATGTAACAGGGCTCTTAGATGTTGTCCTCTCTTTGACGGAGCTCTTACCGCCTGAAATTGTGGACGTGATCATGGACGAAGCCATGATTCCGCTCTATGGCATGTTCCCCAGCATGTGGTCTCTCATTCCGGAGGACATGGTGGAAGACGCAAAGAAAATTTCCCTTGGCGATAAGCTGCATGATCCGACCTATAAACCCCTGCTTGACAAAATCGACGCTTACACGGCTATGCAAAAAAACAGCGACGTGATTTTAAGGGAGTCCGCGAAGAAGACGAAGGTTGGCGTGATTGCGGGTTATGGGCAGATTGCCGCTTCTATCACCAACCGGCAGCATCTGCACGGCGACACAGGGCTGGAAACAACACTCGCCTCCTTCGGCGCGACCTGCGCGCCGTTCGGCGAGGAGCTTGGCAGGAACTACAGGCAGCAGAACACTGCCTGCGGGCATAACCACATTTCTCCCGACAACATCATTGACGCCTCCTCCTGCGCGCTTCCGGAACACACCTGGTTCATCAAGGGCGTCATACACGGCGCGGACTATGAATATACCGGCTTCACAAACTGGTGGTATTATGAAGAGAATCCCACCGTTCACACAAACAGCCGCTGGCCGCAATACTTATATGATTACAGCACGGAGACCGCGGGCGCACCATATAGGATCTATCCGCTGCAGAAGCCGATTTATGAGGGCGGCACACACTTGGCTCAGTTCAGCGTGTTCTGGTACAGGCTGCTGACGGTTTGGAGCAAGGTCGTCTATGCGGTTGTCGGAACCCTAACGGATGCGGCGCGGGGCACTATCTGCTGATACGTTTGACGAACACAGATACAGAACACAGATAGAAAAAATGGAGGATTTGAACATGAAACAGAGCAAAAAGAATGGCATCCTTTGCCTTGTGCTCGCGCTGCTTCTCCTGTTGGCAAGCTTGCCGTTTGCGGCTTCTGCCGAGCCGGAGGAGGTCGTGCCCATCATCCGCCTTTCCGGCGGGCAGTCCTGGCTCACGAATATTGATACCGGGGAGCACTATATGTCTACTTATGAGTTGACCGGCGCGCTTCCCGACCTGTTGTCTGCTCATATGGATGAACTCATGGCAGCCCTGCAAAGCTTGGATATGGAAGCCGCCATCAAACTGATTTCGGGCGTTTTGTGGGACGTCTTCGAAGGTCTGCAGATGTATCCGGACGGCACCAGCAAAAATCGGATCTATCGCCACGAAGCGGAAGCGCCCCTTTATATTTATGACGCGTCGAACAGTAAAATATTGTTTGACCCCACAGCACCCGAGAACATAGCGCCTGTGCGTCCTGCCGAACCGCCCGCAGCGGAGGGGGCGATGACAGAACTTACTCTACAGCCAACAATAGGGGCTGTCGCAAAGCTTTCCGCGCAGGCGGAAGAACCGCCCGTGCCGGCTGAAACGTCATGGGACTACATGGCGCTTCTGAGCGCGCTCGGCGGGAAGGTTTCCTCTGCGTTCTTCGGGGCCTATGACGCGGTGCAGGACTATATCGACGCAAACGGCCTGCGCGGCAAGCAGCCGGAGCCCGACCCGGAGTGGCGCAATGTTCGGACAAGCCTGCCAGACGGCATTCACTATTATTTCACCTACGACTGGCGCATGTCTCCGGTTGATGTCGCGGATATTCTGCACAGATATATCGGGGCGGTGAAGGAGCGGCACAACTGCTCCAAGGTGATTCTCCTGCCTGTGTCTATGTCCAACTCCATCGCGCTTGCCTACATAGACAAATATGTCAACAAGGCGGAGGGCGGGCCTGAGGCCGCCGGCGTCCTGTTCAATGTTTCGCTGGCAAGCGGCACGGAATTTTACGGCAGCCTGCTGCAAAAGAAGATCCAGGTCGACGGCCGTGCCTTGAGCAATCCCGCGTTCTTGAACAATTATATCGAGAACCCGCAGCTGGACGCGATTTTGGATGTGCTGTATCACACCGGCCTGCTGGATTTGGTCCTCTCTTTCTCCGCGCTTTTGGGGGGCGACATGCTTGATCTGTTGTATGACGAAGCAATCGTGCCTATTCTCGGCATGTTCCCCGGCATGTGGGTGATGGTTCCGCCGGATAAGCTTGCGAACGCAAAAAAAGCAATGCTCGGGGATAAGCTGAATGACCCGGAATACAAACCGCTCATCGACAAAATCGACGCATACCACGCGATTCAAACGAACAGCGCGCGGATTTTACGGGAAGCCGCGGAGAAGACAAAAATCGGTGTGGTGTGCAGCTTTGGCGGCATTGCCACCTTCCTCACAAGCGAACCGGGCGCGCAGGGCGACGCGACGGTGGAAACGAAAAACGCCTCTTTCGGCGCGACCTGCAGTCTTTTTGGGGAAAACCTCGGCAAAAACTACAAGCAAAAGAACACGGCCTGCGGGCACGATCACATTTCTCCTGACAACACGGTTGACGCTTCTACCTGCGCCCTGCCGGAAAAAACCTGGTTCGTCCATGGCGCCTTGCACGGCGGGGACTATGAGTTCAGGGGCTTTACCTACTGGTGGATAACAGAGGAAAATCCCAGCGTGCATACCAGCGAGCGCTGGCCACAATATCTTTATGCGGTCAATCCCTGGTATGGCGGTGAAGAGGATGTTTTTCCCATGAAAACACCCATCTATGAAGGCGGCAGCCATTTCGTGGAGTTTAGCGTGTTTTGGAACAGAATTCTGACAGCTTGGAACAAGATAATCGCCACAGTTGTGAACACATTGGTGAATGCAGTGCGCGTTTTTATCTAAACAGCATGGATGTCAGGGGGGACGTGTGCCTTGACATCGCAAAGTTAGCCAACGCGTCACCCGGAGCCCAAGGGGCGGGGTATTAGACCCTTGCCCGATGAACCGGACAAGACGGTTCATCGGGCAATAAATCAAGCAGAGTATATCACGTCCGGATACTGAAAGAACTTAGTTACATGAGTAGCATCGGATATAAAAGCTATCATGAATACCGAAAGGCTGCATGACAGCTGAACGAAAATACTTATTGCCAATGGCAGTAGGCTGGTTTTCCTTATAACAGAGTCCAATCTCCGTCGCTTACGATTTTTTCCGCTCGCCTCCAGCATTATGAACTTGCTGGAGGCGAGCATTTTTTTGTTCCAATAAGGAAGCCGGACGTGTTTGTTGAAGTCCACAGATGTAAGAATTGATGGTTTTTTTCAACACAATAGATTCATTATAAATTAGATATTTCAATGCCAATATCAGATTGCATATCTGATATGCGTTGAAACAGCGGCAGCATTCTGTCATAAAAATTTCTGTTTTTTTCAATAGGGATCAGTCTGCAGGTTCTGTATGCACGGATTTCAGTATCGAGAAATCTTTCCACATGCCGCTTCCCACAGCCGCGACAGCCGCCGCGCCCAAGGCTCCGGCGTTTACTCTTTTTCAAAACTGCGGGTAACTACATTGGCCTTCCTTAGCTATACTGTAGCACAACTCGCCCACCGTGTTGATGATTTCGTCGAACAGCTCACAGTATAACACAAATCATGGAAAGCTCGCCGTTTTGAAAACGCTGTTGTATCCGCCAGATACAATTTTCGGACACAGCCCGGCTTTCTTTCTGAGCATAGCTGGTAAAAAATGGAGAGCATGCGATAGTGGTGCCTACATTCCTGGCTTGGCAATGTGTTATTGCATTGTCGTCATATAAAATGGGGCAGCTCAAAAAAAGCTTGACAAAGTATCTTCATTTTGCTATTATAGTAGCATGCTACTGCACTAAAGCAATCGTGTATTGCCGTTTGCCAATAAATGTAGTATACTATATGATGTAAAGAGGCCAAAACATGAACCGTTACGCCAACAGAACGCCGGAAGGTACCCGGGATTTGCTGTTTGAGGAGTGTTGTGCCCGCCGCAAGGTGGAGCGTGCGCTCTCTGAACTGTTCCAGTCCCGCGGTTTTTCCGAGGTCGTCACACCGACCCTGGAATTTTTCGACGTGTTCAACCGGGAATCCGCCGGAAGGCTGCCGGAATCCCTCTACAGCCTGAGCGATTCCCAAGGCAGGCTGCTCGTTCTGCGGGCGGACAGCACACTGCCCATCGCCCGCGTCGCCGCCACGCGCCTGCGGGAGACGGCCTATCCCCTGCGCCTGTACTACAACCAGAGTGTCTTTCGCCGCAACCCGCGCTACGCGGGTCTGGACGACGAGACCTTCCAGGGTGGGATTGAGCTCATCGGCGCCTCTGGTTTCCGCGCGGATTTAGAGGTCCTGCTGACGGCCGTGGACGCTTTGGATGTCTGCGGCGCGCCGGACTTCCGCATTGAAATCGGCCATGCCGGTTTTTTCAGCGCCCTCACGGAGCAGCTGCAGGCGGACGCCGGGACGCGTACGGAGCTCTGCGCGCTGATTGAGGCGAAAAATTACGGCGCGCTGAACGATTTGCTGGACACCATGGAGGGCGGCGGCGCCACGGACGCGATTCGCCGCCTGCCGCGCCTGTTCGGCGGAGAGGGAGTTCTGGAGAAGGCGGAGGCCCTGTCCGAAAGCCCAAAAGCCCGGGAAGCGGTGGCCGAGCTGCACCGCATTTGGGAGGGGCTCCAAAGCGCGGGGCTGGCTGAAAAGGTCAGCATAGACTTCGGCCTGGTACACGGCGGGAACTACTATACGGGCATGCTGTTCCGTGGTTATATCGATGGCTCCGGCCAGACGGTGCTCTCAGGCGGGCGATACGACTGTCTGCTGGGGGAATTCGGCAAGGCGCTGCCCGCAATCGGCTTCGGTGTGGAGGTCGCGGCGCTGGCGGCCGCCCTGCGGGACGAAACACTGGCTCCCAGGCACGCGGATGTGCTGGTATTCGGCGAGGTTGGCTGTGAGCTACAGGCGCTGCTGCGGGTCAAGGAGCAGAACGCACTCGGTCTGACCGCGGAAAACAGCCTCGCGGGAACCCGGGAGGAGGCGCTGGCCTACGCAAAACGCAAAGGGATTTCCTGTGTGGAAATCATAGATGCCGAGGGTGTACGCAATCCGTAGGGGCGATTCATGAATCGCCCCAAATAAACGATAGACGTGTAGGGGCGATTATCAATCGCCCGCTGAACAAGGAGGTACTACCATGAGACCCATTAGAATCGCGTTGACAAAAGGCAGGCTGGAAAAAAAGGCCGTCGGCCTGTTCCAGACCATGGGCCTGGACTGCACGGAGCTGCTCAACAAGGGCCGTCGGCTCATCCTGCCGGTGGAAAACTATGAGATCGTGCTGGCGAAGGCCGCCGACGTGGTGACCTATGTGCGCCACGGTTCCTGCGACATCGGCATCGTCGGGAAAGACACCATTGCCGAAAACGGGGACGGCGTCTATGAGGTGACGGCTCTGCCCTTCGGGAAGTGCGCCTTCGCGCTGGCGGGCCTGCCCGACCGGGATTTTTACGCCGGCCACAACGAGAAGATCGTCGCCTCCAAATACCCGAACGTGGCCCGCAAGTTTTTTGCGGATAAGGGCATGGATGTCAATATCATCAAAATCGAGGGCTCCGTGGAGCTTGCGCCCCTGCTGGGGCTCGCCCATGCCATCGTCGACATCGTGGAGACGGGGACAACCCTGAAGGAAAACGGCCTGGTGATCATTGAGGAGATCATGCCCGTCTCCGCCCGGGTCATCGTCAACATGGCCAGCATGAAGCTGCGCCGGGAGGAAGTGGAGAGCTTCCTGAACGACATCGAAATTGCCAAGGAGGTCACGGAATGATTACGATTACCAAGGCGGACGGGTTCGCCGAGCAGGCGGTGTTCAATCAACTCAAAGAGCGGGGCGGCGAGGTGGACCGGCAGGTGACCGCCGCCGTCGGAGAAATCATACAGCAGGTGCGCGAAAAGGGAGACGCAGCCCTGCGCGAATACACGGCGCGCTTTGACGGCGCCGTACCCGCACGCGTAGAGTTCAACAAACAGGACATGCAGGCGGCACTAAAGAGCCGGCCTGCGGCCTATGTGGCCGCCCTGCGCAGGGCGGCGGAGAACATCCGCGACTTTCACGAGCGCCAACGGCAGCAGAGCTGGCTGCAGCCCTTGGCCAACGGCGCGATGGTGGGCCAGCAGGTGCGCGGCCTGAAGCGCGTGGGCATCTATGTGCCCGGCGGCACGGCGGCCTACCCCTCCTCCGTGCTGATGAGCGCCATCCCGGCGCAAATCGCGGGGGTGGAGGAGATCATCATGGTGACCCCTCCCGCAGACGGCGGCGCGAATGAGGATATCCTCGCGGCGGCGGCCATCTCCGGGGTGGACAAAGTCTTTCTCATCGGCGGCGCGCAGGCCTGCGCGGCCCTGGCCTACGGGACGCAGACCGTCCCCCGGGTGGATAAAATCGTCGGCCCGGGCAACATCTATGTGGCGACGGCGAAGCGCCTGCTCTACGGCGTGGTGGACATCGACATGGTGGCGGGGCCCAGCGAGATTTTGATTCTCGCGGACGAAACGGCCGATCCGAAGTATCTGGCGGCGGACCTCATGTCCCAGGCGGAGCACGACGTGCTCGCCAGCGCGATTTTGCTGACCACGTCGGAAGCGATTGCGGAACAGACGAAGGCGGAACTGGAACGGCAGGCCCAAAACCTGTCCCGCAAAGAGATGATCGCCCAGTCCCTGCGGGATTTCGGCGCCATCATCGTCTGCGCAGATATGACGCAGGCCATCGGCTTTGCCAATGAGCTCGCGCCGGAGCACCTGGAGGTCTGCGCGGAAAATCCCATGGAATACATCGCTAAAATCGAGAACGCGGGCTCCGTGTTCCTGGGACACTACACGCCGGAGAGCGTGGGCGACTACTACGCGGGGCCCAACCATGTGCTGCCCACCGGCGGCACGGCCCGCTTCTTCTCCCCCTTGGGTACGGACAGCTTCCTGAAGAAATCCTCCTTCATCTACTACACGCCCGAGGCGCTGAACGCGGCAAAAGAGGACATCGTGACGCTGGCCAACGCGGAGGGTTTAACTGCCCACGCCAACGCGGTGATCGTCAGGGATTAGGACTGCGTCCCCCTACCAACAAATTCAAAAGAGAGGTGGATTCCCATGAAGCACAAAAAGATTGTACTGACTATTTTTATTTTATTCCTGGCGTGGCTTGTCATTTTTTCCGCGACCGGCATCGTTCACATGGTGGGCTTTTTTCGCGCAGCCCAAGTTTATCATGTCAATGAATCCGGCAATGAGGCGGAAAATAGCTTGGAGCTCCACCTTTCTCCTGAGATACCGGCCCATCAATCGCTGCTGGAAAGCATAGATGAGATTACGGTATATCCATACTACTTTGGGAATTTCCTTCCACTCTTCTATAGGCTTCCTCAAGATGATGAGTTGCCAGTCAATTGCTGCTTGGGATACTATGAAACGGATGAATTTATTGTAAGGAGCGCCTTGATTGCGGATGGTTATTATAAAGATTTTGGACTGGATAAATTTTTAATTGTATGGGAAATTCAGCCAAAGAAAGCAATGAATCTAAATAAATATGATTTTCGCGTTTCCACATTCCAATTTCTATTTAGCTTAGAGGAAGACAAAAATTTTATGCTGGTTCGTTATTCCAACAAAAATGACAGCATATGGACGCATACGCCAATAGAAGGATCTAGCATATTACCACCAACTTATTTTCCGTCTCGGATTTATTCCGCCCCGAATAAACGCACTACGCTCCTGCAAATTTGGAGTGAGGGATTCCATCCTATCCATGATAGGGGGCGCCAGTGCTTAACATTAGAAATTTACAAAAAAGGGTCGAAAAATCCTGTGCTGCAATATCCAATGGAATGGTGGTCAGATAATTTGCCCATGAGCAACGATTGAAATTAATTTTTGATATGCGAGGATACACTATGCCTTAAAGGCTTCTTGGAAAGGGGAACGTAACATGGCCGCAGCAAGAGATTGGGACGACATTAAGAAAAATTTTACGTCGCTGACACAAGAGGATTTGGCCGAAATTGATTTTCAAGTAAAGCTGATCGGCGAAATTTTAGCCGCGCGGAAAGATGAGGACTCACTATGCCTTTTGAATTAAACACAAAAATCAAAAATTTAACCCCCTATGAGCCGATAACGGGAGACTACCGCATTCGCCTGGACGCCAACGAATCGTTTGTCCGTCCGAACCCGGAGATGGCGCAAAAAATCCTGCAAGCGGTGGAGGCGGTGGATTTGCGCCGCTACCCGGACTCCTGCGCGCGGGAACTCTGCCGCAGCTTCGCCGCAGTCTATGGGGTCGACCCGGAGCTGGTCACCGCGGGCAACGGCTCGGATGAACTCATCAGCCTCATCACAAACGCTTTCCTGCAAAAAGGGGACGCGCTGCTGACGCTGGAACCGGATTTTTCCATGTACGCCTTCTACGGCTCCCTCGCGGAGGCGGAAAGCGTCATACTGGAAAAGCGGCCGGATTTCAGCGTGGATGTGGACGCGATAATTTCCACTGCGCGGGAAAAGCAGGCGCGGCTGATTCTATTCTCCAACCCCTGCAACCCGACCAGCCTGGGCATTCCGGCGGCCGAAGTCCAGCGGCTGGCGGAGAACACGGACGCGCTGGTCGTGGTGGACGAGGCCTACATGGATTTTTACAACCAGTCCGTTCTGGATTTGGTGCCGCGCTATGACAACCTCATTGTGCTGCGCACCTGCTCAAAGGCGGCGGGCATGGCCTCCCTGCGGCTCGGTTTTGCCGTGGCGAACGCGGTGCTGACAAAAGTGCTTCGGGCGGTGAAATCGCCCTACAACGTGAACGCCGTCAGCCAGGCAATCGGCAGGGCGGTGCTGTCCGACCCGGCGTATGTGCGGGCGGGCATCGCGAAAATCATTGTCTCACGGGACGCGCTGCTGGAATCCCTGTGGGGCATTGAGGGGAACTATCCCCAGGAATTTCAGGTGCTGGGCGGCAACTGCAATTTCATGTTCTGCAAAGCAGCGCGGGCGGAGGAGATTTTTGAATATTTGAAGCAACAGAGCATCATTATACGCAACTTTGGCGGCTTTTTGCGCATCACGGCGGGCACGGAGGCCGAAAACGCGGCGTTGATTGAAAAACTGGAGGCGTTTTTAGGCAAAGCAACATCGCAGGAACCGCTTTAGGAGGAAGCATCATGGATGTGATCGTTCAACCGCTAAAGAAAAAGGATTTCAATGCCGCGAGAAAGTTCGCGATCGACGGGATGCATTTGAATTGGTATACAAGCAATGATTTTGAACTATATTTTTACAGTAAATACTTTTTGTATTTGGAATTGTTAAGAGCCACCAGCGCGCTGGGCGCGTATGTAGACGATAAGCTAGTATGATGTTAAAACTAAATATTGCATATAATGGGATATAGCCTTTTGAGCTTAGTGCGAGCATCCTCTGTCGAGAACTGCCAGTCAACCCCTTTTTGCCCTTCGTTACGGCGTATA
>Ga0123353_10006838_pt1 | contig 15304 bp, 9 predicted proteins | sample TergutLab28metaG_3_FD_92763 | JGI IMG/M metagenome (GOLD analysis project Ga0123353, IMG submission 92763) | Labiotermes labralis P3 segment gut microbial communities from Petit-Saut dam, French Guiana - Lab288 P3 | ecosystem: Host-associated > Arthropoda: Insects > Digestive system > Gut ... | reverse complement strand
TTCGATGACAGAACCGTGTGCCGGGTTTGCGACATAGTCGTAAACCTGCTTCGAGGTGTCGTCGCTGTAAAAAGCGATTACCTTTAACCCGGTGAGGTCAAGCGTTTCGCCAACGGTGTAGCTCTGCTTGACATCCGTAAAGTTTGCGAAAAGGTCAAGCAGTACGGGTGTGTCGTCTTCCGCTTTAACCGCAAGCGGATGTACTGCGAACAAACCGGCAAGCATCGCCATTGCAAGCAGCATCGACATGAATTTTTTTGCCGTGCTTTTCATTACTGTTCCCTCCAATTGTTTTTCGCCCCTTTAATTTTTGGGGTTGGGGTTCCCCTTTTTGAATTTAAGTTTGATTTGCTCTGTTTCCCTGCACAGAAACACCGAAGGTGTTTCTTCATTGCACAGAAACACCGTAGGTGTTTCTTCCTTGCAAACTGGTTTGACCTGCGCGTATTCAATATTACAATCGCCGTTTCTTTACATACCCTCATCTCCCTTTAATATACCGCATTGAAACTCCGAAGGTGTTTTTCACCTGCACAGAAACACCGAAGGTTTTTTTGTGCTCGGAAGGCAGCTTTTTTTAACAGCCCGTCGGCTTGACAAAAAATTGCTTAAATATTCACTATTCATTAATAATACAATTTTTTTGTAAAATATGCAATCGAATCACGAATAAAAACCGCATAAAATTTATAAAAAATTTTTTGCATAGTGATTTTTTTTATTTTGAGAACATCTGTAAGCTCCTTGCACAAAAATATTTTCGGCTTTTCTTCTTTGCAAAAAAAACCTTCGGCTTTTCTTTCTTGCTCAGAAAAACCGAAGGTTTTTAATCTCGCATAAAATAATTGAAGGTGTTTACTCCTTGCACAGAAAAACCTTCGGTTTTTCTTCCTCGCACAGAAACACCTTCGGTGTTTCTTCCTTGCACAGAAACACCTTCGGTGTTTCTTCCTTGCACAGAAACACCTTCGGTGTTTCTTCCTTGCGCATTACATTTCTATCAAATTACATTCCCGGGCTTCGCCGCCGTTTTTCGGCAGATAAAAAGTTTTTATCTCGTATTTTTTTATTCGGAAATTTAATTTTCTTCCGAGCAGCGGCAGGTCTATTTTTGTTTCCGTTTCCGTCCCGCAGGTTTCGCAGCAGCGCAGAATAAACGCATTGCCGTCTTCGGATTCTTTTAACGCGGTCACGGCTATGTTTTCCGCGCTTACGCAAACGCCCCGGCTGTTTTGCGCGAGCGGCCCCGCGTGATACGTTTCGATCACCTGCTGCGGCGGCACGTTAAGCTGATACGCCTTGCGTATAACCTCCGCGCGGTTTGCCGTGCCCGCGCCGGGAATGACCGCGTATTTAAACTCGAAAAGCCCTTGGTCGGTGTATTCGAAGAAGCCGTGCCGCGACTCCGGGCCGCCGTCCGAATGTATGGGGCTGCGCACAATCGTCATGCGGAGCTCGCCGCCTATCGCCTCGTGGCCGTACTTGCTGTCGTTGATGATCGCAAGCGATGCGGGCTGTCCGTTTTGATTGCCGTACACCTGCATCCACTGGCCGCCGCACTGCTCGCCGCCGTCCGTCGGCTTGACCGCAGCGGCGTAGGGCACGTCAAACGCCGCTTCCGTTTCTTCCGCGTTAAGGCTGTACGCGATCTTTAGCATTTTATGACGCTCCTGCCACATTACGCGGCCGCGCACTTCGATGTCTTTGCTGCCCTCGTGCAAAATAAAATCCTGCCGCACCTCGGACTTGTTGTAAAAGCTTGTGACGCGTACGCGCTTCCTGATCGAACCCGTTTCTAAAACCTCGAACACGGCGTCCGAAAAACGCGCGCTCACGTCCGAAAAGTCGCCGCCCCAGTTGTTAGCGTAATACTCGTCTATAACAAGCGGCACGGCGCTTTTGCCCCGTGTCAACTCCGTTTCCGTTACTTTGTCGAAATATCTTTTAATAAAGCCGGAATGTTTTTCAAATTCTATGCGGACAAGGCCGTTTTCTAAAACGAACGGGTCGACGCCCGAAGTTTCCGGCGCGGCAAGCGGCTTTTCCCAGTCGCGGTAGATCCAGTATGTCGCGTAGCCTAACGCGGGCACCTTCACGTCAAACACCGTATGCCAGCTGTCGAAGTCAACCTGATGGTGGCAGCCGCGCACATGCTGGATTTCAAGCGAAGCGCCGCTTCCGTCCTCGGCTCTGCGGACCGTCTTGTTCACTTCAAGCGGCCCCTCGTAGTCCCACCCGAGCGAATTGAACACGACCACGGGCGCGCCCAAGCCCTCCTTTTCCCAAAGGCGCAGGTCTTCGTCCTTGTCTTTGCGGATTTCGGGGCTTCTTTGCGTTTCAACCGCCCACGAAATTTTTTGCAGGCTGTGGTTCATCGCCTTGCCCGCGGCGGAAAGCGATTCGCCGTAAAATTCGTAAATGTCCGGGTATGCGTGCTTGATTGACACGCCGCAGATCGCGTCGTGGAAATGGATGAGCATTACGTTTTCCCATGCGGCACGAAGCTCCGCCGTTTTAAGTTCGCAGCCGACAAGCATGTGCGCCATCACATTGTATTTTTCCGCCTCGAGCAGGCGGTGCTCGCTTTTGCGGTTGTTCGATTTTAAATTTGCGTTTGCGGAATAGCCGCCGTTTGCCGCGTGGTTAAGCTCCCTGTCGTACACGGGAAGCTCCTGCCCGCTTACCGCATCAAAAAATTGCTCCGGCGCGGAAAATTTTACCGCGTCTTTTCCGTGTTCTTTTTGCAGTTCCAAAATGGTTTCTATATGCGCGATTGTAGGGCCGCCGCCGTGGTTGCCCACGCCGTAGAAGCACATCATGTCGCCGCCTATTTCGTTTGCGATGTTAAAAGCCCGCTCCGCCTTGTGCCGCAGCTCCGTGCCGCGGGGGTTTTTATTCCAATGAAGATACCCGTCCCAGCTCATGTACTGATCCGGTATGCGGAACGTCGTCACGCTCGTGCCGTCCGCGCCCACCCAATCGAACAGGTACGGAAATTCTTTTTTGCCCGGGTTTTTAAACACGTAAAAGTCCATGCCGCTCTTTTTTAATATCTGCGGCAGCCCTATGCTGTGCCCGAACGAGTCCACGTTGTAGCCGACCCTGCACATGACCCCGAACTTTTCCAAATAATATCTTTGGCTGTAGAGGCCGTGCCTTGCGAGCGCTTCGCCGCTCGGGATGTTCGTGTCCGCCTGAACCCACCAGCCGCCGGTGATCTGCCACTGCCCGTTAGCCACGAACTTTTTGATCTCTTCAAACATCTCCGGGCAGTTTTCTTCCGCCCACTTGTAATACTGCGCGCTCGAACAAGTGAACACGAAGTCCGGATATTCTTTCATCCGGTCGATTGCGGATTGGAACGTGGCCTTTACCTCCGCGAAGCCCTCCTGCCACCGCCAAAGCCAAATGGGGTCGAGGTGCGCGTTGCCGATGAAATGCAAAGAATGTTTTGACATACATAACCGCCTTTTAATTTTTTTAGCATTGATTTGCAAACAAATTATACTATATCATCGCTTGCAAATGCCGCACGGCGCGACGCCTCGCAATGTTGCTGTGCAATTGTTTTGTTTGTCTCCCCGAGCCGAAGGCGTGTCATTCTGAGCCGAAGGCGTGTCACCACGAGCCGCTGGCATGTCATTCTGAGCCGAAGGCATGTCATTCTGAGCCGCAGGCATGTCACCACGAGCCGCTGGCATGTCATTCTGAGCCGAAGGCATGTCATTCTGAGCCGAAGGCATGTCATTCTGAGCCGAAGGCATGTCATTCTGAGCCGAAGGCGAAGAATCTTATCACGCTCAGGGTAAATTCCCCGAAGAGTCTTAAAGATTCTTCGCCTGCGGCTCAGAATGACATTCGCAAACCCAACAGCGACGCCTGCAATGCTGCTGTGCAATTGTTTCGTTAGTCATTCTGAGCCGAAGGCGAAGAATCTTATCACGCTCAGGGTAAACTCCCCGAAGGGTTTTAAAGATTCTTCGCCTGCGGCTCAAAATGACAATTGCACGGGCGGCAAGGCGCCGCCCCTACACGCCGGATAGAAAGCACGCGGGGGTGATCCCCATCGAAAACGTCGAAATAACGCCCCCGGCGCGCCGGATAGAAAGAGGAATAACAATGAACCTAAAAAATTCAAACCGCCCGAACATAATTTTAATAATCACGGATCAGCAGCGCTTCGACAGCTTCGCCTTCACTCCAAACCTCGACCGCATGAAGGCCGAGGGCGCCTGCTGCACCAACGTCTTTTGCGCCGCGCCCTCATGCGTGCCGTCGCGCTTCAGCTTTTTTAACGGGCTGTACCCGCACGGCGGCAATGTGTACACAAACGGGCACGGCTGGACGCATTCGTGGGTCGAGAGCCTGCGCGGCGCGGGCTATTGCTGCGTAAACGCGGGCAAGATGCACACGGTGCCCTACGACGCGGACTGCGGCTTCCATCAGCGGTTCGTGGTGGAAAACAAAGACAGGCCGCGCCAAAATATCGAGCGCCGCCTGTTCGACGAATGGGACAAATTTTTATTGTTCAACGGGCAGGAAAAGCCGGGCCGCGATTCATACAAAAAAAATTATCCGAGTTATGAAGAAGCGCTCGGTGCATACGAGTGGCCGCTCGAAGAACGCTTCCACCCCGATGTTTTCACCGGAGACATGGCGTTAAAAATTATCGGCGAGTATGAACCCGAGCCGGACAGGCCGCTTTTTTTGCAAATAGGCTTCCCCGGCCCGCACCCGCCCTACGACCCGCCGCAGAGGTATATTGACATGTACGCGGACGCGGAGCTGCCCCTGCCGAACGTAACCGAAGAGGAACTGCGCTGCCAGCCGCCCGTCCACGATATTTACCGAACCGAAATGATCACAGGCAACCACGACGCGATCCGCTGGCAAAAACGCCCGAGCCGCGGCGCGCTGCAGCGTCTGCGCCGCCATTACGCGGCCAACATGACGCTCATCGACGAAAAGGTTGGGCAAATCATGGATGCGTTGCAAGAAAAGGGGCTGCTCGAAAATTCCGTCGTGATGTTCACGTCGGACCACGGCGACTGCACGGGCGACCACGGCCATATTCAAAAATGGACGATGTACGACGAAATACTGCGCGTGCCTATGATAATCCGCGCCCCCGGCCGCATCAAACCCGGCACGAAGCACACCGCGCTCGCGCAGCAGATGGACGCGGCGGATCTGCTGCTTGATTATGCGCAAATAAAAAAGCCCGCGTGGGACGCGGAGCCCTTGGATCTTGCCGGCAACACGGGCCGAAAATATATTTTCGCCGAGCACGGGCGCGACAATGTCTGGCACGGCGCAGACTTTATGGTCGCGGCAAGAAGCGAGCGGCACAAAATTGTGCTGTACCGGGGCGAAACGCGCGGCGAGCTGTACGACCTCGCTTCGGATCCGGGCGAAAAAACAAATCTTTGGGACGAGCCGGAAGCGGAAAAAATAAAAATAGAGATGACGGAAGTTGTAAGGCAGTTCAACCCCGAATCGGTGTTTTGATGATACCTGCGCCGCTTGAACGCTTTTTTCATTAATGACAACTAATTATAAGTTTACGGATGTTCCCTTGCGAATCCATGTTTTTAAAGGAAGATCATAATGAATTTTTTATCATTGTTTTTGGGGATACTGCTGTTAAATTTGTTTGCCTACATTACTATCAGCATACGCCCTAAAATTTTCAAGGTAAAAGTTTACAGGCCCATGCTTAAAAATTTTGTGCTTTCCGTTTTGCCGCTTTTAATTTTAGCGGCGAATATCCTTATTTTTTTAGCGCTTTCAATACTAAGGGTTTATGCGGAAATCGAATTTTTACTTGCGCCGGCCTATGTCATTTACTTTGCCGGCCTGTTGGTTTGGCTGCTGTTTTTGCCTAACGCGGGCTATCTGATAACGGAGCTTAACTTAAACCACAGATCGACGGACGAAAAGGAAGTTCCCATTTGGTATGATATTGTCTCCGTTCTTTCATTTGCTTTATCCGGGATCGTAAACACATTGGCAAATATTGTGATCATCCAGCTTTCCTTTTTGGTTGTTTTTGATCCGCAGGCGCTCACGGCTTCGAATTATGCGGCGCTGTTTTTCAGCGGCGTCGGAATCATCTTTTTAATAGTGGTCGGCATATATTTGGGCCGGGTCATACGGTTCAATACTTGGGATCTCCTGCGTCCCTTATCTTTTCTAAAAAAAATCAAGTCTCACTATTCCGAACGCGGCCGCTTCAAAGAATTTTTATTTTACGTAATTATTAACACGATTTTTTTCGTCATTATGTATGTTTCGTTCGGGATCCCGTTTTTTTTTATCTTTTGACGACCGCCCGCCAAGCATTATGTATTCGATGATTAATTGCAAATCACTGAACGGCTGTTTGGAATGCTTTGCATTACTTGGAATACATTGCATTCTAATCGAAATAAAAAAATGTTAAAAAAATGAGCAAAGGTATGGTAAGACATTGTCAAATACGCCTGTATAATGATACTAAGGTGTTTTTTTTTCGGGGCAGTTTTAATTAAATGTTTTATTTAAACAAACTCCCGAAGAATGTTTTTTTCGGCGCCGCACAGCAATGAAGAAACACCATCGGTGTTTCTGTGCAATGAAGAAACACCATCGGTGTTTCTGTGCAATGAAGAAACACCATCGGTGTTTCTTTGCACGGGGAACCTCAACCCCAAGCGAAAAGAGGCAAAATAACCTTGGAGGGGAAACAGAGTATGAAAAGAAAGATTTTGGCTTTCACGCTGACGCTTACGATGCTGTTCGGCCTGATTGCCCCCGTAACCGCAAGCGCGGCCCAGCCACAGCCGGGCGACTTGATTTGGTCGTTTACGGCAAGCAATTACAATGAGGTTTTAGGTTACCAAAACGGCTTTGCACATTGGGGCGCCGGTTCAATTGACACGGAGTTTTACGCCCCCGGTGCATCCTCGAGCCTGCGCCTGCAAGGTTCGCAATGGAGCGTGGGAATGGAACGCGTAAATGTGTTAGACACTATTATTGTCCCCGGCGGCTCCTACAAATTGGTTGTGCACGCAGCAACCCGCGACGGCGGACATCATGTGCGTTTCGGAGTACCGGCAAGACTTGACGGCGGCGACGAATCCCATGCCAACACTCAAACGGTCGGGCAAACAACCAATGTGTTCCAGCCTTTTGAACTTGTATTCACCGTGCAGGAAAACGCCACAAGCGCCCGGTTTTATGTGGAGCCGATCGGCGACCTTAACATCGACAAAATCGAGCTGTTTGTAATCTCACTGCCCGAGCCCCCGATAGTCGATCCCAAAGACGACCCGATATGGTCGCTTACGGAAAGCAACTATAATGAGGTAATAAACCGCCAAAACGGTTTTGCCTATTGGGGCGAAGTTTCAATCGACACGGCATTTTACGCGCCCGGCGCGTCTTCAAGCCTGCGCCTGCAGGGCGGGCAATGGGCTGTAGGAATGTCCAGGTTAAGCGTCCTTAACAGTATCGTTGTCCTCGGCGGCACATACAAAATGGTCGTGTACGCGGCAACCCGCGACGGCGGCCATCAGGTGCGCTTCGGAGTGCCGGCCAATCTGGATTACTCAGAAGGCGAAGACCATACCAACACAAAAACGGCCGGAACGACAACCAACGAGTTCCAACCGTTCGAACTTATTTTTACCGTGCTTGAAAACACAACAAACGCGCGGTTTTACATTGAGCCGCTATATGATTTGAACATCGACAAGATCGAGCTGTTTGTAATCTCACTGCCCGAAGAGCCGATAGTACCCACGCCAACGCCCGCCCCGCTTCCAACTACAAACCCCGACCCGGGCAAGCCGAACCTTCTGCCGAACGGAAACTTTGCGGACACTTCGCAGTTCGGCCCGAATGACTGGCTCGATTGGATGTACTGGTCCGACGACGGCGGACAAAATATGTATTTTATAAACGACGCCACATTCGGCAACGTGTTGGTTGTTCCGGCTGTCGGCTTTAAAAATTTCCATAACTACCGCGCACCTATGGTGGGCGGCGAGCTGTATCAGCTGCATGTAACCTACCGCGCAGTAGGTACGCTTGCAAACGCTTCCGCGGGCGCAAGCTACGGCTGGAGCGGCAGCCAGGCGGCAGGTTCCTTTGTGGCGCTAACCACCAACGAACAATGGACGGTTGCCTCCGTGGTGTTCCGCGCCGAGTATAATCCCCTGTGGGGGGCAGCCGGCGTAAACATCAGGCTTGACGGCGGCGGCGGCACGCTATACATCGCCGAAGTAAAAATAGAAGTTTACGACGGCGCTGTTGTTGCGCCCACGCCTACACCGGCCGCAACACCCACCCCGATTACAACACCGGATCCCACCCCCACTCCGCCGCCGGCCGCTTTGCCGGTCATACCGGAAATAGAATACGCAAACAAAACTTTCGTTTTCGATTTTTCCGGCTGGTGGGGCTGGAACATCGAACCGGATAACAACAATTTCGGCTACCGCTCGCCCGGGCTTAGGCTCAACGCGACCGGACCTTGGAGCGCAGGGCTTACTCACGACATAGCAGCACTCGTCAAACCCAACACCACATATATGCTGCGCGGTCTGTACAAAGCCGATTCGGCGTTCGGTTTCAACTTCGGCGCGCGCTATCAAACGGCGGCGCAGGTTATATCCTCAAACGAAACATTTATGATGACTACGCTTAACAACACGACTAACTGGCAGTACGGCCAGCATATTTTCACCATGCCGCCCGCGTACGCCACGGCGGGCATTTATGTCATGTCAGCGGAAAGCAACGCAAGGACGCATTATTTAAGCGACATGGAGTTGATTGAATTAAAGGCGAACAGCGTTTCAGTCGCACAGCCTCCGTTTATAAACACTTACGACACGGGGCAGGCGCTTAACCTTAACGGACTTATACTCCGCGTGGGTTACGCAAGCGTGGAGTACGTCGCCACCATTAACGTAACAAACGACATGGACGGCTTGACGGTAAGCGGCTACGATCCGTTCGCGGACGGCATGCAAACCGTTTCACTCACGTATCTCGGCATTCCGTTTTCAATCGACGTGCTCGTAATGGAAGGCGGCCTTGATCCGGTGGCAATCGCCCCCAAAGCGCACGCAAACAGGACCCTCTACTGGGAAGGCGAAGAGTTTGATTTTACCGGCACCGCTTTCTTCTATCAAAAGCGCAACGGCGACAGCGAAGTTATTACTGCCACCGCAGCCATGATAGATTCCAGCGCGTTCGACAAAAACACCAAAGGCACATACCCGATAGTGGTCAGCTACGACGGCTTTAGCTATACGTATACCGCCACGGTTTCCGGGCAGGAGCATTTCTACATCGGCATCAACCCCACCACAGGCGACCCCGCCATTATTGACCCGAACGGCGAAGTGTTTATTCCCCTTGGCGTCAACGTAAACGGCAACGCAATGTGGGGCGGGCGCAACGGAAGAGACTCGTCCTCCGTATTGCAAGACCTTAACCTGATTGCAGACATTTGGCAGTTCAACACCATCCGCGTGGTTATGACGCAGCACTTCAACCACCCGAACGTGCAAAACCGCCACTGGCACTACGACGACATCGACGCAATTGTCGAGGCATTTACCGCCAAGGGCATTGTGTGCATGCTTGAGATGCACGACCCGTTAAGCAATTTTTATCCTGACTTTACCCAAAACGGCCCGCTTAACGGCAGCCGCGACGGTTACCCGGTCAACCTGGTGGATTTCGCGGCCGAATGGGTGCGTATCGCCACAAAATATAAAGACAACCCATATGTTTGGATCAACCTGCTTAACGAACCCACCGTGCTTACAAGCTACGGCGACGCATGGTTTACCGCATGGAAAAATTTCCTGTTTGCAGAAAACGGAAAAACATATCCCGCGGGATATTCGCATCAGTTTGACGTGGACGTGCAGTTTTACATCCACGACTACATACTGACCGCGTTAAAAGAAGCGGACATAAACAACTTGATTTGCATTAACGAAAACCACTACGGCCAAAGCGCCTATAACGAAAACGACCCGGACGGCCCCGGCAGCTTCATCCTTAACAAGGGCAGGGAGCTTGACGCCAAGCACGGCAAAATTTTATACGCCCTGCATCCTTACGGCTGGGCAGATTTGCTTCGCATGGAAAATTTCGTCAAAGACTGCTACGCGCGCGGCCTCATGATCAACTTCGGCGAATACGGCGCGGTATGGGGCGACCTCACCACGCACAAATCGACCATGAACGTTTACACGGTAGGCCTGCAGTACAATGTCGGCCGCTTGTACTGGGATTGGTCAAACGACAATATGTCGGTTGTAGACCGCAACAAACCGGGCGTTACCGGCGGCTGGGGCTGGGAAATCGACCGCGTAGACGGCACCAAACCCACCAACTTGTCATGGTTCGGCGAGCTTGTTTGGGCCGATTCGCGCGGCACGCTGACGCTGCCGATCAAAAGGTTTATTTTCCCCATCATTGTCAACGGCGATTTTGCGAACGGTTTGAGCCCCTGGCATAATTTCGGCGGGCTCCGCCTCGTGCAGGGCGGTTCACACGACTTGACCGACTGCGCGGAACTCATGGCCGGCCATGACTATACCGGCCAGGCTCTCGACACAGACAACCTTATCCCCGGCGCGACATACACTTTAAGCGCATGGGGCAGGCTGGGTATTGAAAGCAATTATTACGAAATAGGGCTTGCGTTTACCGCAGTCGGCATCGAAGGCGAGCCGCACATAAGAGTGCCCGAGTTTACAAGCACGGTTTGGGCTCACCACGAAGTCACGTTTACGCTGCCCGCCAACGACCTTCGCACGGCGCGCATATATGCATGGGGTCCGAACGGAAGCGTGCCTTTCTTCTTCGATAAAGTTGACATAGTGCTTGTTTACTGTTCAGACTGCGGCGAAGCCGTTTGCGAATGTAAAGACGAAGACCCGTGCAATGTCTGCGGCGAAGATCCTTGCGTATGCGTATACTGCGACGTCTGCGGCGAGCTTGAAGACGACTGCACATGCGAAGTACCGACACCGACACCGACGCCGCTTCCTGCAATCGTATTTGTCGATGGCGATGACGAAGTATCTGAAATCGAAGTGGTTCTTGACGATGAAGCAACGTTGGTAATTAAAATTTCAAATGTAGATTTCAGCGCAGAATACGAAAATGGCATCGAAGGCTCAATCAACGGCTTAACGTTTGCAGAACTAAATTTCATTAACGGCATACACTATGTAATCAGTCCGGGTTCAATAATATTTACAATAACTGCCGAAGGTTTAAAATTGCTTGCTTTACAAGGCAGCGGCTTTATTGAAGACGGAATTAACGTTGTGTTGTTTGTTGAAGATTTCCCTGTCGAAGCTTCCTTTACCCTTACGGTTGTGCCGTGCATCGATTGCGGCGAATACCCGTGTGTATGCGAAGAAGACGACAAATGCGAAGTATGCGGTAAAGACCCCTGCGTATGCGTAAGCATCGTAGGCTATTCGAACGCAAAATTTATCAGCATTGTCGAAACTTCTAAAAACAGCAGAGTTTGGACGCTGACCTTCTCGGTCACGACAAAGATGTCTAACAACACGACCGTTGTCAAAAATTTCGCGGTCGCGCTTGAAGGCAACAACGCCAACCTCGACGGCGTGTTCAAATTTGCGGCGAGCCACGAGCTTGCGGGCTTTAAATTGCAATACGACATCAAGGGCAACGGCAGCAACATAAAAGATTTCAAATTAATTTAATCAACTGCAAACGGCCGCGGCAAACAGCGGTTAAATGCAAAGGAGCGGTTCAACAGAGCCGCTCCTTTTTTTTGCAAAGTATTTGATGATTAACTGCAAAATGCCGATTTTGCACTTCGAAAAATCCCCTACTGCCGGAATTTTTCTCGAGCAAAATCTAGTTAATCATCGAATACTAAAACAATTAACACATCGATTTTTTGCGCCGCGGTTTATCTTTTATAAACGCGGGTTAGTAATTAACGAATAAAAATCGGCTGATGTTTAATGCCGCGGAATTTTTTGTTTACGTTTTAAAAATAAAACATACATACGAATTTTTTATAGATATTTTTCGCCGTAACCGTATTTTTCTGAAATAAAATCGACGTCCTTGTCGCCGCGCCCGCTGCAGTTGACCAAAACCGAACGGGTTTCGCCGCGGCGCGCCATCCGCATCGCAAACGCGACGGCGTGCGCGCTCTCTATCGCGGGGATGATCCCTTCGAAGCGCGACAGCTTGAAAAACGCCTCAAGCGCCTCTTCGTCGCTTGCGGAAACATAATTGACGCGCTTCATGTCGTGCAGCATAGCATGTTCTGGGCCCACGCTCGGATAGTCGAGGCCGCTCGCTATCGAATACACGGGCGCGGGTTCGCCCGCGGCGTCCTGTAGCATGAGGCTTTCGAAGCCGTGCATGACTCCCTTGCCGCCGAACGTGATGCTTGCCGCGTGCTCGCCCGTCGCCTCGCCCGTGCCCATCGGCTCGACGCCGTACAGCTCGACGCCCGCGTCCGCGATAAACGGCGCGAACAGCCCCATCGAATTGCTGCCGCCGCCAACGCAGGCCGCCACCGCCTCCGGCAGAAAGCCGGTCATTTCCAAAAACTGCTCTCGCGCCTCGATGCCGACCACCATTTGAAAATCGCGCACGATCATCGGGAACGGGTGCGGGCCCACAACGCTGCCTATGCAGTAAATGGAATCCCGGTAATTTTCCGCGTAGCTGTTAAAGGCGGAATCGACCGCTTCCTTTAAAGTTTTGAGCCCGTGCGAAACCGGTACGACCTTCGCGCCCAAAATTTTCATGCGCGTCACGTTTGGCGCCTGCTTGGCGATGTCAACCTCGCCCATATGAATTTCACATTCCAAACCGAAAAACGCCGCGGCAGTCGCGAGCGCGACTCCGTGCTGGCCTGCGCCGGTTTCCGCTATGAGCCGCTTCTTGCCCATAAATTTTGCGAGCAGCCCCTCGCCCATGCAGTGGTTGAGCTTGTGCGCGCCCGTGTGGTTCAGGTCCTCGCGCTTCAAATAAATCTGGCAGGTGCCGAGCAGGTTGCTCAAACGCTCGCAGTGGTATACGGGCGTTGGCCTGCCCTGAAACTCCTTGCGGATGCGCCGCAGCTCCGCGATAAATTTCGCCGAGCGGCATATGGTGCGGTACGCCAAATCGATTTCCTCAAACGCGGGCACAAGCTCCGGCGGCAGATACGCGCCGCCGTATTCGCCGAAACGCCCGTCGTTGCCCGGATATTGCTTAAAATAATCCGTAAAGTCCATTTAAAAACTCCTCGATATTTTTTTTATAAAAATTTGATAATTAATTTGATTTTGCGCGAAGAAAATCCCGGCTTTGAAAATTTTTCTTTCAGAAAAATTTTAAAGGTTTTTTCGAAACGCAAAATGCGGAATGCAGTTATTCATCAAATTATTACTCCGGCGCTTAAATATGGCAAGAGGAGTACGCGATATTTTTGCGCCGGACATGGAAGCTAATCAAGCAGTACGCATGAATGAAGAAACACCGAAGGTGATTTTTGTGCAGGGAAGAAACACCGAAGGTGATTTAAGTGCAGGGAAGAAACACCGAAGGTGTTTATGTGCGTTGAGCTGTAAAGAGGAAACTCCTTCGGAGTTTCCGCGCGAAGTGCGGCGCGAAATTTCAGACGGCTCCCTATTAATCAACCGAGCCGCAATTTTCGAACAGCTCCGGCCACGATTCTTTTACGAATGTCATGAAATGCCCGTAAGCTTCGCTTTCAGCCCGGATTGCTTCAAGCAGTCGCTCAAAGCCTTCGCTGCCGTACACCTCCCCGATCATTTGAATCTCGCCGCGCACGCCGTAACCGTCCGTATATGAATAACCGGACCTGACGCAGTCGTTATATGTCATACCCATTTTTTCCATTGTTTCCGCAACCTTGACTATCAATTCAAAATCTTTTTTCGTTATGCCGCACTTTGCGCATTTGCCGCCGTCCCAGTCATGCTGCATATGCTGTTTTTCGCCCGTCTTGCCGCAGACCGAGCATACAGTTTCGCAGGCGCCGCTCACCTTCGCGTACAGATGATCCGCGTCTTTATTCCATCCGCATCTGGTGCAGGTACACCCGTTCCAAACATGCGCCCCTCCGTACGTAATAATTTTTCCGCATTTTTTGCACAGGCACCCGTCCCAGTCATGCTGCTCCTTCTCTCTTTTTTTGCCGCACTTCCGGCATTTATAACAGTCCCATCTGTGTCCGAAGATTGAACATATCAAACCCATACTGCACCTCCTTCATTTTTTTGCCTAAGGGAATACGCGGAGCCCTTCATTAATTGCGTGATGTAAATTAAATACAAACGCAGACGCCGTTCATTGCGCGAGCTGCTTTAAACACGGCGGAAACATATACTTTTTTTTTCGAACCGACGAAAAAATAAATCCGTTCAAACATAAAAAACCCAAGGTTTTTTATGCGCGAAATTTCTTGCGGCTCCTTATGAATCAACCGAGCCGCAATTTTCGAACAGCTCCGGCCACGATTCATTTACAAACGATACGAAATGCAAGTTGTCTTCATTTTTATCATGGACTGCTTCAAGCAAACGGTCAATGCCTTCGCTGCCGTATTCCTCCCTGATCATTTGAATCTCGCCGCGCACGCCGTAACCGTCCGTACACGAAAACCCGAACTTTACACAGTCGTTATATGTCAAAGCAATTATGATCATTGTTTTAAAAACCTTGATTTTTAAATCAAAATCTCTTTTCGGCATACCGCACTTTACGCATTTGCCGCCGTCCCAATCATGCTGTTCCTTTTTTCTCATCTTGCCGCACTTTTGGCATTTATAGCAATCCCATCTGTGTCCGAAGAATAAACATAACAAACCCATGTTAAGCCTCTTTCATTTTTTTTCGAGAACGGGTTTATTGGGTTACCTCAAGGGAGCTCTTATAAACTCCGCGCACAGAAACATTTTCGGTGTTTCTTCATTGCACAGAAATACTTTCGCTTTTCTTCATTGCACAGAAACATCTTCGGTGTTTCTTCATTGCACAGAAATACTTTCGCTTTTCTTCATTGCACAGAAACATTTTCGGTGTTTTTTTATCTTCGTCAAATTTTTTATCTTTCGTTGGTGCGTTCGAAAGGATTAAAAATTTTCAACCGGGTTTATTGGATTCCCATTTAGTATTCATTGAAGCCCGATATAAAATTCCGTGATATATTACTCCGGCACTTAAATATAGCAATTATGTACGGCTATTTTCGCGCCGCACTTCGTCAGCTCAACCTTGCGTACTGCTT
>Ga0123353_10006835_pt1 | contig 15309 bp, 14 predicted proteins | sample TergutLab28metaG_3_FD_92763 | JGI IMG/M metagenome (GOLD analysis project Ga0123353, IMG submission 92763) | Labiotermes labralis P3 segment gut microbial communities from Petit-Saut dam, French Guiana - Lab288 P3 | ecosystem: Host-associated > Arthropoda: Insects > Digestive system > Gut ... | reverse complement strand
TCGCGGCGTTAAGCCTGGAAGTGAACACAATTGCTGCTATTGCCGACATGAGTCCAATTGATATACATATACCCATTACTGTTTTTCTGACATTAATCCCTGAAAGTTTTGCAGCTTCAAGGTTGCCGCCAATGGCGTATACATGACGGCCAAACCGCGTTCTTGTTGTGATTATTATGTAAATTGTAGCCACAACAACTAAAATAATCACCGAATTGGGTATTCCCCGGTAACTGGACATTACCCAACCCATACCTGTTATTCCAGCCGATATTACTACTATCTTTGCTATAAAAAAAGGAAGCGATAGTACATCAAAGCCGTTTCGTATCCGCTTAAGCCTTGTACGTATTTCGGAAATTACAAAGATAATTATTACTATTGCAAATAATGCCGCTGTAAATAATGATAATAATTCCTCTTTAAAAAGGAAGTTTAAAAAATATTCCTGCCCTATTGCTTTAAATTTTGGCTCGAACTCACCAATGGTCTGACCTTTTGTTATCAGCAATGTTAATCCCTTGAAAGCCAGCATGGATGATAATGTAACGACCCATGAAACCACGCCGCAAATAGCTATCCAGAATCCATGCCAGAGTCCTACTGCCAATCCGGCAGCCAAAGTGATTGCAATTGCCGTTATCGGATCGACTCCCTTGACGGCCATCAACCATGCAAGCAAGGCGCCCAATGTTCCGCAAACTGAGCCCACCGAGAGGTCTATGTTTCCCGCGACCATAACCAGTAACATGCCATGGGTTAAAATAGCGATGGTAACCATTTGCATAAATAAATTTGAAATATTGCGGGAGCTTAAAAATAATCCGCCTGTTAATGCGGAAAAAAGGCACCATATAAAAAGAAGCGCGACGATCATGGTATACTGGCGCGTATTGCTCCTGATTACGGTTTTAAGTTCTCCCCTTAAACTGCTATGGTTACTCACTTCATCTTTCTCCTGTAGCTGTTGCGAAGCTGCTTTGCGTTGCAAAGCTTATAATTTTTTCCTGGGTAGCTTCTGCCCTTAATAGCTCACCTGTCAGTTTCCCTTCATGCATTACGATGATCCTGTCGCTCATCCCCAGAATCTCGGGCAGCTCGGAAGAAATCATGATGATCGCGATTCCTTCTTCCGCCAGGTTTTGCATGATGGTATGTATTTCATATTTGGCGCCTACATCGATTCCGCGTGTGGGTTCATCAAGAATAATTACTTTTGGTTTTGTAAGAAGCCATTTGCCCAATGCAACTTTCTGCTGATTTCCTCCGCTTAATTTTTCAACAAGCTGTTCCACAGAAGGCGTCTTTATCCTGAGGGACTGGATCATCTGTTCTACGGCGTTTAGCTCAATGTCCTGGTTAATTAACCCTAAATTGGTGAGTCTGGAATAAAGGCTGGGCAAAGCCATGTTGTTTTTGACATTCTGAATAAGCACGAGGCCGGTTCCTTTGCGGTCCTCCGAAAGGTAATTTATTCCGGCGGAAATTACATCACTTGGCGATTTCGTCGAAACAGGTTTACCGAAAAGCAGCGCTTCGCCTGAACTCTTTTTTCCCCACACTCCGAGTATGCTGAGCATTGTTTCAGTCCTGCCCGCACCCATGAGCCCTGCAACCCCAAGTATTTCACCTTTACGCACATGGAAGTTAATGTTGTCCAGGGCAATTTTATCTATTAGTTCCGGATCGTAAACGGTCCAGTTTTTAACTTCAAACGCAATCTCATTTTTTTCTATATCTTCCGGCTTTCTTTTTGAATGAGGAAACTGCTGGGTCATTTCCCGGCCTACCATCAGAGAAATCAATTTGCCTTCATCAAGCTCGTCTTTCTCGTAAGTTCCCTTTGTTTTCCCGTCGGTAAGTACAGTTATCCGATCGGCAATATAAAAAACCTCTTTAAGCTTATGTGAAATAAAGATACAGGTTATCCCGTTCTGCTTGAATGATTTTAGCAAGTTCATGAGATGCTCAATTTCATTTTCAGTCAACGCGGAAGTTGGTTCGTCCAGCACCAGAAGTTTCGCTTCCTTGGAAACCGCTTTGGCAATTTCAACAAGCTGCTGGGTCCCTATACCTAAATTGATTACTTTCGTTACAGGATTTATTTCCAGCCCGACTTTATCCAGGGCCATTTTTGCTTTTAATAAGGTGTTATCCCAATCAATAAGTCCATTTTTTACAATTTCATTTCCGAGGTAAATGTTTTCGGCTACATTCATGTATTTTATCAGGGCCAGTTCCTGGTAAATTACCGCCACTCCTGCCTTTTCACTGTCCTTGATGGCTTTAAAAGCGGCAACTTGCCCGTTAATTACAATATCGCCAGAGTAGGTTTCAAAAGGATATACGCCGGAGAGGATTTTCATCAGGGTAGATTTTCCTGCGCCATTTTCTCCGACAAGAGCATGAATCTCGCCCTGCTTTACGGAAAAATCAACATTGTCAAGCGCAACAACTCCGGGGAATTCTTTGCGTATATGCCTCATTTCGAGTATATTATTGCTCACATCTGCCTCCCTGAAGGACTGGGGCCAAGGTACCAGGGTCAAGGGATCGGGAACTGGGGTTTTGCCCCTGTTCCCCTTTCCCTTTTCACTGAATTTTTCTAATGGATGAAATTACTTACATTATTCCTGTCAATAACTGTTGGCGGGAAGCCTAAAACCGGTGTGCCATCGTCGGATTTTCCTGTGGTGGTGGGAGCCTGTTTATTTGCAAGTTTGATTGCGTTTTCGACTGCCGCCATAGCCATTCCTTCGTTATCATAGAGAATGGTCATTCCCTGGGTTCCCGCAATGATCCTCTGGAGCGCGTCAACTTCGGCATCCTGACCGGATACTGGTACTCTTCCTGCCATGCCCTGGGCCGCAAGCGCCTGGATAGCCGCGCCGGCGATACCGTCGTTCTGGGCTATAACTCCCTGAATGTTATTTCTGTTGGCGGTCAGGGCCTGTTCCATGAGCCTTAAAGCATTGGCCGGCTCCCAGTCTACGACAAACTGGTTCATAACGATCGAATAGTCGCCGCTTGAAATCCTGGGCTGAAGGATGCTCATGGTGCCGTCTTCCATTGGATAAACGGTATCATCGGAAGCGTCTCCCTTCAGGAAAACAAGGTTGCCCCTGGGTACGCTGTTAAAAATGTAGCGGCCCATTGCTTTTCCAATTTCAAGCTGGTCGGTTTCAATGTAAAGATCCGCACCGCCGTTTGTAATTGGCCTGTCATAGGCTATTACAGGGATCTTTTCCTTGTGTGCCATTTGCACGAGCTGTCTCGCGGCAACGGCATCATGGGGAGCAATTACCAATGCTTTCACTCCCTGGGTGATCATGTTTTCAACCTGGGCCTGCTGTCTGGCTGCGCTGTTGTCTGCTACCTGAATGATAATATCAACCCCGAACTTTTCCTGTGCATCCAGAAAACCGTTGTAGTCTTCAACCCACCGCTCCTCACGAAGTGTAGGGATGGAAACGCCGATCTTCATTGTGCCGGAATCCTTGCTGCCTCCTGCGAAAAGCATCGAGCTGCCGACCACAAGAGCCAAAAGAACCAATAAGACCTTTTTCATACTCTCCTCCTGAATAAAGTAGTTCTATGTTAATCTCTCATGTAAAAATTTGAGAGAAGAACCCCCTAAAATAACGCATGTTTAAAACATGCTAAACGGCTGCCCTCTGCGGCAGTCCTGTGCTTTGCACGAGGTGCATTCCCGTTGTGATGTAACCCCGGCAGCTCTGGATAAGTCCTTCCAGGGCTGTCGTTCCGCTTAAGTCAAGTTTGATCCGCGGAATAATCCCGGAGGGCAGGTAATTTTGTATTCTCCGGTTTATGGCCTCGACTACGCTTTTATCAAAAATTTTCCCGGCCAAAACAATTACATCCGGGTTTAAAAGCACAACATGGTTAACGGCGAGGGAAGTGAGGATCGCGATCATTTTTTTTCGGCATTCATCGCTTGACCCCTGTCTTAATTCCCCTGTTTCATAATTTACAAGCGGGCCCATAAGGGATTCCATGTATCCTCCGTCCGCGACGTAGTTATCTTCCGCAATGCTTGAGGGTTCGGCCATAAAACTGATTTCTCCAGGGAAATTCATGGAGCCCCTGTAAAGTTGCTTGTTGAGTATGATCCCCGAGCCTATGCCGTTACCAACATAAAGGTAAACGAGGCTTTCGTATTTTTTCCGCAACTGCGTGCAAAAATAGCCCATTGCCGAAAGCTTAACGCCGTTTTCCACGTAAATGGCCGTTTTGTACCTCGCGCTGAGCGCCTTTTCCAGATTGAAACCTTCCCAGATAGAAATCTGCGGAATCGCTAATAGGCGGCCGCCGGGCCTTACCACACTGGGTAGACCAATGCCAATAATTTTTACTTTGGACGGCGCTTTTTCCAAAAGGGCGTCAATCGCGCGAAAGGTGGAATTCAGGGCTTTTTTGTGGCTTGAGGAATCCAGCGGGAAAGTTTTTTCGTAAAGGGTCTTGTTTAGCATATCCGCGAGGCGGCAGAGGAAACTTCCTTCCTTGTAGTAACAAGCCAGGATGCAGGCCGAATTCCTGTTTGTCTCGTACTGCATCGCTTTGCGGCCGGCTCCAGTCCCGCTTTTTCCAATGGAACTGAGGCGGCCGTTTTTTTCGAGGTCATCAACCAGTTTACTGGTGGTGGGCAGGCTTAGCCCGGTAAGTTTTGCCAGTTCAGGTTTTGAGAGGGGGCCTTTTTCGAAGACGAGCTGTTCAATCGTGGAAGAGTTCAGTTCTTTGAGAACTTGAGGTTTTCCGCTAATCGTCTTCACGAATCCTCCTATTAATAAATAAAGTTTATTAATTATACCACGCTTTTTTAATTCGTCAACAAAAATTTTAAAAAAAATACAATTATACCCATTGAAAATCCTGCAAGGTACTGAATACTATCGATATGGACCCTATAATATTGGCTTCAGGTTCCCCAAGAAGAGAGGAGTTTTTCAGGGTTTTGGGCCTGCCTTTCAGCTCGATGCCTTCCAATGTCGATGAGAGTTACGATCCCGCGCTGGAACCCCACAAAATAGCGGAAGAACTGGCAATCCGGAAGGTAAAGAAAATTCTTCTGGATTTTAAAGACAAAAAGTCGCTTTGGGTCTGCGGAGCCGACACTCTTATCGCCCTTGACGGGGAAATTTATGGAAAACCCCTTAATAGAGCTGACGCGGCCCGTATGATTCACGCTTTTAAGGGTAAAACCCATGAGGTAATCAGCGCAGTCGCCCTTTATAACGGCAAAAAAGATGCAATTGACTGCCGATCATCCGTAAGTACGGTTACTTTTTCCCCTTTATCCGATGGAGAAGTTGAATGGTACCTTGACTCGGGAGAATGGGAGGGCGCGGCAGGGGCCTACAAGATACAGGGACTCGCTTCCTGTCTTATTTCGGGGATGAACGGCTCGTATTCTTCCATTGTGGGCTTGCCATTAAGGGAGTTTTATGTCATGCTCAGGGACAACGGATATTCTTACGGCGGCTGAATTAAGCCCCTTAGGGAATGGAGTTTTTGCTTGCAAAAACTTCAAGCTAAAAAACCTTTAGGTTTTTAGTAGCTGAAGACCTTTAGGTCTTTCAGCCATTTTCTATCGCTCTTTTATGAGTGATATGATATAGGGAAGGCTGGTGAAAACCCAAGGTTTTCATCGAGGAGTTTTCTTGCTGGAAAACTCCATGAGGAGGAGAAATTGGCAGTAGTTACCATGAAGAGCCTATTGGAATCAGGCGTGCACTTCGGGCATCAGGTAAAACGGTGGGATCCGCGGATGAAAAAATTCATTTTCGCGGAAAGAAACGGAATTCACATTATTGATCTGCAAAAAACCATCCAGGCGATAAAAGACGCATACGATGTGGTACGCAAGGTTACTTCATCCGGAAAAACGGTTCTCTTTGTAGGTACCAAAAAACAGGCTCAGCAGGCAATTCAAAAAGAGGCCGAACGCTGCGGAATGTTTTTCGTTAACAACCGCTGGCTGGGCGGCATGCTTACAAACTTCGTTACAATCAAGAAATCGCTTCTCAGGCTCAAAAAACTGGAGAAGATGGAAGTAGACGGAACTTTTGAGAATCTTACCAAAAAAGAAATAACCGCGCTTGGGAAGGAAAGGGCAAAACTGACCAAAAACCTGGGCGGCATCAAGGAAATGAAAGAGCTCCCCGGGATACTTTTCGTCATCGATACCAGGATGGAAGCCATCGCGGTAGCGGAAGCCCAGCGTATGGGTATTCCCATAGTTGCTGTTGTGGATACCAACTGCAACCCCGAGGGTATTGATTACCCCATCCCCGGGAATGATGACGCCATAAGGGCGATTACGCTTTTTACCCAGACAATCGCGAATGCCGTTGTGGAAGCGGATAACGAGGTTGGGCTCAAGATCATCGAAAACCTGGAATCCGAAGAAGAGGGTGTGGAAGAGGTGATGACCGATGCTTCAATAAGGGAAGAAGACCAGGAAATCGACATCGCGTCGTATACCGAAAAACAGACCCCTGTTGCGGAAGAGCATGATACGGAAGAAGACACTCTGCCTGTAGATATCGATAAAGCCTACGGTGAGGATGCTTAATCCGGAAATATAAGGAGATAGATAATGGCCAATATTAGCGCCGCTGATGTGAAAACTCTCCGGGAAAAAACCGGAGCGGGTTTAATGGACTGCAAAAACGCCCTTGTTGAAACCGACGGGGATTTCGCGAAAGCGGAAAAGATTTTAAAAGAAAAGGGACTTGCGGCTGTCGAAAAACGTTCGGGCAGGGCGACCAATGAAGGGAAGATCTTCATAAAGATTAAGTGTCCCTCCGCCGCGAACACGGGAGGAACAGCCGCTCTTGTTGAGCTGGCTTCGGAAACCGATTTTGTCGCAAGGAATCCCGAGTTCATAGCTCTTGGCGAAGCTGTCGCGGGACGGGTTCTGGAAAAAGATTATTTTGAGCCCAATGACGAACTTAATAACATGGTTACCGATCTCGCGGCGAAGATCCGCGAGAACATGTCTTTAAAAAGAATTAAAACCGTTAAAGCCCTGGATAACGAGTATCTCACAAGCTACATTCACGGCGACGGAGCGATTGGAATTGTAGTGCGGCTTAAAGCGGACAAGGCCGAAGTGTTTAAAAACGATGATGTAAAAGCTTTCGCGTTTACGATTGCGCTTCATGTCGCCGCATTTAATCCCATGGCTTTGGACGCAGGCAAAGTGGACCAGATCTGGCTTAAAGAGCAGGAAGATATTTTCCGCAAACAGATGGAGCAGGATGAAAAAATGCAGGGCAAGCCTGCGAATGTGATAGACAATATTTTAAAGGGCAAGGTAAGCAAATTCCTCAAAGATATCTGCCTCATGGATCAGGCGTATGTCAAAGACGAAAAGATGACCGTTGCCCAGGCTGTAGCTGACGCAGGTAAACGTTTTGGCGCGGCTTTGAGCGTTGTGGATTTTGTCTATTATAAAGTAGGCGGATAAAATGAACGAAACACAATCCCAGGCAGAAGACAGGATGAAGAAAACTCTTGTGAGTCTCAAGGACGGCTTTGCCTCTCTTAGGACAGGAAGAGCTTCGGCAGCTTTGTTCGACAAGGTAAGGGTTGACGCGTACGGAGAAAAATCCCCCATCAACCAGATTGCGAATATCTCCGTGCCCGAGGCAAGGCTTATTGTGATTCAACCCTGGGACAAGGCCCTTATCGGAGAAATCGAGAAAGCCATCCGCACTTCCGAGTTGTCGCTTAACCCGTCCAATGACGGCAAAGTTATCCGCGTCTCCATTCCCCCTCTTACGGGTGAAAGGCGGAAGGAACTTGTAAAAGTCGCGAAAAACAACGCTGAGCAGAGCCGCGTTGCGATACGGAACATCCGCCGCGACAGTAACGACGAGCTGAAAAAGCTGCTTAAGGACGCGAAGATAACGGAAGACGAAGAAAGCAAATCAACCGAAGAACTTCAGAAACTCACTGATAGCTATATTGGAAAAATAAATCAGATTCTGGAGGAAAAAGAAAAGGAGATCATGGAGGTTTGATTGCCCAAACTGCAGCAAGATCCGGTCCCGCTCACATTGGCATCATTATGGACGGGAACGGCCGCTGGGCCCGCGAGAGAGGTCAGATCCGCACTCAGGGACATCTTGAGGGGCTAAAGGCAGCAAAGCGGATTGTTAAAGCTGCTGGAGAAATGGGTGTTTCTTTCCTTACCCTTTATACCTTTTCAACTGAAAACTGGAAGCGGGCTTCGGAAGAAGTGGGCTTTATTATGGATCTTGTAAAAAAGTATCTCAGGGGTGAACTGGATTTTTACCGGGAAAACCGCATTAGAATCCGCCACGCGGGGGATCGTTCAGGATTGCCGCCTGATGTTTTATACGAACTTGATGAAGCATGCAGAGAGACGAAGGATTTTGACGGTCTCCAGGTAATTCTGGCTTTGAATTACGGAGGCAGGGACGAAATTGTCAGAGCATTTAAAAAACTTGTAGAAGCTGGTGACACCAAAAATGTGACGGTGGAAAAAATGAGCCGTTACATGGACAACCCGGATGTTCCTGATCCGGATCTTGTCATCAGAACCGCCGGGGAATTCCGGACCAGCAATTTTCTGGTTTGGGAAGCCGCGTACGCGGAATATTTTATTTCCGGCAAGTATTGGCCTGACTGGTCAAGCGAAGATCTAGCCGGGGCAATTACGGCATACCGGAACCGGGAACGCCGTTTTGGAGCAGTTAACGACAAGGTGATATGAAAAAAATCTACGAACGCTTGATTGTCTTTTTTATCGGTTTCCCCGCGATACTGGCAGTAGTTGTCTTTTTCCCCCAGCTAAACCATCTCTTTCTCAATATTATGGTTATCGTTTTTTCTGTTCTTGGCGCGATTGAATTTCGAAATATTTTATCACATAAAAACCTTTTAATTTCCCTGCCTGAAACAATTATCCTTGGGGCAATCAGCCCTGCGGCCATAACACTGGTCGTCAGTTTCGGCGTAGATGGACATATTGTGGGCGCCGTTTTAATCCTGGGCGCTGCCTGGCTCATTGTTTCACGGATATTTACCACACAGGAAAAAATCGATTCATGCGTTGAAAAGGCGGTAGCGGGTTTCGCGGTGATGATTTATCCGGGGCTTTTTATGGCCTGGATAATTCCAATGGCGGTACTGCAGTACGCATCAATGGTAATACTGGTTTTGTTTCTGATGGCTCTTCTCAACGACGCTGCCGCATGGGTTACGGGAATGCTTTTCGGAAAAAACAACCGCGGCTTAATTCTTGTGAGCCCCAAAAAAAGCATAGCCGGCTTTATTGGCGGCCTTGCCTCTTCGATTGGATTAGGCATCCTTGCGGTTATTTTTATCCCCCGGGCTTTTAATTCGGCAGTAATGGCTTCAATTCCGGCGGGAATACTTCTTGGCCTTTTCACCGGGATTGCCGCTATCCTGGGAGACCTCGGCGAATCCGCTTTAAAACGCAGCGCCGGGGTAAAAGACTCTGGCTCCCTCATTATGGGACGGGGCGGGATTCTTGATTCCATAGATTCCCTTGCCCTTGCCGCGCCGGTCTTCTACCTCGCTTACATGGTTCTGTTTTAAAATGAAAAAAAAAGTGGCTGTCCTTGGCGCCACAGGTTCAATCGGAAAAAGTACACTCGACATACTGCGAAATGAAAGGGATCGCTTTACACCGGTTCTCTTCTCTGCCCGCAGAAACAGCCAGGAACTTGTAAAACTGAAAACTGAATTTCCCGAAGCCCTTACTGCCCTTGCCGACTCTTCCTATTCGCCCGGCATCGATTTTTTTGGAAAGGACGGGCTATTAAACGCCATTGCGGCATCTGGTGCGGATATTACCGTCAACGGCATTTCAGGCTCTGCCGGGCTTTTACCTTCGGCGGCGGTTTTAGACGCGAAGTCCGATTTGGCTCTCGCCAATAAAGAAACAATAGTTATGGCGGGGAACATTATACAGAAGCTGGCCAGGGAGAATAATGTCTCTCTTATCCCGGTTGATTCGGAACATTCCGCGATTTTTAAACTTATTGAAGCCCACGGAAAAGAACATATAAGTGAAATTATCCTCACCGCTTCAGGCGGCCCCTTCAGAAATTACCCGATAGAGAAACTTGAAAATGTAAGTCCCGAAGAAGCCCTGAATCATCCAACCTGGAACATGGGGCCCAAGATTACGATAGACTCGGCGACTCTTGCGAATAAGGGACTTGAGGTAATTGAAGCAGCGTGCCTTTTCGGTATCCCTCCCCAAAAAATTAAAGTTGTTATTCACAAACAAAGCATAGTCCATTCCATGGTGCGGCTTTTAAATGGAGCTGTCTACGCACAAATGTCAAAGCCTGATATGCGGCTGCCCATACATGACGCCCTTTGCTGGCCCGAAACGGAAAAGTCTCCCTTCGGTGTTCTGGATTTTTCTTCTCTTTCTTTGGACTTTGAAAGCTGCGACTTTTCGCGCTTCCCCATGCTGGCCCTGGCCTTCGAGGCGCTCGAAAAGGGCCCGGATTTTCCCATTGTGTACAACGCCGCCAATGAAGAGGCGGTTGAAGCTTTTTTAAAGGGGAGAATAAGGTTTCTTGAAATCCCGCGAATAGTCAGGTATGTTTTAGACAAGAGTTCAAACGGTGTTTCCAAACCGGGCACGGTGTCTTTTTCCATGGAGGACGTCCTAAAAGCGGATGGCGAAGGGCGGAAATTGGCCCTGGATTTTATCGGAACTTTGTAAAAATTTGGTGTTAAGCAGGAGCGGACATGCTTGGTTTTAAAATATTGCTGGGCTTACTCGGACTTGGAATTGTGGTTTTTGTCCATGAGCTGGGTCATTTTCTTTTGGCGCGCTTGATGGGGATCGGTGTAGATGCTTTTTCAATAGGCTGGGGGAAACCAATTTTAAAGAAGAAAATTGGCGATGTGGAGTACAGGCTGGGTCTATTCCCCCTTGGCGGCTATTGCAAGATGAAAGGTGACAGCGAGTACGAGGAAGCTTATAACAAAAATCTTAAGGGAATTAAAGCCGAAGACGGGAGCTATTTCGCGGCTCATCCTTTTAAGCGCGCTATTGCCTGTGTCGGAGGACCCCTGTTTAATCTCATTTTCGCGGTCCTTGTACTTTCCGTGATTTGGGGCATCGGCTTTGAGGTAAATACCCTGGGAAACCGCATCATCCTCGTTTCCGACGTGGTTCCGGGAAGCATCAACCCGGCTGACGAGGCGGGGCTAAAAACCGGTGACAGAATAGTTACAATCAAGGGAAAGAAAACCGAGACCTTTCATGAAATCCAGGAAATAATAGCCGTTAATCCCGGTGAAGAATTTCCCCTGGAGGTGGAACGGAACGGTACCATTCACACCTTGCAGGTAAAACCTGCCATGGATAAAAGCACCGGGGCAGGCAGAATTGGCGTGTATTTTTGGACAGACCCATTGATAGAAGATATAAGCCCGGGAAGCCCGGCTGAAATAGCAGGTTTAAGAAAAGGCGACAGGGTTTTAAAGATAGATGGAAGCGAGCTGCCCAATACCATGGAACTGATAAAAATACTGGATGAAAAACCTGCGGTTTTAAATATTGAATTCCTGCGGAACGGTCTTAACGCAAATACGGCTCTTATCCCTATTTACGGTGACAAGGGTGAAGTGAGCCTTGGCATATCATGGGAAGCAATAAGGTATCATACTCCGCGGCTTTGGCCGCACCTCGCGCTTGTTAAAGGCGTCGCCGAAGCGTGGAAGACTTTTTCAGTTTCTGTAAAAAGCCTTTCCCTCCTGTTTAAGGGTGTGGATTTAACCAAGGCGGTTTCGGGGCCGGTACGAATTACCTACATGGTTGGAGACGCCGCCGCGGAAGGATTCAGAGAGGGTTTAGGAGCCGGTATCAGTTCCATGGCCAATTTTCTAGCCCTTATTTCCATCGCGCTCTGCATTATGAATCTCCTTCCCCTTCCCATTTTGGACGGAGGAATGATTCTGCTTTTTCTTGTTGAAGGTTTACGCAGAAAACCAATTCATCCAAGATTTGTTTCGGTTTTCCAAACTGTGGGAGTTGTAATAATTGCCGGCTTAATGTTTTTCGCTGTTTTTGGAGATATACTCTACCTTGCGAAACGCTAAAACGTGAAAAGGAGAAAAAATGAAACGAAAAATCCCCTGTCTTTGCGACAATTCTTTTGAAATTGAGGCGCCCGAAGAAATTGATTTGGACAGCAACAAGGAATACCTCGAGCAAATACTGGATGGCAGTTTTTTCAATTTTAATTGCCCAAGCTGCAATAAGAAGCATAAGCCCGAATTCCCCCTTCGCCTCCTCTGGCCGTCAAGGAACCTCAATCTCGAGATTTTACCTGAACTGGACAGGGGCGAGTTTTACCGGAAAAAAAAGCAGTCCAAAGACACGGTTTCCGCCGCGGAAACCATCATTGGCTATCCTGAAATGGTAGACAGGCTTACTGTAATCCGCGATGGCCTGGAGCCGATTTCGGTAGAAGCCATCAAGTATTACCTTCAGTTAAAAGCGGAAGAACAGTACCCCGAAGATGAAATGGATGTGTGGTACTATGGCTTTGAAGAAAAAGGGGCTTCAGGAGGAGAGAATACCCTGGAATTCCACATTCACGGGATAAGACAGAACGAAGTCGCTGTAATGAAGGTTCCTTACGCGCTTTATCAGAAGACCCTTGATGATTACAAAAACAATCCCAAAAAAGATATTTTTGTGGCTTTAAGAGTAGGGACTTATCTTTCAGTTAAGAATACGATGAATCAAGGGGTGTTTTAATAGGCAGACCCGTGACTTGGGTTTCTGTGCACCTTTTCGATGGCTTTAAATACCGCTTCCCTGACGCTTGTGGCATAGCTTTTTTCATCCATTGCCCTTGCGGCATAAAGGCCGCCCAGGAGAGTTACGCGGTAAAGAGGTTTTACGGCATTAAGGGCAAATGCTGCCATATCTAAAACGCATTCATTGCATTTGCAAATGGGGTCGGGGTAAGCTTCGAGCTGACGGCCAAGGTCTTTTATAACCAGATTTTCCGCCTCATTTTTTAAATTATCAAAATTAATATTATCAATAAAGGCCATGATCGCCCCCTTTTTTTTAAATATATACGATAACAATCGCTTCCGCAACAAGTACAAGGTTGTTTTTCGGCAAAAAATAGGGTATCTTTTTTCCATGAAATCTTTTATGAAGGAAAATGAGTAAAATATGGCGGAAAAGATACATATTGATGCGGATTTCCTTGTTAAAGATGAAGAAAAACTCAAAGAACCAAAAGAATATGCGGTTGTTCTCCTGAACGACAATTATACTACCAGGGAATTCGTTGTTGAAGTTTTGATGCTTATCTTCCACAAGAACGCGAAAGAGGCCAATTCAATTATGCTGAATGTTCACCATAGAGGACGCGGAGCGGTGGGATTATACGCGTGGGATATTGCCCAAACCAAGGCAAATCAGGTTCATGACCTCGCTAAACAGAATGATTACCCGCTTAAATGCGTTGTGGAAGAGGCTTAACTGGCAAGTGTAATGATCCGGACGGTATTGTTTGCTAAAAGCATTGCTATAGTATATATTTAATAAGAGGACAAGCAGATGAAAATTTCCGGCCCGGTAAGGACCATAATCAATCAGGCATATAACGAGGCAAAGGTTCGCAACCATGAATATCTCACGCCGGAACATATTCTCTATGCTGCTTTGAATTTCAATGAAGTCCAGTTGATACTTCAGGCCTGCGGCGCGAATCCGGAAATTTTAAAAACCGAAATGGAAACTTTTTTTAATCAAAAGATTCCCATGATAGTCGGAGTTGATCCAATTCAGACGGTAAACTTTCAAAACGTGATTGAACGGGCAGTTATGACAAGCCAGGCAGCCCAGAAAGACAGCCTTGAAACATCGGATATACTCGTATCCCTTTACGATGAAGAGAAGAATTATTGTGCTTATTATCTCCGCAAGGCTGGAATCAGGCGTTATGATCTTTTGAGCATAATTTCACATGGAGACAGATCTGGTTTTGATACCGGGGACAACCGGAAAGCCCCAGGCGATGATCTTCACAGCGATGAGGAGCTTGTTGAACCGGGTTCCAAGACCAAGGTAACCAAGCGAAATGCCCTGGACAAATACGCTACTGAGCTTACGGCCCTTGCTCGTGACAAACGCCTTGAACCCGTCATAGGAAGAGAAGCCGAGCTGGACCGGACTGTTCAGGTGCTTTGCCGGAGATTAAAAAATAACCCCGTTCATGTCGGAGATTCCGGAGTCGGGAAAACCGCAATCACGGAAGGCCTGGCGCAGCGCATTGTTGACGGTAATGTTCCGCCGACATTGAAAAATTTTTCAATCTATTCGCTTGATATGGGCGCTTTGGTAGCGGGAACCAAATACCGGGGAGACTTTGAAGAGCGGATAAAGCGGGTAGTGGAAGAAATTCTTAAAAAAGAAAAGGCGATCCTTTTTATTGATGAAATTCACACGCTTGTGGGAGCGGGTTCTGTCTCCGGCAACGCCATGGACGCTTCAAACCTCCTTAAACCCGCCCTTACATCGGGCAAACTCCGCTGCATCGGTTCGACAACTCATGAGGATTACGGAAAGTTTTTTGAAAAAGACCGGGCTCTTTCCCGGCGTTTCCAGAAAATTGACATTAACGAACCCAGCGTAGATGACGCGGTAAAAATACTTTACGGCCTTAAAATAAAATACGAGGATTACCACAAGGTTCACTACTCCGACGAAGCTGTCCAGGGAGCGGTGCGACTTTCTGCCCAGTTTATAACCGAGCGGCGGCTGCCCGATAAAGCAATCGATGTAATTGACGAAGCCGGCTCTTTTGCCCGGATAAAGGCTGACATGTTATGCCCTCCTGCGCCGGAAACCGAAAACGATATAGCGATGATCGAACATCTTCCGAGCAGTGTTCAGGAAGGTTCGGTAGAAGTAATAGAGGTTGGACTTCCTCTTATCGAATCGGTAATTTCTAAAATCGCCCGCATTCCGGAACGCTCGGTGGGCGAAAATGAAAAGGATAAACTCCGCCTCCTCGAAGAACGGTTAAAGAAGCGAATTTTTGGGCAGGATGAAGCTGTTCAAACTGTGGTCAGAGCGGTTAAACATTCGCGGGCGGGTTTTAAAGGCGAAAATAAACCTGTGGCGAATTTCCTGTTTGTGGGACCGACCGGAGTCGGCAAAACCGAGCTGGCCCGGAGCCTTGCGGAAGTAATGGGCATAACCATGCACCGTTTCGATATGAGCGAGTATCAGGAAAAACATTC
>Ga0123353_10006834_pt1 | contig 15309 bp, 11 predicted proteins | sample TergutLab28metaG_3_FD_92763 | JGI IMG/M metagenome (GOLD analysis project Ga0123353, IMG submission 92763) | Labiotermes labralis P3 segment gut microbial communities from Petit-Saut dam, French Guiana - Lab288 P3 | ecosystem: Host-associated > Arthropoda: Insects > Digestive system > Gut ... | reverse complement strand
GCGCAGACGCTGGACCCGTTGCCCAGATGGCACGTGACGATTTTCAGTTCCTCTATAGGCCTGCCCAGCATTTCCGCGGCCCTGACAGCCACATACCTGTGCGACGTCCCGTGGAAACCGTATTTGCGGATCCTGTACTTTTTATAGTACTCATAGGGCAGGGCGTATAAATACGCGCGTTTCGGCATGGTCTGGTGGAACGCGGTGTCGAAAACGGCGATGTTCGGCGTACCAGGCAACAATTTCATACACGCTTCGATACCGATTATATTGGGGGGATTGTGAAGCGGCGCTATGTCGATGCAGTCCTTGATGCCCTGCAGGACCGAGTCGTCGATGATCATGGAGTCCGAAAATTTTTCCGCGCCGTGCACGACCCTGTGCCCGACGGCCGATATTTCATTCACGTCCGTAATCACTCCGTCCTCTTTATCCATGAGCAATTCAATAACCGTGGTGATCGCGTCGTTGTGATCGATCATTTCCCTCTCCACAATCCGCGGATCCCCATCGCCCCTGACCTGTTTCGCGAATGACGCGTTCATCCCTATCCGTTCGCACAGCCCCTTGGCCAGTACCTGTTCGTCAGTCATATCAATAAATTGGTATTTCAATGACGAACTGCCGCAATTAATAACCAATACCTTCGTATGCATGTGGTTTCCTTTCCGGGTTTATGTCTGGTATTTTATAGATTCTGCTCCTGCACCGCCGTAAACGCGGCGACGCCGACTATATCCTCCGCGCTGCATCCGCGCGACAGATCGTTGACCGGTTTAGCTATCCCCTGTAAAATCGGCCCGTACGCTTCCGCCTTTGCGAGCCGTTCCACGAGCTTGTAGCCGATGTTGCCGCTGTTGAGATCCGGGAATACCAGAACGTTAGCCGATCCCGCGACATTGCTTCCGGGGGCCTTTGAGCGTCCGACCGCCGGGATGATCGCCGCGTCCAGTTGTAATTCGCCGTCTATCAACAGTTCCGGCGCCTTGCTTTTCGCGAGGGCCGTCGCCTCCACAACTTTTTGGGTCAATTCGCTTTTGGCGCTGCCGTATGTGGAGTATGACAACATCGCCACGACGGGTTCCTCACGCACGAGCATCTTAAATGATTTCGCGGCCGCAATGGCTATGTCGGACAATTGATCCGCGTCCGGGTTTTCGACCAGGCCGCAGTCGGCGAACACAAACGAACCGGAACTCCCGAATGTACAATCCGGTACTTCCATGACGAAGAATGACGAGACGAGTTTGACTCCGGGCGCCGTGCGCAATATTTGCAACGCCGGGCGCAACGTGTTGCCCGTCGAGTTTATGGCGCCGGCCACCATGCCGTCGGCCGCGCCCTGTTTAACCATCATGACGCCGTAATACAGCGGATCCTTCATCGCGGCGGCGGCGCCGTCAATTGTCATGCCCTTGGCCTTGCGCATTTCGTAGAACGCGTCGGTGTACCGTTCAAAATTGCCGGCGTTTAAATAATCAAGTATCGTAACGCCCGACAGGTCGATCCCACCGGCCAGCTTGCGTATTTCGTCCCCGGTTCCCAGTAATATGACTTTGGCTATCCCGCGTTCCGCAATCGCAGCCGCGGCCTTAACAACCCTGGGATCCTGCCCCTCGGGCAGGACTATCGTCTTGACATCCCGTTTGGCCTCGGATATAACCCTCTCCAGTAAACTCATCGCAAAAACTCCTTTCCGACCCATTTGCGCAGGATTTCGGGGACACGTACCCCTCCGTCCTCCTGTTGGAACTGTTCGAGCATCGCCGGAAATATCCGGCTCGTGGCAAGTCCCGACGCGTTTAATGTGTGCATAAATTCGTTTTTGCGGGATCCGCTTCGCCTGAAACGCATATTTCCGCGTCTCGACTGATAGTCATGCGCGTTCGATATGGAACTCACTTCCTTATATATTCCCATACTTGGCAGCCAAACCTCAATATCATATGTTTTCGCCATTGCCGCGCTGCAATCTGCCGCGGCGAGCCTTGAGACGCGGTAATGCAGCCCGAGCCCCTTTAACAAACGTTCGGCTTTTTCCACGAGTTCGTCAAAGGCGGCGCCCGAACCTTCAGGTAAAGTGTATTGCACCATTTCGACTTTGTTGAACTGGTGGCCGCGGATCATGCCCCGCTCCTCGGTCCTCGCGCCGCCAGCCTCGCTCCTGTAACAAGGAGTGAACGCGAAATATTTTTTGGGCAGGTCCTCTTCCGCGAGGATTTCATCGCGGTGCAGGTTGACCAGCGCGGTCTCCGCCGTCGGCAGCATAAACTGCGAATACCCGCGGCCTTCGCGCCTGGTCAGCATAAACACGTCGTCCTCAAACTTCGGGAATTGACCCGCCGTATAGCCGCTCTGGTATGTCAGGATATGGGGCGGTAAGATAAAACAATAGCCGTCCCTCGTATGTTCTTCGATAAAATAGTTGATAAGCGCCCATTCCAATAAGGCGCCGTCGCCCGTATACATCCAAAAACCGCTGCCGCCGAGTTTGACGCCCCGTTCATAATCAATCAAACCCAGCCGCGCAGCCAATTCGACATGATCCCGGATTTCGTAGGAAAAACGCGGCGCTTCCCCTATAACGCGCAAAACCTCATTATTATCTTTGTCCCCGGCCGGGACGTCGTCGGCCGGCATATTGGGCAGCGAATCAACAATATCCTTGATCTGCGTTTCCAAAGCTGACAGGGTTGAATCAAAATCCCGAATTTTATCTCCAGCTGCCTTCATCTCTGAAATCAATTCCCCAACGTCCCCGCCCTGCTTTTTTATGCGCGGGATTTCACCCGAGACAAAATTCCGCCTCGCCTTGAGTTGTTCGGCCGTTTGGATCAATTCCCTGCGTTTACCGTCCAGCGCCAGCAGTTCGTTGAAGTCGAAATTAAAACCGCGTTTGGCAAGCGCGTCCGCGACCTTCCTTGTATCCTCCCTGATAAGGTTGATATCGAGCATACTGCCTCCCAATAAAGATTATCGAAAAATGAAGATGAAAATGGCGCATATTATAACCGTACTAACAAATAACAGTATATTATGCCCCTGCGGTTTTTGTCAAAAGAATTATACTTTTTTGTGAGATTGCGGCTCGGAGGCCGCAATGACAGAACAGGCGAGACTAATACCCCGCAAAAAAGGGTCTTTGGAATATCCAAAAACCCTTTTTCATCAAGTATACCGCAATTTAATTTAAAGCATTCCGCATAAGCCTAATTACGCGTCGCTTATTCCGCCAGCGCGGCGCTCCAGCGGTTCAGTACCTGCTGGTAAATTGTCGTGATCTCGCCGGCGCCCATGGCGTAACACTGGCTCACAAAGGCGTCCCAATTCGAGTCATTCAACTCAATCTGCCCTGACATGAACAGGCCCCAGGACTCCTTGAGGTAGGTCTCCAGGTCGGCCAGTTTTGTCGCGGCGGCTTCAGTCTCTTCTTCCGACCAGCGCGCCAGCGGCGGGAATTGGGTGTCCGTCGTGCAGAACGGATACTGTTGCACGACGTTGGTCATCTGCTTGGCAATATACATCGGCGAACCTTCGGCGTATTCGTTGGCGATATAAACGCCCGTTGGCAGGTGCCAGCCGGGCACCAGGTACGCGCGGGAATAATCCCAGTTAATCCTGGTGTCGCCGGATTCGTCGGCGGAGCCGTCGGGCCTGTCAAGGAACGTCCAGTTTTCGTTTACGGGCCAGTCGGTGTATTCCCAATGTACCCCATAATAGCCGCGGAAGAACATCAGCGGGTTTGGCACACTGTTGTCGGTGACGTCATAATACAGGTTGAAGAATATATCCGACCAACGGGCCAGGACCTCCGGATACTTGCATTTGTCGGTGATATTCAACGAATTCATGCGTCCGAAACTCTCATACCCAACCCTCGGCGTATCGTTAAATTGCGAAGTCATCGGCTTGACCGAAGCGCAGCCGTAGAACCCGCGCTCCTCGTGTCCGGGGACGAAGCGGTCGCGTATCAATTCCATATCAAGGCTCGAGGACGAGCTCGTGTACATGGCGTATTTATTGGACACTTTATTGGCCTGGTACGCCGCGCCGTCTATTGTAAACACGTCCTGGTTGATAATGCCGTCGCGGTACAGATCGCGGAAGAACTCCACGCATGCGCGGTAGCCGGGGTGTTCGACCATGAACTGCACGTTTGCGTTATCCGGCACGCCCCACGGCCTTTCCGGCGAAATCAGCGTACCGGTGAAAGCCGCAATCATGACATTGGCGTGCGTCGTTATGCCGTATTCGTTCTGGATTCCCAGCACGACCACGTCCGGATCGGGATTCATGTAATCGCCGGAATCCAGTTTGGCCTTGATGGCATACATCATTTCCTTCAGTTCGTCCACCGTTGACGGCATATTGTCCCAGTCGTAACCCACCAATTGCGCGAAATAGGCTTCCATATACCAGTTATGCGCGTTGCCGCCCACTCCGCCGAAGTAATAAAACGGCAGGCCGAACATGGCGCCGGTGCCTGAGGTTTGGCCGGCCTTGACAACCGGGTAGAGGCTGAAGAATTCCTGGGCGTTGGGCATCCACCTGTCAATCAACGGTTTGTGGTCGACAAAGAACCCCTCCCTGCCGAACGCTTCCTCATCCCACCAGTCTATGTTGCCCCTGGATATGATCACATCCGCGTAATTCCCCGAAAGGAACTGCAGGTTCAACTGTTCGTTCAATAATTCTTTGGTCGGGTGCACGTCATAGTTGAAACGTACGTTGGTCAATTCTTCCAGCCACTTCATGAGCTCCAGATCGGACCACCGCCCGTCCGCCTCGTCGATTTGAACCATGGCGTTGAACGTCATGGGTTCTTTCGCGATGGGGTAACCGAATTCGTTCATATAGTCCGGGACGTCCGGCGATCCGGACGGTTCCGGTGTTTCGGTAGTCGTCGCCTGGGTAGTCGCCGCCGTCGTAGGCGCGGCTGCCGACGTCGCGGTTGTAGTGGCCGGGGCTTCCGTCGTCGCTTCCGTCTCGGCTTCCGTCGCGGCCGCTGTAGTCGCGGCGGTGGTAGTCGCCGGCGCGGCCGTGGTCGCCGGCGTTTCAACGCTCGGGCTGCCGCAGGCTGACATAACCATGATAAACGCCAGCAATAACGCAATTAAACTGATTGGTTTCATGTTAATTCCTCCCAAATTTATTAGTTTGCGCGGGTTTCCGCGATAAACGTCCGTATTATAACAACCGTTAACACTAAACATCAGCCGCCGGTCCCTGAATGAAAGCGTCAGCCCTTGATTGCGCCTATCATCACGCCCTTGACAAAATAACGCTGGACATAGGGATAAGCGACGAGTATGGGTATGACCGAAACTATGATCATAGCGTATTTTATCTGTTCCACGCGCATAAGGCGTTCCATGTAATCGGTCTGATCCTGCATAAAATCGTCCGCCAGGGCCGCGGCCTGGGCTATGACCAGCACACGGCGCAAGACCATGGACAGGGGTTGAAGGTTCCTCGCGTTTTGATCCGATAGATACAGGAAAGCATTGAAAAACGCGTTCCAGTGCCCGACTGCCGCCTGCAGGCCCTGCACCGCGATGATGGCGGTCGACAGGGGTATGACAATCGTAAAAAACACCCGGAAATCGCTCGCGCCGTCGATCTCCGCCGACTCCCGTAACTCGTCCGGTATCGTGCTTTGAAAAAAAGTCCGGGCTATGACCATCTGCATCATGCCGGTAGCCCCCGGCAATAGTATTGCCCATATGGTATCGTTGATTTTCAGCGTCTGCGTGATCAACAGGTAAAACGGTATCAGCCCGCCGCCAAAAAACATGGGGATCATGAACAGTATAACCAGGAACTTCTTGAAACGCAGATCCCTGCGCGTAAGCGCGTAGGCGGCCGGCAGCGTAACGGCCAGGTTGATGATCGTACCGGCGCTGGCATAAAAAAGCGTATTGCGGTAGCCGGTCCATAAGTCCTTGTGTTTAAATACCATCTCATAACCGGCGAACGATATCCCGCGCGGATAAAAAACAACTTTTCCGGTATTTACCAATATCGGGTTGGAAAACGAGGCGATTATAACAAAGTATAACGGATACGCAACAATCAATAATATCAGCGATAATATCGTTATATTGACGATATTGAATATAATATCTGTTTTCGACTCTTTTATAACCATGTGCAAATCCACCCCAAGCAGTCAGAATTACGCCTGCTGCGATTCCATTTAGAACAGCGACGTATCGCTTACCCTCTTTGCGACCCAGTTTACGCTGAGCAATATTATTAAATTGATAATATTTTGAAAAAGGCCCACGGCGGCGGCCAAACCGAAGTTCCGCTGCTGTATGCCCAATTTATATATGTATGTGGAGATGACTTCGGAATATTGCACATTGATCGCGTTTTGCATCAGAAAAATCTTTTCAAATCCGATATTGAGCATGTATGCGCAATTGAGGATCAACAATATGACAATGGTCGGGCGTATATGCGGCAGGTTTATATGCCATATGCGCCGCAGCCGGGTCGCCCCGTCCATAATCGCGGCTTCGTGGAGTTCGTGCGAAACCCCGGACAGGGCCGCGAAGTATATGATGGATGAATAACCCATATTCTGCCATATGCCCGACCAGACGTATAAATGCGGAAAATAACTGCCCTTCATGAGGAATTCGACGGGCCCCAGGCCGATATAGCCCATCAATTGGTTCATAATGCCCTGCTGCGCGAAAAAAAGTTTGATTACGCCCACCATTACGACGACCGATATAAAAAACGGCGCGTAGGTGACATTCTGCACGAGCTTGCGGTAGCGTATACTCTTTACTTCGTTCAACAGGATCGCGAGCAGGATTGGGATGGGGAATCCTGCGATAAGGCTGTAGAAGTTTATGGACAGCGTATTGCGTATGACGTCGTAAAACTTGTTGCTCTCAAAAAAAGCAATGAAGTGCTTGATTAGCGGATCGGACCAGGGACTCCTGGTGATGCCGGCGCGCAGGCTTAAATCTTTGAACGCAAGCTGGACGCCATACATGGGAATGTACGCGAAAATAATTGTGTAAATGACTGCGGGCGCTAGAAAAATATATAGTTGCCAGTTCTTAACAATGCTAAATATGTATTTTTGCGCAGGCGTTTTAAGTTTATTGTTTGTAGTAGTCATTGTTTGTTTTTTACGTTTTTTGCCATATTTTCATGCACAATCTATCAAACTTATAATGATATGTCAACAAAAAACGTTTGTTCTAAATCCCATGTCGAATCCGTTAATATTTACCTGGAATCACGCGAACGTATTTCGGCACGTTTGATTTTTCCCCCGCCAATCGTCTTCGGGAGTTCGTCCGTAAATTCGATGATCCGCGGATATTTATATGGGGCGGTCACGCGTTTAACATGGTTCTGCAATTCTTTTACAAGCGCTTCGCCGGCGGTAAAACCCTTCGCCAGCACTACGGTCGCCTTGACGATCTGGCCGCGGACGGCGTCCGGCACTGCAGTCACCGCGCATTCGACGACGGCCTCATGCTCCACCAGGGCGCTTTCCACTTCAAACGGGCCGATGCGGTAACCTGAACTCTTAATAATATCGTCGTTGCGCCCGACGAACCAATAATGGCCGTCGGAATCCATCCAGGCTATGTCTCCGGTATTATAACATCCCCCGCGGAACGCCTCGGCGTTAAGCGCCGCGTCGCCGTGGTAATACTTTATCAACCCGGGCGGCATGTATTTATCCGTGCCCCGGACGACTATCCGGCCTTCGATCCCCTCTTCGCACTGTCTGTACCCGTCGTCGACAATTTTTATATCATAGAGCGGCGAAGGTTTACCCGTCGAACCGGGTTTTGGTTCGAACCATTCGAAATTCGCCAGCAGCACGGCCGATTCGGTCTGGCCGAAACCTTCAAATATACCGAGCCCCGTCAGGGATTTCCATTGGTTGAATACCTCCGGGTTCAACGGTTCGCCCGCGGTAGTGAAAAACTTGATCGACGATAGATCATATGCGCGGACGTTTTCCTGGATCATGAACCTGTACATGGTCGGCGGCGCGCAAAATGTTGTTATCGGGTATTTTTGCAATACCTCCAGTGTCCGGATCGGCGTAAACCGCTCGAAATCGTGTGAAAATATCGCCGCCCCGCACAGCCATTGCCCATATATTTTACCCCATCCGAATTTTGCCCAGCCGGAATCGGCGATCGTCAGGTGGAGCGCCCCTTCGCATGCGCGCTGCCAGTATTTGGCCGTCGCGATATGCCCGAACGGATAGGCGTAGTCGTGCATGACCATTTTGGGCATACCCGTGGTCCCCGACGTGAAATACATCAGGAACCGGTCGTCAATCCGCGTCGCCCCGTCTCCGGCCGGGCGTTCGAATACATCCGAACAACCTGCAATACCCTCCTCAAAATCCGGGAACCCGCATGGCTGCCCGCCTCCCCCGCCGGCGCTGACGACATGCCTGACCGTTGGCGAATCGGCGAGGGACAGGCGAATTTCTTCCAAAAGGCGCGTTTCGGACGCGAGGGCCACAATCGCCGATATACCGGCGGCGTTGTTGCGGTAGACTATATCTTTACGCGTGAGCTGGGACGCGGCCGGAATCAACACCGCACCGATTTTATGCAGGGCCGCCGCGCATATCCAGTATTCGTACCGCTGCCTTAAAATCAGCATGACAAAGTCGCCCTTACCGACGCCGAGTCCCGTAAAATAGTTCGCCGCCCTGTTGCTGAGCCGCTTCATTTCGCCGAACGTGAATATTTTTTCATTCGCGCCGCCGTCGTCTATCCACCACAAGGCCAGCTTATCGGGATCGATATCCGCCCACGCGTCGACGACGTCAAACCCGAAATTGAAATCATCCGGCGCCCGGACGCTGTAATTCCCGATAAAATCTTCGTACGATGTAAATTCCGTGCGCGGCATATAACGTTCCAATAAATTTTGCATAATATATCCTTTATTCCAGTATTACCGTTAAAAAATCGGCGTTCTGCCCATACGCGCTCTGCCCGTGCGGAATCTTAGGATCAAAATAACAGCAGTCGCCTTTATTGAGTATTATGTCTTTTTTACCCAAAGTCAGCCTCAGCGCACCCTCGATCACATAATTGAATTCCTGGCCGGAGTGCGTTACGAGCTTTTTATCCGGATTGTCCGCGCCATGGTCGAGGTGGACGATCAACGGCTCCATTTTTCTGTGCAGGAAATTGAACGCTACGCTCTTATATTCGTACCCCGCGTAGCGGTCTACGCTGATCCCCTGCCCGGCCCGGACAACGCAATACGTATCCAGTTTAGGCGTCTTGCCTGTCAACAGTTCGGTCATGTCCACGTTAAATTCGCTTACGACTTTATACAACGCGCTGATCGGTATATCGACGCTCCCGTCCTCGTATCCGGCGTACGTCTCAACCGGAACCCCCAGCGTCGCCGCCAGGCCCTCCGCCGTGACGTCGCACGCCTCCCGCAAGCCGCGCAGGCGTTCGGCTACTTCGTTCGTTATTTCGGCTGGCATAACACGGCGCCTCCTTTACTATATTTACACTACGTGAAAACAACTCCCGCCGATGAATTCGCGCAATATCGAATTCGGCGGCACATCATCTGTTTTGATGTCCGTAAAATAACTCAGGAACATGTGCAGGCGGACCGCTTCGATATACGCCTCTTCGCAGTCGCCTATTTCCGAAAGCAGCGACCTCGCGCATTCCTTCATCGCCCCAAGCTCATATATCAGCCCTGAATTGAACATGCTGTCGCAACTCTCCTGGTACGGAAAAATATATTCTTCTTCCCCTGACCGCACCGACGGCCACATTTTAATGGTCTCGCCGGCCTTTGTGCCCCGGAACGCGTTATCCCGTACGATGCGCCTGATGAGGCGCGTATCGGTCGTGGATATCCTGTTGTGATCGTCAATGTTGAGCGACGTCAGCGCGCTGATATAAATTTTATGTTTAAATTCCTTGGGGATTGACGCGGTCACCTTCGGGTTCAGTCCGTGGATGCCCTCTACGATCAGGATTTCCCGCTCCCCGACGCTGAGTGGCTGTGTCCGGTCGTCGCGCGCGCCTTTTTTGAAATTATACGACGGCACGTCGATTATATTACCGGCTATCAACGCCTTCATCTGCGCGGAAAACAGTTCGATATCGAGCGCTTCCGGGCATTCCAGATCGTATGACCCGTCCGCGCCGAGCGGGATTTTATCCCGGTCCAGGTAATAATTGTCCATCGAAATTATCTTTGTCAAAAAACCGTTGACGCGAAGCTGGATCGACAGCCGGTTCGCAAACGTCGTTTTTCCGGACGACGACGGGCCCGCAACCATGACGATCTTTTTACGGTCGGTCGTGTTGGTTATCTGATCCGCTATCTGTGATATCTTTTTTTCCTGGAGCGCTTCCGCCACACGGATTATATCCGGCGCGTCGCCGGTCCTGACCGCCCTGTTTAATTCGCCAATGTTTTCAATCCCCAGAATTCCATTCCATTTGTTGTACTCCGCAAATACGCTGAGCAGTTTTGGCACATCCTGGTATACGGCGTGTTTTTCGGCGCGGCGTTTATCCGGTTCGCCTTTCGGCGTCGTGATGATAGCGCCCGGATAGCGGTATACAAGCGAAAATTCGCGCATGAACCCGGAGTGCGGCGGGAGGTATCCGTATGAATAGTCCGTCATTCCGTCAAATTCGTAAAATACGACGTGCGGTTTGTTGTTTTCGAGGATGGCATTGTACAGATCCTGTCGCCTGTTGTCAATTAATAGCTTTTCGGCTTCCGCCATCGGCGCTTCGATCCGGACAAACGGGATCTCCCCGTCGGCCATGTCCCGCATGCGCTTTTCAATTGCGGCGACTTCTTCGGGCAGCGTCTCGCTCCCTCCGATCATTTCAAAAAAAATGTCAAACCGGACGGAATGGCGTATCAGTACCCTGCGCCCCGGATAGAGTTCGCCGACGGCTTTTACGAGCATGAAGACGAGGCCGCGTTCATACATGCGCCTACCCTCCGGCGTTTCAACCGGGGGCGCCCCGTCAACCGAAACCATTTGATATTTCAAACTCATCCCAACTTTCGTGTATTCACGGTGGTTGTTATGTAAAAAGAAAACGCCGCTCAATATATTATACGGCGTTTTCCGGCTATTTGCAGTGGGCCCTCAGGGACTCGAACCCGGGACCATTCGGTTATGAGCCGAGCGCTCTAACCAACTGAGCTAAGGGCCCTGACAAAACAATATTATACATGAATGCTAATTTCCGGTCAATCCTTTGGTGCCACGAAATATTTACACGAATATTAACATTTATGTAATATGCGCTTCATATTAAATTCATATAATAACGGCATAATACGTGATTAAATAGCACTATGGGTACTGGAGGTATATTTATGAAATTAATCGGAAAATCGTACCGCACGCTTATCTGTATTATACTGTGCCTGTCGTTGGCGGCGTTTACGGGCTGCGGCGGCGCGCTGGGCGGAGGGGGCGACGGCGGCGGGGACGAGGCGGCAAAGGCGGATAGCGGTTCGGCGGCGGACACAGGCGCCGCCCGGACGACGGCGCAGGCGGGTGCCGCCGACGAGGAGGTAATGGACTTCAGCGCGGCGCCGTCCGGAAAGCTGACAATATCCGCCTTTGACACAATGACGTATAAAAGCGGCCTGGAGGCCGCGGCACAGGCTTTTAACGAAAAATACCCCGACATAGAGATCGTCGTCGACACTTTTACGGCCATGCCCGAAATACAGCGCCAGGAGAGTGCGGACGGCAGGTCTGTCTCAATGGCCATGAGGATGGAGGACAACCCGCAGGAGCGCTCCGACTACGCAAACAAGGTGAATACGGCGCTGATGAGCGGCGAGGGCGCCGACATACTTGCTGTGGACGTGATACCGGTAGCGAAGTATGTGGAGTCCGGGTTACTTGTAGACCTATCGCCGTATATGGAACGTGATCCGGGGTTTGACCGTTCGCAATACCGCGTCAACATACTGGACGCCGTGACGTGGAAGGGCGGGACATGGTTTATTCCGATGGATTACATGTACAATTATTTTTCATATGATACATCGCTGATAACGGACGGGTCCGCCGATTTTAACGAAAACTCGGCGTACACGATCGAACAGTTGATGGATTACGCGATACCGCTGTTCGACGGGGAGACGATGTTGTTAAACGTTCCGGCCTACACAAAGGGGTTGGGGGGCAGCGCGTGGTCGAGGATATTGCGGGAACACTGGTCAGAATTTGTCGACATATCGGGCAAAAGGGCAAATTTTAACGACGGAAAATTCGCGGAACTCCTAAAGAAGGTCAAGGAATACGGTGAAAACGGCTATATCCCGGAGAGCGTACAGGGCCGGTTTGACAGGGAGGACACGATGTCCCGCATGATGCAGGCGCCCACGGACCGGTATTATTTCAAACCGAAGAGCAATATGCAACTATTGACATACTATATGAGTGCAATGGGCGGCGGAATTAATATCGGATACGCGGTGGGCAGCGCCGGTGCGATAGAGGAGGACGACGAAATCGCCGGCATTTCCTCAAACGCCGACGGCACGGTCCCGTTTACATATTCAATGGCCTATGCGATTAATTCCAATTCAAAAAATAAACAGGCCGCCTGGGAGTTCATAAAGTTTATGATGAGCGGCGAGATGCAAGCCTCCGGTTATTCCGGGATGCTGCGCGGGTTGCCGCTGCACAATGAAACGCGCGCCAGCCAGATTGACATAATGATGGCTTCGGCGGCGGCGGGCATACGCGGCAACGCACCGCTCGGCGGGACGAGCTTTTTTGGCAGGTCTATCCCCGGAGGCGGCACGGCGAACAGCGGCCCCGGGGGCGGAGCGGTTAGCGGCGACGGGGCGGCGCCCGTCAGGCAAACAGACGACGGGGCGGCACCCGTCAAGCAAGCAGACGACGGGGCGGCGCCCGTCAAGCAAGCAGACGACGGGGCGGCGCCCGTCAGGCAAGCGGCGCCGGACGGACAGGCGGACGACGGAGTGGCTAGCGGCGACGGCGGCGCCGCCGCGGACGGGCCGCTGCTGCGCGGGCCGGGCACGGCGCTGGCGGAGATCGATCCGGAGATAATCAAACAGTATAACGAGGCGACCGAAAGGTTCTCCGATCAGATCAATACGTTTGAAATAAAGGATTCCATCGTCGACGACATGATCGCAGCGGAGGTCGACTACTTCTTCAGCGGCGAAAAGACGGCCGAGGAGGTCGCGGCGACGTTGCAAAGCAAAGTGGAGCTCTATCTCAATGAGTGATGAGGCGGTTTATCCGGGTAACCGCGTGAAAAGGCCGGCAAGGCGGAGGCGTAAATACAGGGTCAACAAACCCCTTGCCGGGCTTATCTTCCTGATCCCCGGATTTGCCGGATTCTGCGTGTTCTACATATGGCCGTTTTGCGTCTCGCTCTGGTATTCGTTACTCAGCCGTCCGGTAAACGGCGCATTTGTCGGCGTAAAAAACTATGTCGAAATGTTCCAGAACCTGGCCTATATCAAGGGATTGACAAATACGGTGCGCTTCATCGGGATCTCTGTCCCGCTCAGCATGGCGTTCGCGCTGATAATTGCGTTGATGATCAGGGGACTCGTTCGCCATAAGGAGTTTTTTACGCTGATTTTCCTCATCCCGCTGGTCATACCTTCGGGTTCCACGGTTACGTTCTGGAAGACGCTGCTCGCGCGCGACGGCGTATTGAACGGCATACTGTACGGGTTCGGGATCGACAAGCTCAACTGGCTGGATTCTGGCCTGACGTTTTGGGTTATTGTGGTTATTTTTACATGGAAAAACCTCGGATTTAACATAGTGCTTTTTATTTCGGGGCTTGGCAATATACCAACCGAATATTATGAAGCCGCCTGGGTGGACGGCGCAAAGCCCCGCCAGGCTTTTTTCAGGATAACGCTCCCGAATCTGGGCGCCTCGTCCGTCCTCGTCCTCATTTTATCGATAGTCAATTCGTTTAAGGTGTTTAAGGAGATATACCTCATTACGGGGAGTTACCCGCATGAGAGCATATATACTTTGCAACACTTTATGAACAATATGTTCGCGTCACTGAACTACCCGAAACTCACCACGGCGACGTCAATCCTCGTCGCGATGATCGCACTCCTCACGCAGGGCTTACTGAAACTCGAACGCAGGGCAATAGCGTAGCGGGCGGGACGCGGGCGCGAACCGGCAAAAGTATAGGATATATTATGAACTACAGGCGAACGTTTAAAAACAAGATACTGGATCCAATAGCGCTGGCGGTGATCGGCCTCCTGTTCCTCGCTCCGTTGATTATCACGCTGACCAATTCGTTCATGACGGAGAACGAAATAGCGATGAACTACACGTCACGCCTTACGGTGTTCGACATAGTGAACGGCGTGACGGATAAATTCCAAAGAATCAACCTCATCCCGCGCGAAGCCGGGATATGGCAATATATGGACGTACTGGTCAACCAGCCGGCATTCCTTATCCTGTTGACGAACTCGATAAAAATCACGGCGCCCGTACTCTTGGGAAACCTGATCATATCGCTGCTGACGGCGTTCGGGTTTACTGTCTGTACATGGAGATTCAAGGAAGCCCTGTTTACCGTATACATCGTGGTTATGCTGATGCCGCTCCAGGCGGTATTGGTACCCAACTACATCATCGCGGATATGCTGGGAATAAAAGAGAGTTATCTGGCGATTATCCTGCCCGGTATATTTTCCCCGTTCGGGGTGTTCCTGATGAGGCAGAGCATGAAGGCGCTGCCGGTCGCATATTTTGAGGCGGCCAGGATCGACGGGGCGGGCAACGGGTATATCTTCAGGCGTATTGTGCTGCCACAGATGAAGTCGTCGATCGCGGCCCTGCTCATGCTGATGTTCATAGAGTACTGGAACCTCGTGGAACAGGCCGTCATATTCATCCGCGACTATACAAAAGAACCGTTATCGGTATACCTGTCGCGGATCTCCGAAGGGCGGATCGGCCTCGTATTCGCGGCTTCGTGCGTATATATGTTCCTCCCGTTCTGGTTCCTGACCATAGGGCAAAAGGATTTGGAACGCGGCATCGAACTGTCGGGCGTAAAGTAGGAAAGGCTTGGTCATAGATATGGACGAAAACGCGAAAAAATACGAGTCGGGGGGCCGCCGCAGGGCATGGGCGATCGGCGGCGTATTCGCGGCGCTGCTCGCCGCCATGATGTTCTTTTCCGGCACGATATATCAGTATAACCTGCCACGCATAACGGCTGGCAGCCCGGGCAACGGTTACCTGAATAAAAGGGAAACATC
>Ga0123353_10006833_pt1 | contig 15310 bp, 6 predicted proteins | sample TergutLab28metaG_3_FD_92763 | JGI IMG/M metagenome (GOLD analysis project Ga0123353, IMG submission 92763) | Labiotermes labralis P3 segment gut microbial communities from Petit-Saut dam, French Guiana - Lab288 P3 | ecosystem: Host-associated > Arthropoda: Insects > Digestive system > Gut ... | reverse complement strand
GACCACTCACCACCTTCTAGTGCCGCGGTCATGGAAGAGTAGAGCTATACCTCTACCCACCCTCTGGGCCACACCGGGCCTGTAACGGGATCACTTTACCTTTACATACATATATACATACATACATACACACTTCAACTCCAGTGCAGAACAGATACTAAAATATATGTGACATAGAAAATTTAAAAAATTAATAAAACAGTGAAGAGAAATCGACATATTTTACAATTATGCGTGTTTACATAAACATGCTTTTCACTGTCCTGTAAATGGAAGTATTTTGCCACTAACGTAATACGAAATCAGAATCAAAATTTGTTTTATTATGATAACAGAATATCATTAAGTCATTCTTACTAATTAAGTTACAATCGACGGTGTATAGACCAGGATCTGAAAGGTCACAAGCCAAAGACGTGTATTGTCGAGAAATACACTTAGGTGCGTTTAGGGCAGAATCGGTATTGTATCAGTATGCTGTGCTTTGCGAATTTTCTGCAAGTGTCTAGAATTCGACATAAAGGCACAAACAACACTTTCATCTCAGAATTTGCAAGGAGTTCACTATTCACAAAGATCACGAATGATCAGAAATTTTATGCATTTTATTTTGATTGTATTGATTTCAATAACTCAAAACACTTATCATTTATGTTGACATATTGCGTAATGCGAAAGAATACAATTTTGAATTTACAGGTCTCCTGTGTGCAACACAAATGTACATCTTACAACTTCTCTTTCTGTTTCAGCTTCAGTTCAGACTGCGTAAGTGTAAATCCAAAGACAATTCCAAATCTTGCCAGGATTTCTTCAAGTTTGAAATGGATAAAATATGCGATAAGCTGAGAGAGAAAAATCAAATCTGGTCTGGATTTTTGGATGATATGCATATTGATAGAAAATGCCCATTACATCCGGTAAGGAACGATCTACATTTAATTCTCCCGGACATATATGTATATGTATCAACGTATACACATATATATATATATATATGTACTTACGTGTGTATGTATATATGTATGTGCATATATACGTATGTGTAATTTACAGAAGGATGCAATGTCAGAATTAGTGCATGTCAGAGCTGTTACATGACGGCGTAGCATATTTAGAATAAGGTTCCAAGAGGACACGCTCTGAAAATCATCTACGACTTTCACGTAGCGAGATATTCCCCAACCCACCAATTCATACTTACCTCTATACCTGTCGCATTATCTGAAGTCCCGTGATACTGCCCACAATCTAATGCCTAATGATCGTTTCGCAAAGAATACAAGTCAGTACATTCTTAGAAAGAAATAACGTCAAACTGTTCTGAACATTTATCTTAGTAATTAACCAACTTGATTCACAAATTTTTGTTTTACAATGAGTTTTATTTCATGCCTCTATATGTTTCGAGCACATGTGCTCGAAACATGTAGAGGAATGAAATAAAACCCATTGTAAGACAAAATTTTGTGTATCAAGTTGGTTAATTACGAAGATAAATATACTGAGATTCACGGTCAGCAAAACATCAAAATTTGTTCTGAATATGTTTGGCTTCATGGCTACTAAATAATTCGCGATAAACAAACGTAAGATGAACTGAAAGCAACACTTCTAAAGCAACATGCATCTTTATCAAGTCAGTACATACACCTTTAGTAGACATACTACCACTGCAGGTAATTGTATGAACAATTTATGTATTTTAGTTTGTTAGCTTAAGTGCAAGCTACCAAATCGGGCTGATAAGGAGATTAAAATTCTTCCTCTCACAACTTGCGACAAAACTGGCCATGTGTCAAACTTATTGTTTGTATTGTGCTTGCATTATGCCTTTCTACGCCTTGGAACTCTTTACGTAAACTAATATTATTTCCTAAATATCAGACAGGTTTACTGTATGTGTCGCTTGTTTCCCTATACTCCTGAATTCGGTTATAGCGACATAGATTTGTGCGACACCTCGGTTATAGCGTCATACACTCAGTGGTACCAACTAACTGTCCATAAGACACGTGCTTTTCTGCCTACCTTAGTACGACATACTCAAGACAATCTACCACGGATGTAACGACATTGCCAGTCATCAGTTCCTATGTAGTTTTCAAGAAGGAGACGCTTTTGAGAATTCAGCCACCTTGTCGTCCTCCAGAAGGCAATCCTTCTAAGCTTTCAGGTGTCTACATAAATTGAGGCCAGGAAAATAACAAAAGTAACAGAAATTCACTGTGTGCGTAAAGTTGGGCTCTACATTCCTCCTTCTGTAGGTAACAGGAGACAGGTCGCGTGATAACATTGCTAGTCGCGAATAAAAGAGAGGGTATGAGTATAGAAAGGAAAAGTTAAAATGATACAAAAAAACAAAATGAAAAAGATAGCTGACGTGTTTCGGGAATTTGGTCTGATAAATTCTAGTCTCCGAAACATTTGGAGAAAAAGAACCAGAATTATTAGTGCGTTCGTAAGGAATGGCTGGTGAATAAAGCGATTTGGAAAGTCTGAACGAAGTGACGTCGATGAGGAACTGGTTAAATAGTTGTATCAAGTCAGAAGTGACAAATGTCCCGGTGAGTGGTCTTCTTCTCATGATAATTTTCATTCTTCTTAAATTTTAATTTTAAATTAATATATTTATAGCAAGAACTTGTGTGGAAGTTTACAATTATAGAAGATTAGTTTTTATTATTTCCAAATTTTAATTGTAATTTAAACTTTAAATGCGTCATAACATTAACCTAAGTAATCTACCTGCAGGACTGTATTTTCTTTTGAAATACTTTTCCTTCATTCTTAACACGCACCTCGCTTAGAGCGATATTCGTTGATAGCGGCACAATTCATTCGCTCCCTTCGATGACGTTATAACCAAGTTCGACACTATTTTATTCGCCGGCTTCTCGTCGCGGAGCCCTAGGTCCGATCCCTGGTCAGTAAATATTTATGTTTTGCAACAGAACACAGAGTGGCATTAGAACAGGAATTTCTTCCAGTTGTTCGGTTTACACTTTCGGTATAATTCCACCAGCAATACATAACCCACTACTATTTTATTCATCTACCTCCAAAGCTATCTGGTCTCAAAAACTGAGGTCGTCTTTCAGTAGAAGCTCTATCTATGTCCCTATTTTTTTGTGGCGCTACGGCCCAACGCGTGCCATGGCCTCCCATTCTTGAGGTTTCTATATGACACACATAACGACGCATCACAGTCGGTAGGACTTCTCTGGACGAGTGATCAACCAGTCGCAGAGACCTCTACCTGGCAACACACAACAATCAACACAAGACAGACATTCATGCCACCGGCGGAATTCGAACCCACAATCCCAGCAAGCGAGCGGCCGTAGACCCACGCATTAGACCGCGCGGCCACTGGGACCGGCTCTATGTCTCTATACCCATACTACTTTAGAAACGAGTAGCATTAACTCCTCCTTTTTTTGTTCTGCCTTTTTCACGCATTTCATAAACACAGTTTCTCGTATCCACGCATTTCTTTCTAATGAATCGGCGTTTGAGTGTGATTTGAACCAAATATTTGTACTTCCAGGTGAAACCACCATTTTGGTCGAATTATATTTTAGGTTATCTTTGTGTTTAGAATCCTGCTAAGTACTGTTATTTCTGCAATAAGTAATTACTACCTGTTTTACTTTCTTTGCTTTCAGAAAATATACCCAGTCGAGAACATAATCATTGATGCAGAAGGCATGAATTACTTACCTGTAACTAACGCCTACTACAAGCTTAGAATAGAAGGTACTATGAATGGTACAAAAATAATCTGTGTAGACAGTGCGTTTACTATAAGCTGCAAGAAATGAAATAATCGGTTTCAGGAGTGTGTTCTGAAATATTAAGAATACTGTGTTAATTATAATTGTGACACACTGTATAATCTTCCATGTTCACAGCACATTATACAATATTTGTGATTCAATATTAACTTAAGAACAAAAAATATTCCGATGGAATTTCAAAACAATGAGAGTTCTTCTGTTTATTTCACCTTCCACAAGGCTAAGAAGATTAATTAATGAGAACTAAACAATTTACTATGTTAGACCCTTCTGCAGTATCGCAATAAATATTAAGTTCAAAGTGCAAAAACGTAATAAGGAGTTTTAATACCATAGTTTAACATAAACGCAGGGCTGTAGTATTATCATTTATGTATTTGTTAGAAGATTAGCCATTCTGAGCCTTGGTAGGACGGTCTTGTGTGCAACTGGTAACGAAATTTGTGTTTAATATCTGATGGCCACGGGAAGTGTCCAAAGCAGTTTTGTGAAAAGTGAAGAGAAAGTGACTGATACACTACTCACAGTCTCAAGGGAATCTCTAGTGACAGCAACAGTAAGTTTCAGATTGTCTCTTCAAGATACTAAAATTAATGGTCAGATGAAATATAGTCGAACACTGAGGACGATCTTCTACCATGAAGTATATTGTGACACACTATACATATTTTGTGTGATAAATGAACCACTTAAATGTAACTGTCAGCAAGATTATACTCATGTAAAAGCAATTTTTTGTAGCACTCATTAAATATCATGTAACTGCAGGTAAAGCCACAAATATTAAATTCAAATGATATATGCAGAATGAGTTTCATTTCCGTTTCGAATAGCAAGAAATATTAAGTAACACTTCGCTAGTGTTTCTTGTCTGCTGAGATGTAGAGGTTTCTTAATGCTTGAACACGTGGTCTATTTAACGTACTCAAACATTACGTAAGGTAAGAATTATGAGAAACTAGACTGAAGTCTAGTTTTTATCTTATTTTTAAAAAAATACACAAATAGGTATGATGTTTAAAAACGTTACGTGATATTTCGTCTTGAAGAAATATTTTCGTTGTATTTGCGAAGTTAAATATATCAAAGATAAGTATATTTAAAATAAAATTGTGGGCCATGAAGACAGAAAATGTAACCGACAAAATTAACAAGTTCCAAGCAAAACACCCCCCCCCCCTTCTTGAAACAGTAAAAATGGCCAGTGATTCTAGAAATTCCCCGCGCTCTATGAAACACGAATGATTACATTCTTCTAGATTGTGACGCCAAGAAATTTACTGGGTAGATACCAACATTCCTGCACTACATAATCTAAAGTTGGATAAAGTTATTTCCTCCGAAATATTCTCCATTGTTCATGAAAGTTGATTTGTTGATTTAAAGTTGAAGTTTGTAAAACACCCATACACACAAACACCCATAAACACAAACACATACAGATGGCATAGAGTTCTTATAAACCGACTTCCTTTTCTGAAAAGAGAAAGCCGACGAATTATAATGCGAAATAAGGAATATTCATTGGTCCATTAAGTAAGAGTTGATCCGAAAATATTCCGTGGAAAAAGTAGCGTGTCAAACACTATGATCGAATTTGTTATTCATCATTTCCAGCGTAACGTAGCTGATGTATGTTTCAGTTGCAATCCTCTATAATTACAAAGAAGTGGAAGAAACGAGTTTTTGTTAGATATTCCTTTGTCGTCTGTCGTGTATTTCTTCCATGACCTGCGAGCAAACGTCTGCACTCGGGATCGAATTCCGATTGGCTGACACAAAGAATAATTACTTGTAAGCGTTTGGAACAGTCCGGTGACGCAATAATGAATTAGCTCATTACTCAACATTGCCTACAGCAGCGGCTCCGCAAACTAAGACACACGGTCCTGGATTTGGGATTATAATTTAGTGAAATGAAGAAAGGCTGTGCAAATGACTGGTCATCCAAGAGTGATTTATAAAATTCAAAAGGAGACCAATAATGTGCATTAGAGTCCTCAATTAGGCTGACAAATTTCGGAAATACCAGTGGCATGAAGGGTGCCTGTGTTGTATGAATTTTAGAATTTAACCCATAAAGATAACCCATCATGGATTTCTTTCGGCGTGAATATTCAATGTTGTTATCAGTGGCGTTCTGTTAAATATTCACTCATATGACTGATATTTGCACATTTATTACTATAACAATCACGGTCTGTCATATGGTAGGATGCCATATTGTTCACGCGCAACTCCACGGCCTCCGACATCTTAGCGTCTTTATTCTTAGATGATGCCCTTTATGGGGCGCAGGGTGTAAACGTGGTTGCTGCATGATCAGTTCCTTGAACGTAATATAGTTCCATGGTCTCAGATTAAGTGTATTTCTATCATTCTTTCTATTAACTCTTCTACAACATTACTCGGTTGAGACAAGAACCAAGACAACCCTTTATTAAACTCCAACCCAGACCCTTCATACTGACAACAACGAAATAAATAATTATATAAGCTCCGCGTCAAATTATTTGCATAAAACTTCGTTACTTTATATATATATATATATATATGTACGTATTTTGCTGGAGTTTAATAATGAGTTGTCGTGGTCTTTGTCTCAACCGAGTAATGTCGTAAAAGATTTAACAGAAAGAATGATACAAATACGCTTAATCTCAGACCACGGAACTATATTGCGTTCAATGGATAGATCACGCAGCAACCACGTTTACTCCCTGCGTCCCATAAATGGCATAATCTAAGAATAAAGACGCTAAGATGTCGGAGGCAGTGGAGTTGCACGTGAACAATATGGCATCCCGCCATGTGACAGACAGTGATTGTTATAGTAATAAATGTGCAAATATCAGTCATAGTGTAGACGGCGTGTAGTAGATAGCTTGTAGATAGCGTTATTCTAAATGTGTAGGTAGATAATGAAAACTGTCAGTTCAGTTTCACAAGTTTTTCGTACCGACATCCAGTTATATTCTGCCTTTTGTCGCTATAATCACTTGGCTGCACCACTTTGAGTTTTAGAATCATTTTGTAGCAGTAGCTGCTATTTTTTTCAAAGTATTATCGTCAGTTATCAAACTCCTGTCAGATCATCACGAACACTTGGACTGCAATATCACATCAATTTTAGATGAAAGCAGTAGGAAATTCTTACGCACTGATGGTTTCCAAAATAATAAACGTGTGGAGGTGGCAAGAATATTTTCAACCATTTTCTTACACAGGCCTTTTCCATATCACTATATTGCAGCTGCGTCGTCAAGCAATTTCCTCCTTCAATATAAGTCTCAGAGACGTAAAGAAACGAAGAACAGAATTACAAACAGGCCTATGTACGCCATATGCCACCGCGCCTACCGTATAATTACTCCAGAACATGAGCCGTTCTTTGATGTATTGCGGAAAGCACTTCGTAGTTTTCAGTGTAATGATGACACAGCAAAGATGTCTTAAATTACAGACGTAATTTACTGCTTTAAATATGGGTTATTATGTATAAAAGAAACGTATTCTACTCAGAAATCCTTGTGGCCTATATTGCGTTTTAGAAGCTGTATGCGATACGTTTTGGAGCATGGCATGCACTTGTGAAATATGTTTGGAGTGAAATGATGGACTGTGAGTATGATAAGTATTCCTGCACACTGGAAAGAAATGGGGTCACCAGGAACTTAAACCTTAAAGCCCAGTTTTTATTATTTTACTACCAGGTTTAACACCAAAAACTCTGTATTTTTTCCACACAACGTAAGTATGTTTTCTGTATAATTCTTGTAACAAACAAGAATTATTTCCGTCACTCTTTGGTACCAAAATTAATTCCGGTTGCAATCTCGAGAACGCCGGGATTTAAATTATAGGATTTGTTTTTTTAAATGCAAACTCTGACATTAAAGGCCAAAACAATAGGAAACCCCCCAAGGGGTCAGCACAAGACTGGCCATACTGCGCTGACGCTTATGCTGCGTCGTTAGGATACTGAACATTGCAACATGCGACACAGCTTATGAGTCGTTCGACGCCTTAAAGGCTACTTGGCATTCACCGACTGTCTTCCTAATGGAAGCACCCTCTCTTCTCTGTGAGGTGCCAATTTAAGATATGTTTGTAGTTTGGGCTAGTTCTTCTGTTCAAGAACGAATAAAAAACTTACCTATTCAAGTTTTAAGAACTGCGTTCTTCTGGGTCATTACGCAGCCAGTAGTAGTAACTTATTAGCGATGTTTCGGGTCAACCTATCGGTTCCATCTTGCAGATGGGATCGATAGGTTCTCATCTAATTCGTGGCGGAAGCCGGAAATCTTCAAGTGTTCATTTCACAGGAACAATTTTTTGTGATAGGCGTCGCCAAATGCTTAAATTCAGCAAAAGAATTCCTAAGGCAATACAGTAAGTGTATGTCATGCACAGTTCAGTCATACTGACAGAATAGTGGAAGTGTGAAGCGGTCGGTCACTGGCAGAAACAGGTTGTGGCAGTCGCACGCCTTGTTGAGATAATGCGTGACGTCTTAAGGACAGAGACGACTCTTCCAGAACTTATTCATAATAACACAGACTTCATGGTTATTTTGTCGTTGGGCTTTATTAATCCTGTTACTGTACGGGAATCCTTTATTTCAAGACTTCTTATGCCGTTATTTAGGTACGATATATGTATGTATTTATGTACGATATACTGTATGTATGTATGTGTCTCCGAAGACACAACGGAGTTTACTAACTGGTGCATACTAGCAGCTGCAAGGCGAGTTAAGTAGCAGCCGTGCAAGTTTTCGCTTCATTGTGCTTCTAAAACATGGCCGTGGTGTGCGCTGGACCTAGTCAAGTGATGCGGACTGACTACTTGGAAGTGGCCAACTAACGCGGATTCTTCCCCTCCCTTGTCACCCGATGACCAAGACCGCACCTTTCTCCGACACATTACCGGTTGCTGGTCGGAGATGATAGACGACGTACTAAATATTAAACTGTTTTTTGTCACGAAGCCCTGGCGCGTCTTTAAATTGCGGCGGGAGGAATACATCTGTAGATACAGACAGCAGTTGCGAATATATCGAATAATCAGGAGAGGTAAGCCAGCTGCAGCTGCGAGGCTAACAGTCTTTGTTCGTAAAGATTAAGCTTGCTACAAAATATTACGCAAAGTCTGAAACATGCTGCTCTCATTAACACTGTAATTTACTTATCATTGCAGCGTTTTTTAAAGTGCCCCCAGATTTTTATCAGGTATGTGAAGTAGTAGCAGTATTAGTAGTAGTAGTAGTAGTAGTAGTAGTAGTAGTAGTAGTAGTAGTAGTGGTAATAATAATAGTGGTGGTAGTAGTAGTAGTAGAAGTAGTAGTGGTAATAATAGTAGTTGTGGTAGTAGTAGTGGTAATAGTAGTAGTAGTAGTAGTAGTAGTAATAGTAGTAGTGGTAGTGGTGGTGGTGGTTGTGGTGGTGGTAGGAGTTGTAGTGGTGGTAATATTAGTATTAATAATACAAGTAGTAGTAATAATAGTAGTAGTGGTGGTGATGGTAGTAGTTTTTATTGTATTTCTAGGAGCTGTAATGCTGATACCCAATATAAAGTTAGCGGTACTCTGCATAAAGTCACAACATACAAGTCACAGTTCCAACGACACCGTCGCAAACAAGAGGACAGAAGGGAGTTATTACTTAAAGATTTTTGAAACGGGTAAATCCATTACGCTAATACTGACACTGTCGCTAACATGGTCAATGGTGTGTGAAGTGGACCGCACAACAAACCAGGGCAAACGACAAAGCCACCACACGATCACACGATATCTTCAGGCAGCTCAACACAAAGACCGACAAACATTTGGTCCGTTTATTGTTCTACTGCATCTCATTACTCTGATATAACGGTAACATATCCTGCATGAAATCTCTCACATTTCCAAGGCATAACACAGAATCATAATGCAGCACAGAGCTTTGAACGAAATCACAGTGGGCTCACATAACACTGCGGTACTCAACAATTTTCGTTTTATGATTCCAATCCTCTCCACGTCCAATATGCGTGATACTGAAATTATCTTAATTGTTTTGCTCACTTTGCTCTCTGAATAACAATGCATTGTACAGGCACGAGGTTGTGTCTGCAGGAGCTACGTATATCCACATCATGATACTGATCAAGTAGTGGAAGGGGATCTGGTCAGAATCATGACTTGTACTTCGCAACAACAGAAGGCTGCTTCTAATAACGCTCTGCAATGGTTCCTCGCCTGCCACTCATTTTATTATAAAGCGTTGTGGTAATACACTGCTCCTTGTACAGTCACCGGCAGGCTGATAGGACTTTCATAAATATACCACACATGTTCGTTGTTCTGACAGACCAATGCTTCTTAATATGGTTGCAAAATTTATGAGAAAAAGTTCCATTATTGCAACTCGATAACAAATTACGATTTTATTTATCACTGAATTCCGCAATCAGTTAGGACTTTAGAGAACCACATTCTTCTTAACAACTTCAAAGTTTTTAAATCAGAGCGAATCAATTAACTGTCAAAAAACAGAAGAATTCTGGTTACACTTAAGTATTGTTCTTATGTGAAAAAAATTAAGACATCTAAATTTTTGCATGTACTTGCAGATTTATATATTCACTGTTGCCCTGTAATGTGTTGTATTCCAAAACTATACATTACGTCATATAAAACAAGTCGATTACGTTCAAAATTGAGTGTTATGTGAGGTACAAAGTGAAGAATTGAACGAAAGTTGATTTCCTGTATCTATACAAAGTTTTTAAAGACCGCTTAAGTTTATAAAGTAAATGTATGTGCCTAGAACCTAAAAAAGGTTTTACAGTTCTATAAAGGATAATGATATATAGAGAACAAGAAACAATAATGAGCTACATACGCTCTGCGATGAACTAGACGTAGTTCAGGTGTTACAAGCAAGGAGACTTATGTGGCTGGGACACCTCTTAAGAATACAAGAACTGGATTCTTGCAGAAAGCGTACTCTACTTAAACCAGAAGGCGCTCGACGTGTAGGAAACACTAAGTTGGGGTGATCTGCGTCAGTTGAGGAAGTCTAAAGATCATGGGCATAAGCAGGCATAAGTAGCAGGACCGAGAACACTGAAGGACAGTTTTGGAAGAGGCTAATGTTCACCACGGACTGTAATGCCAGAAGAAGGAGAAGAAGAGTTACATGTGCCACCTGCTGTAATATTTACAATCCCCACATTCTAACCACAAAGTTCATTCATGTGTTGTCTTATTCCGAGAACAAAGTGATTATCTCCCTGATTTAATTAATCCGCTGGTGTTATTATTGAAGACAAAGTTTTTTAATGTGATATACGAACTTATTTTCCTATGTAATTTACATGAATTTACGTCTTTAAAGGGTTTAGTACCGCACTGTACAGTTATTCACCAATCAGGGTTTAGAAATATGTTCAAGGCGATATTAGGCAGTCTTTCATTTTCTATTCTACGGCCGGACAATAATGTGATCAGTAACTAAATTAACAATGATCCTACACGCAAATACACCCAGATTCATATGTCTAATTATTTTTATAATCAGTCTTCAAACTGTTTGTTCTTAAAAATTATATATGCATCCAAGGAAGAGACACTAAGGCATTTTACATCATTATTTGTAGTGGAAATGATAACGGTTCTCAGTTTGCAGCATGGTTGTTGTATGAGAATGCAGGTTATTTCAAACCGGTTCGTAATGCATATTCGCATACGCGCAAAACATTTCATGGACACTGGACACAAAATAATTCAAAACGTATTAGAATTTAAAGAACTAATTAGTTCCTACATCACGTCTCAAACAAGTCACTGCATGAAAAGGAACGTCGGTCCCAATGGCCGCGCGGTCTAAGGCGTAAGTCTACGGCCGCTCGCCTACTGAGATTGTGGGTTTGAGTCCAACTGGGGTCATGGATGTCTGTGTTGAGTGTTGTGTGTTGTCAGGTAGAGGTGCCTGCGACGCACTGATCACGCGTCCAGAGGAGTCCTACCGACTGTGATGCGTCGTTGTGTGTGATCTAGAAACCTCAAGAATGAGGAGGCCATGGCCCGCGTTGGGCCGCAGCGCCACAAGAAAAAAAGGAAAATAAAAGGAACACAAATACATTCAGCCAGCTGAAGAGGTTCAGGGAAATGTACTTCCTTCTTGGTATTCCTAAAAATTATTCTATTCAAAATTCTAAAATATATAAAAACCACAGATGTCCTTAAAAATTAGAGTCAATATTCTTCCTCCATAATGGATTATTTAAAATACCAGAGAAAATAATTAGCCAAAATTACTAATCAAGATATTCCATTGTCTTTTAATGGGCAAGTTCATTATCATTATTATTACAACCTTCCCTACAACCCACTGACATCAATTTCGCGGACATAACAATCACAGCATTATAATATTATGCTCCCTCTATCATCCAGGCACTTTTCTGTGATTTAAAAGCCTAACTAATCCCGATGCATGACAATGCATAAAACAGGACGGTGCAAAGTACTGACTAACCGTCCCTTACCCAGTAGCGAGCTAAAATATGCTCATCCTGATTCGCGTCGGATGAGCTGGAGGGACCCCTGCAGTTGCACAGCAGGTGGTGTTATGGAGGGGATGATATGGAAAATTCTTTGCTCACACTTTTTGTATTATTCGATGATATTAACTATTCCAATAATAAATAAAGTCTTGCTAATGTTCTTTCGTAAATTATTACTGTGTTATGGACTTAAAAATTAATCCTAACGATTTATTGGTAAATTTATTTTAGGCACAAATGCTTTTCTCATGTTACGCGTAACATGTGATTGGCGAACACAGTTTATCAACACCCGACACTCGTTATGTCTTACTAAACGACAAACGCCTTTCAATGCTGCTGTATCAACGTCGGTGTCTCTTGTCTAACATGAATGTTGCAGCTCGAGATGAATTTCAAACAGTTTTTTGGTTGATTTGTTCTATCTGTTGATTTTACTAGCGACTCTGTAATTAGGTCTATTCTGCGTATCAGTTTATAATTCTTACCGCTCCGAAATAAGTATTATGTGTCTATACGTCTGTCCGTACTTTGTTTTAATAATGGCTATAGACGGCACAAACACAAACACAGACACACACACACAACACATGCAACGTCAAACTATATTTGTTTCATTTTCTATCGATGCACTTACTTAAAACAGCGACACGCCTATGAAATATAGTCCTAACCATAATTTAAATACGAATATTTTTAATTTTTTATTTCGATTTTCACGCAACGTTTTCTGGCCGGAACCAAGAAAGGGCCATCCCGGACATGAAGCAAGAATACCAGCCTCACTACTGCTGTTTTCGGCAAGTCAGTGTGTATAATGATATGATAAATTTACATGCTGACATACACACACACACACACACACATACTTACATACATACATACATACATACATACATACATACATACATACATACATACATGCATGCATGCATGCAGACATACATACATGCATGCATGCAGACATACATACATGCATACATATATGCATTCATACATGCATACATACATGCATACATACATACATACATGGTTACATAAATACATACATATACGTACATACTAGTTTTTCTTCTTAATTTTGGTATCAGCACGCCCTGAACTTCTGTATCTCTAAAATACAGCACCTCAGACAAGTAACACAGAGGTTATACTGTACTTATTCGTTAGGAACTGTCCACATAAAAATTACAAAATTTTACTGTACTGTTCGGCAAGTGAAAGGAAGATATAGTCCATCTGTAACGAGGCCTATTCAATGTCAGCAATTCCCAAATATCTTGGACTTTTCTAACAAAATTTTCCATACAAATATCGAAGATTAATATTTCAGCTCTTGCTAAATTCCAGAATTCATTAAATGTTCTTCAGGCATGTCTCTTTTTTCGTCTACTGACATCCGCACTGACTGATTATAGGTTCAGTGTCGTTTGTACTGAGCCAATCCTCACAAAGAGGTGGAGGCCTAACTTAAAGGTCTCTGTTTAACGAATACTTGCGCCCAAGTATAAGAAAAGTCAGTAAGCTAATGTTATTGCTGAGGATTCAATGTTAAGGTTGTTCTTTCTGACGAACCACATAAATGCTAGGGGCATAAAATCACATTTAGAGTGAATGCACATAAAAAAACAGTTCAGTCACATTAAAATATGCGTTAAATATTTTAGAGAAGCAACCCGTTATAAAAAAAAGAGAACACTGTAGAGGAGCGACATAATACCGGTTTATATCGAAGTACGACGTTTGAAAGTGTCACTATCCAAGTTAAAGAATAAACGAGAGCTCAGAGATTTACTGAGGTTACAGAGTTCAGACTCAACTGCCGCATTCCACAGTCTTACTTTCAGTCCAATGACGATAAAGCTTACGGAACTCATGAGGGTGGGACAATTTTGCTGACGACTTGTCATTTGCGTCAGATAGATTCAGCTTGTGATGCAAGTGTATCGTTCTGCCCTTGTGTGACAAGGAAGAACACAATTTGCCAAGTGACAAACATGACTGAGAAGGATAGGGACGGCCTTCGGATCCTCCTACATTCTGTTCTCTTCCCCATTGATTGAACACATTGGAGATGTTCTCTTCGAACTTGATTGGCTTCCAGCATTGGTAATTTAATCAATGTCATGTGACGAAAATTCCGATAGTCGAGACAAACTCCGTTCTTCTGACACAAATCTCTCATGACATCAAAGAAGTCGGGAATCTATTCTATGTTAAGTTACATGCCGATTCAGACCAGTGGAGCAACTGTGGTTACGAGCGTGTCGGCGCCGCATACCAATCTTTGAATTGAAATATTATCGAAGTGATAATGTCTGATTCTTTGTGGAAGTTGGTCTGTGTTGTGAAATTGAAAGAACGGTGTGTAGACAACATGCCGTTTTCCGCCATTACCTCTTCCATGGTTGTCACAGTGCAATACAAATAATAGGGTATATACACGGCACCATAGCGATATATAAACTGTTACTTTGCATAAATGATTGACTGCGTGCTAACTAATGACTTGCAATACACAAACGTACGATGAAGGCAAGACATGAAAACTGACAAATGGTACAGTGTTTTGGGGTTTTAACTACCATTTATATGCAAGATAATCATAAATTTGTGTACTGGGGCGGTGGAAGGTGTATCACTTTCGTATAACCAAAAATATCTAGTAGATTTAATTCTGTGGCCCCCCTAAGTGGTACTCAATACATTGTAGTGACAAGTGACAAGAGGCACAAATAATCAATGCTTTAAATAAGGATCCACTTTTTAACCTGAATGAGACCAATGTGTTAATCAAACACTTTATTATCCAACTAATGCACAATATATAATATGAAGATAAAATTAAAATTATAAAATATTTAAAAGTGCTCCAACATGTTTCGGATCACAGAGGATCCATCATCAGGGAGCCTTGTACAGTGCTTGGCTAAAAATTACAAGAATAATTCTATCGT
>Ga0123353_10006832_pt1 | contig 15310 bp, 11 predicted proteins | sample TergutLab28metaG_3_FD_92763 | JGI IMG/M metagenome (GOLD analysis project Ga0123353, IMG submission 92763) | Labiotermes labralis P3 segment gut microbial communities from Petit-Saut dam, French Guiana - Lab288 P3 | ecosystem: Host-associated > Arthropoda: Insects > Digestive system > Gut ... | reverse complement strand
CCCCCCCCCCCCCGAACGAAATTCCTGGGTGCATCACTGCCGGGAAGAGACAGACAATGCCTCACGTAGTAGGATCCCAACATCGGCGACGAATGAACGTCACATGGAACAAGTGAAATTTGTCCTTGATCGCACTTGCAGTATTTCATGAACGATAGTTGCTATGGAAGTTTGAATCTTTCCAGCACATGTTTACAGCAGCTTTGGGAAACGAAAAATTCGTGCAGAGCGGAGCCCAGAGACCAAAGACCAACGAGAAAGAGCCGCGCGTGTTCTGCAGCTTTGGAGAAACAAAGGCAATGCATTCTTCGATCGCATTTTAAGGGTTGACGAATCGCGGATACATTCATTTGACCCGTAGCTCAGAAAAGGGAAAGCTGAATGGCATGTCCGAACGTCACCGAGGAAGAAAACTACACGGCGCAGTGAGGATGATCTGTAAGTCATGCACGTCACGTTCTTCAGCCGGAATGGACTTGTGCTTGACCATCCTGTGCCAAATGGTACGACGGTCAGTGGCCAGTATTATACCGTGCACCCTTGCAGAATAAGGTGAGGCGGGCTCTTCGCCGTTAACCTGAAGTGCTTGAGAATGGTGTCATTTTGCTCCGGGACAATTCAACACCTTATCGCCATCGTGATGTGCAAAGTCTGGTGGAACGTTGGGGTTGGGAGGTGTTGGGACATCGTCCCAACTCCCCAGATCTCGCCCCATATAGTGACTTCGAAACAGCATCTTCGGGTTAAACGATTTGAATCGGAAGACGATATCAACACTGCTGTCACTGCCCATTTATATCGTCTGAGCAGGGATTAATACAAACCTGCAATTGGTCGTTACCACAGGGATGAGAAAAGTGTGTGTGTGGAAATTGCTGGTGATTACATTTAATGGAAGACATATCCTATGTGTAAACATTCTGGAGTTTTAGTAGTGTTGTTATCTTGTATTTTGTTGTTACAATAAAATCATACAAAACCTTTGAAATTATCTACGTAATTACATAAATTTAATGCAAATGAAAGACATTAATGAACTTCCAGCAGTAATGTTCGAATGAGTATATATTATGGCCTACAGGCATGCTTCATATAGACATGCTATTTCAAGTAACGTAGACACTTGTGTAAATAACACTTAATTGTTGTGTTTTTTGATGCTGAACTCTGTTTTAGTGTAGAAACATGTAGAGACGGCGGATACATTGTGAATCGAATGACGGGTGGAAAAAGAATCAGGTTTTACGTCACAAAATAAACTTAAGTAATTCGTAGCCGAAAGTAGTGACACAGACTGCATTTAGTTCTTTAACGACGCGTCATTCAGCATTTTCAAGATTTAAAGTGACGCCTTCCGCTTCGTCACTGCTAAATTTGGAAGACATTTGCCTATATTTAGACAAGTACGCTCAGGCGGACTGCGGACAAGTGGATCTCTTCGACATGAATGTGCCAGTTTCTATACTTGCAACCAGCAACGTTCAACCTGACATGCGCAGCCCATTGCCGTGAACTCTGCCTTTGGTTAAGTAGTTAATAAATCTCCTTAAACAAGATGGAAGGTATGCACTTATCTTGGAGTACTTAGTCTGTCCACACAATCGACCATCGGTGCAGGACATAGTGCCCGTGATTTCATTCTTCTCGATTTGCTATCTGTTACAGGACCTGATTACCACATAAATGTTATTCCAAATATTCTAATATCATATGAACGTCTCTAGAAACTGAACACGGGGTATCTGTGATAATCTTATCTGTGCTGTACTTTGGCGTGTCATTGTTATGTGTATACATTGTTGAACAGTCTGTAGTCACTATGTACCTATATTAAACAGTGGTTTGTGTACGTATGAACAGCTCATCTAACAATCTGGTAGAACCCGAGGACTGAGCACCAGGAATACCAGAGCCTGCCATTGGACACGATTGGAACAAAATTGCACCCATCTGCCATCCTGTCAACATTACATTACCTTCCCACCCTCTTCTTCCAAGTCTACTCACAAAAAAATGTATCAGTTATTTTTTCCTCACTCCAGCCCACCATAGGCTTCTAGATTTCCGTACAGTAACAGTACCATTTAGGTGGAGCCTCGTTATGCACATTCGTAAGTTGGCACAAACTGCTGGGCCTCTTTTCCTGAGCATTTTGTTACCGGACTCTGTATTTTTTGTATTCTGTGCCAAGATCTCATTTCAAACCCATTGTGTGCTCATGAATCATGTACGCCGATTTTTTGCGTGTCTCGGAAGTGGGTGTAATTTTTTCGAAAACTAATAATAATAATAATTTACGAGTTTTCAGCCAATTTTACTTTGAACCATACTTCTCTTTTTTACTATTTCCGCCAGTTAGTTAAGCCGGGAAACATCTTGGTTACCGCATAGCGATATAGTGTAGTTCCATTGTATTATTAATTTTCGTGTAATGTTAATGTGAATAGCAATCCATTCCGATAAACACAGCGGCTGACGAGACCAATACGTCATGGGAAATTGAGAACTAGGGGAACACCAAAAGCTACAACCGCTCGTCAGAGCGTACCTTGACTGTCTTCACTAAAGTGAACAAATATCTACTAACACCTATAAAAATAGGAGGCAAATTATTAAAAAGTGAGACACAAAAAGGCCAGTCGCAGTGGTAAACTATGAAACTGGTTTCCGGTGTTTTTTTTTACTGCGGTGATCCAGCATTTGTGGGGCTACTGTTGCGGATTATTACAGCCTTACGGTGAAGATAAATTTCACACTATAACTGGCTATGAAGGCACAGAGGGGGAGTAGAGGTACGGCTTCGCTATTTCTTTAACCTTGACGCTAGATGGGATGGGTGGCCAACGCTCTACCTCCGGAAAAGATCCCGGGTAGCCTTTGTCCAGGATGCTGGAATGAACATTGAGGCCGGTCTGGACTAGTATTGGGGGAACAAAATTTAAATATCCCTCGAAATCTAGATTCTTCCTGCGGTTGCAGACTTTCTCTGTAGGCCTCCAATATGCAAATAATTGGTAGTTGCGAGGCATATTAATATGTTCACAGGGCTGACCGAGTTTTTCGCTGTCATTTTTACCATTCCTACTCTGGATGTGCGCTTTGTTCGTCACCAGACTTAAAAAGAACAGAAAGCGGTAGGCACTATGAATCCAGCAGCGAGAGGACCGTCTTCATCGTCTCATTGCTTTTTTGTCTTTAGCCAAAGGTCATGGCACTGTGTACATTGGCGATGGTTTCAGCACACTCATTCGATCGGGATGCGTTACTCTGTGTGACAGATTTAGATGGGAGGTTCACTGTTCCTCCTTGCCGACGAGCTAGTTTGAACTCTTGCCCGCTGAGTCTTTTCACAGTGTTACGAAGGCAGGGCCAGGGATGGTGTTACTAAATGACTGTAAGCAGGTTAGGGTGTAAGAGGTTTTAGGCGCGTTCGCAAAGTTGCGAGAAGCGACTATTAGCTTCGTCGTGTCTGTCTTTCCACCAGCCCTCATGAAACAAATCGGCTCCCAATGGATGGACCTTCGTGAAAATTGATATTTGAGTATTTTTCGAAAATCTGCCCAGAAAATTAAAGTTTCATTGAAATCAGACAAGAATAATGGCTACTTTACATGAAGACCTATGTACATTCGTGATAGTATGTCGCAGAATTCTTAGAATGAGAAATTATTTTGGGCAAAAGTTATAGTGGGAACAGTAAACGCATGTTTTGTTAAATAACTTTTTCGAAAATCGTGCCGTTTGTGATATAATGTAGAGAAATATGGTAGAGCGGGACAGGCCGCAGATTACAATATAATATGGCGCATGCGCTTTGCATGCTGAATAGCAAAGGTTACCAATAAACACTCAGAATATGTTATATTTATTGCTTTTCTACAGGAAAAATGATTATGCCATCGCGCCTCAGTGATACGTTATGCGTACATTGCCTGCCCGGTTGCACTCCCAACAGCCTTGTTGATAGTGTTGTCATTACCTAAGTTCGCACAGCTGTCCAATATTTTACTGCTGCATGATTTGGAACTTTGTACAACGTCTTATTCTCCTCTGCAGACCGAAACGGCACGTGTTACGACGCTTATGACAAAATAATGTCAGATATCGTTAAGTTCTTGCGGTGCATGGACTGGAGAAAAATATTTGGCTAAATTTATCTTGATTTAAAATCCTGATTGCCGCACGTAGCCATCTTGTAACGATCACGTGGATAAAAACAAAACTTATTTACCTCGTTATTTTATCCGCTGACCATATATTTAAAATCCTCAAGAAGGGTATGGAATTGTTACCGGTCACGTTTATTCCATCAGCATACAGTGAGTGGCTCCTGGTGTTTTTTGACGGGCGTTCCTTCGTGGTCATGTCATGTATATCTGCAGGCCCGCTAGTAAAGCCGTCTTATAAACTAAACAAGTTCTTACTTCAAACAGGTTTTCATTTATCACAGGCACGACAAATTAGAATTCCTCCTTACGGTAGTTTAGTTTCTGTTTTGTCACGTTACGTTGTGATGTGATGCGAATTACGTGACATAAGTCTCGGCGTTGGATGACGCCGTGTGGGTGGACAGTTATGTAAAACTCTTAAGTTTTAAGATTAACATTAATATTGATATCGAATCACTACAAAACAGTTTTATGCTGACTTAATGTGATTCGTCCGTTTTGTCTTACCGATTTGTTGCTACTGAAACGTGGTGTAGGGTCCTGAATACTCCAGTCGTGTGGGATATTAACGCTGTGTTGTTGAGCGAGTGGTATTTTTCTGTTCGTATTTTGGCACTGGAAGAATGTCTTGCTCACTTCCCACTTCACGGCCCATTGTCCTTTTTCTCTAGGTCCTGTCTTCATGAACCGCACATAGACACTGCCGGCTTCGTAGTCCACCAGCAACTGATGGTTAGGAAGTGGGGGTGGGTTGGGGTGAGTTTATTGGTATGGCCTTCATTCTTAAGACTCGTTTGACTTGAGGTCCCAGTGTTTGTATCCAACTTGATGCTTTGATTTATGTGTGCGTTTATTTCTGTGAAGGTAGAGGGCTTGTGATTGGGCAGATCCTGTGCTTCGAGGAGTTCTGCACGTTGTCTTATAATCGTCCTAGATATAGAACTTCGTCTAGAATTGTGACATATCAGAGATGATGATATGAAATTTTCAGTTGAATGATGTACGTGACGATTTCTTGAGCGAGTGGCCTTCCCGTTAATCACGTCGTTCACTGCGCTTGACAGTCGATATAGCGCTGCTAAGGAACAAAATGAATGTGAGAAAAGCGGAATTTCGTCGTTGATGTGACAACTGTAATGTGTCCCAGGATATGCCCTTGAAATGTGTTTCTTCCCGTTGCCCGTCCGTGCAAGATTAGGATCGGACAAGAAATACGAAACTTTTCAGAGTGGGTCTGCAGTCTGTATTTAAGTGAGACTGAAGACGAGATGTGTAATGTAAGGTATTCATGTTTCCTTGTGATATGTAAACAAATACTTCCACCGCCACGCGTTCTGTGAAATCAACAGTACCGTAATCGACAAATTTTCGTCGTCGTCAAAAAAAGTGCATAAACTTTACTGTCGGAATGCAGGAAACGCCTCTCGTATTATTTAAAGGCGCAACGCAAATAATAGCAAAGTGTGCGAGCACTAGAACTATGATATTGGCGTTACAAAGTAGCAGCTCGTGAAGCTCTCACTGTATCAACCTAGTTTTCTCTGCACTTTGAGTTTACAGCACTGAGATGCCTGTACTTTCTTGTTAGGTGCCATACGTGGATTCTTTAATCCACTCTCGTAAAAACGTATGTATAATATCGTCCCATAAATAGATCCACTTAGTATTTTTGTATTTGCATCGTCACCAGCTTGGGAATTCTGACCTCACAGTATGCTGTAAACTACTTGAAAAAATAAACCCACGACTGCAGAGTTTGCCTCGTGCTCTTGGACGGAAACTAGGCGACATGTTAAAAACATCATAAAACAGTGTCATATGAGCAGATGCGTGGGCGCCGTCCACAATTTCCGCTTCTTTCGAAAGTAATATGACCTCCGCCGATCGTAGTGCATTAGTCGTAAACCCGACAAGTGCACAGAATAGCACAGGGCGCTGGCGTGTTCTGTTTTGTGACGTGCTTGGAACGTATCTGCAGTTTGGCAGACATTGGTATTCCATGTTGTTGACCCTTTTCACTAATTATGGCCCTCACAAACACCACCAACTGCACTGACGAGCAGAGGGCGATGCTATGCGTCATTGTTTTATGGCATTCTATGCATTTTATAGCTTTTACAGTTTGTAATTCAGACATCCATCAACTGCACTGGCCAGATGAAGGCATTCCTACCACAGAACAGCATTTGCAAGCAAGTAAACACGAGTGTTTCTCGTGTTAATACATCGTATTCCACATTTGTGCAGACAATAGTAGGGCGAACGGGGATGTTGCGTCAATCATCTGATCGTCTATGAATTTGGTTTTCGTCGCATTTGAGAGTCTTTAAAATAATAAAATAATTTTGTTGTATGCTTTCTTCTGGGTAATTCCCCGGCGTCTGAATTTTATATGCCAATGTTTCGGAACAGTCTGTTCCATCTTCATAGGCGGGTATGTATGAAGATTCTTCATACCTACCCGCCATACGAAGATGGAACAGACTGTGTGTTCCGAGACATTGGCATATAACGTTCAGACGCCGGGGAATTACCCAGAAGAAAGCATACAACATTCGGAATACCGTGAAAGTTTGAAATCAGGAATAAAATCAGTTAATTGCGTCAGATTCCAAAGTCTGTAACTTGCCTCATATTTCACTGTTGCGTGGCACGGTTTGTTGTACAGATCTGCTCTCTTCTGGGATATTACGCAGCGTATAGGGGCAAACCCTGACCGATGTTTCGTGACAACCAGTCGGTTTCATCTTCGCGAATCAAGAAATCCAGAAAGAAATCCCATCTTGGAAAGGATTTCTTCTTGGATTTCTTTACCCTTGAAGATGGGACCAATAGGTTGTTCTAGAACGTCGGTAAGGATCACCCTACGCTGCGTAGTATCCCAGAACAGCGAAGATTTTCTCTACATCCCGTCGGAAGCCAGAAATGACGCGATTTGTTGTAGATGTTTATCTCTGCCGACAACAACAGACGGATTCATGTGTAGGGCAACCGTGCGTATGGCGCCACCGACAGTCATGACAGGCCAATATCTAATAGTGTTTGGTGCCTTTATTGTGATGGAACGATATTTCTCCATGTTTGCTATCAGATATCGTTAGGTCGTTCACGATTTCAAGCAGCGGTACAGCTGTTGCAGAAAAACATATGGCCAAATTTACCGCGATTCAAAATTCTTTCTCCCCTCACGTAGCCATCATGTAATGATCACGTGCGTAAAAACTAAACTTTATTTAACTCTTTATTGTACCTACTGACGTATATTTAAGGCCCTCACTAGATTGACAGAGTTGTTACCAGTCGTGTATATTCTGTCAGTTGGCTTCTGTTTATATTGATGTGTTCTAGTGTGGCAGCGTCCTTGTATGTATGTAGCCCAAATACATAGTTAAGCTGGTTTGTGTACTATCCCAAGGGAACTGAACACGAACGTTATTTTTTCCCCAGTAAATTAAATGGTTTGTGCATGTCATATAATGGAAAAAGAAAGTACACTAATTTTAAAATTATATTTCTTACACAAACCGTCAGTGCTCCGACATGTTTCGATCTGTCTTGACCGTCTTCAGGGAGTTATCTAACGTGAATAAAGCATATATAAAACATGGTTGGGTACATGAAATACATTAAAACTTGTGCATACAATATCTGCAGGTATTATAAAATTCCTGTACCTTAAACAAAATGTTCTTTATTGGTCTGAAGATGACTGTTTACGGTCGAAACATATAGCCACAGTGTAACCTATTGCATACATTATATTACTATATTGATGTTGTTGTGTACTGACGGTATATAATATATTGTACAATAGTTATTGCACAACGGGATGGCTTCTGTCAAATTTTGTTTAAAAAATGTAAAATTCGTTGTAGGAGTGTGTAACTGCAGTACTACAACGACTATTGTAATAATATATTTTTATATATTTATAATTGTTTATTAATGTACAGACATGAATAACTTTACATATATTATCGGGGAAGGTCGAGGCCGAAATTCCGACTAAAATCATAGATAATCGCGTACTCTCAACTGCTTCATAGCAACAGACTTCTTCGCCAAACATTGCCACCTTGCAGACTTGTAGATAACTATAATACTGACTTGCTGTTTGGAGACAGAATAACGTACTTTGTGTGCTGTATAAAGCAGCGCGTTAACTGCAGTTTTATTTGATTCTCAGCACCCAGGTACATAGCATATGCAACGGGTACCCGGGAGTGAAGTGACCGCGGTGTGAGGGTGATCATACACATCCGTCTGGTGCCCAGATTAAGCATGCGGAAAGCTGTACCTCCATTCTCCAATACGCCTGTTTAGTGCAGGATGAAGGGGAGATTCTGTTCTTCTGGGGTGTTATGCAATGTAGCCGGTACTTTGACATATTACGAAATTTCGAGGAACGTAACATCTTCATCTGCAAGGGTTGGGGTTGACATGCTGGACATACCAGTTCTTGAATACGGAGGTGTACGTTCTTTCGAAACGTCGGGATGTGTTAATTACTCGCTACGTGACGTAACATCCTAGAAGACCAGACTCAACGTCATGGATGGGGAAACCTCAATCTCGCGAAGTACAGAGGTCGTCTTGTCATTTATTCCGTGTTCAGTTGTACACGTCGGACCCATCTACTGTAAGTAGTTCAGTAGTTGCCACAAATTTTCGCAAGCGACCCCTGCACTGAGTGAGATGTTTTATTTGTTCGACGCGCATAAAATTAACGCATTACGGAGTTCTTTCGCTTGTTTGTTCTCAGGTACCACGCACGCGATTACGACAAAATTTGGAATGGAATGTGTGCGTTAAAACATGTTTTGCAAATCTAATTTTCGTTTGAGTTACCTCAGTATACTCCGAAGTTTACGTGAAGCTGAAAATACGCCTTGCCAGACGGCTTATTGTATTGATACGAGCTCCGAGCTGAACTTGGAGGGCCTGCCTCGCTACTCCGTGCATGCATACGTACAGCTGTTATTATTTTAACGCAGACTGTCTACGTTAAATTTGTCAGATATAACACCAAAGTTCGGCACCGTCGCCATGCTGTCCATGTTTTATACAATATGTGTATGTAACCGGGGGGAGGGGGGGTACCAACTTCATGCCCAGCAGAGTATCCAACAATGTAATTCTGCTCCACACGTATCCTGAACATGCGGAATATAGAAAGACCCATTCTTATGTTGTCTACGAAATATTTTGAACATATATTCCCATATGGGATTTGTGGTGGACATGGTGGCACCGGGACAGGTTATTCGAGCACTTACGTTTCCTTTGTCATTAGCATTCCACCAATTCCCGAATTCCATATTTGATTCAATATGGCAACGACGCTAGTAAGCGTAACAGTTGAAAGCATCGTAAAATAAAATATCTCTTCTCAAGCTTTATGTTCCGAGAATTAAACAAGCATGTAAACAACAATAGGCAGGCACATGCATTATGCTTTCAGACTAGCCGTAGTACATCCAGGTTGAATTTTAAAACCCCTGAATTCTGTCAACACGGTGCATTTACATTTTTCATATTGGACCTGCAATAAACAGCATTTCCTCAGACTACATTGCCATTTTTCTAACTTAAGTACACCGTGTTTTCTGTGAGGTACGAGCTGAATCTTGTTGTATCATTTACTTTTATTATAACTCTCGTTGGGTTAATTATGCAAAGGGCAACGGCGCATTTCGTATAAACAGTAAGGATACTCCGGAAGCGACCGCATACATACTGTACTTGAACCAAAGTGACTCAACATCTCACCGCCAATTACCAATAAATATCCCATTAGCTGCTAGTTCTCACACATGATCTTTTATTTCTGGGACTTGGGCCCTCAGTGCAATCACAGCGTTCCAAAGGTATTTGCCGTCGCTTCTGGCTAACACGATCCGTTGGTATCGTCTAAATTTAAATAAACACAGCGCTCACCAGCTCGTTTACGGCCATTCGTGCTGATGGGCGTATGCAAGGAGAGGCCGTTGATACCGAAAACACTTTTGTTACTGAACGTTTCTGATATTACTTGCGCGTCATGGCAGTAGCGTGAGTGTTCTTCTTCCATTTAACGACGTTCTTCCAGTCGCATGGGTTAGGCATGGACCCGATATTTGTTTCGCAACATGCGAGTTCAAAGGTCTGCGGCCTTAGCTAACGTGTTGCAGACACAGCATTTGCAGTAAAGAATGTTTAGACAGTTACTGTTCGTATTTTTTCATCCCAAACAACATTGCAGCGGCTAAACGCAGAGTAAACAGCGGTGACTTATTCATTAATTAATAAAGGCTGGGACGAATTAACAACAAAAAAGGATATTACCGCAGAACGTAACGCTGCAGACATGAACAAGATGAAGTTCGCTGCAGGCACGCTCACTGTGTTGTTTGTTATCTTTATATGGTACATCTGTGAATAATTTCAAGAAAGGCACTGGAAATGCGATCATTTTAAATGCGCCTTTCCCGGCTTGACACAAGACACAAATATGTCTTATAATATATCGTATTAACAGAATTACAGTCGATTGCGATTTTGTTTTGTGTGTTGGTTGGGAGATATTTCGTTAATATCTTAGCAGTGGATTTCTGGTATGCATTATGTTCGTAGGTCGTTGTATATACTGACGGTTAGTTCTGGCTGTTTTTAACCAAAACTGCCGTGTGCTGACAAATATTAGTAAAAATTCCCATCATGGAATTTTACGATTATTCTTTCTGTGGTAGTCGAGTTGTTCCATATGGATAGGTAGACGGAAGTACGGATAGGCTTGAGGAAATTGATAGTCGCTTATGCAATTTCCTGGCGAACGCACCTGTAAAGTTACATAGACCTACAGGGGCTGTGGTAGTCCTTTTTAGCTTGTAGTTATTAGTCTGTTTCATTCTGACAGTATACGGCAATAAGGTTTTTAAAGTTTAAGGTTTCTTGATTTTTGTCGATGTACTCCCTTTATATTTGCGCCCGGAGCTACCCCCACCCCCGCCCGCGCCATCTCCCGAATTTTGATAGTGACACAGAATTTGCAGTGAGTTGGTGGGGTGACTGTAGAGGAATTTATTCAAGGCTTACCTGAAGTCTCCTTCCTTAACTTCGCTAGTTACTTAACGTGGTTATACAAAAGTTGCATTTACTCTTTCCTATGCAGCAAACGAGAAATCGTTCTTTTTCAGTACATTTTACGTAATTTCGTGTTGTATTTAAAGATGAAAGGTAAAGTTATCCCTTTCCACGCCGTGAAGTAGTATAGGGAGAATATAGGTATTGCTCCATTCATTCTTCAGCACGACACTAGATGGCGGTAAATGGTTGACTAAAAGTCCCGGAAGGAACCTCGATAGGAGGCTGGGTGGTCTGGACTCTAGGAGAAGAGAAAAGTCACTTCCATGTACCGGAATTCGAAGCTTGGACCGTCAAACCCGTAGCCTAGGGGGTGTACCAACCACGCTGCCAAGTCGTGGTATTAAGTGCTTCTGACTTGCAATGGTGCCTTCTTTTGGCGCACTTCAAATTGGCCATTTGGAAAGTTCCGCGCACTGCATACACATACGCACACATATTGCCATGCAAACGAAATACCGTTTTACTGCCCAAAATCTCAACTTTTGAAAGAGTTCAAATTGACGCTTGTTCTAGTATTATAAACAGAAGATGCCGAATGTATACTGTGGTTCTAACTCCTATTGTTTACAGTTTCGTAAGGTGGTACTTAATTGAAGTTTAGTACACTCATCTACAAAAGCCAACGATTATAGACACAAATAACAAAACTAAATCTGAGCTGTATAAAAGTTGTAAGTTTTTTTTTTTGTGAAGAAAATATTCGCCTTGGGCTAGTGGAAAGCCAGAGGTAACAGAATAATTTGTTGTTGTGTATGGAAATAACTGGGGCCCGTATTTTTTCCCTTGGGCCCAATCATTAGTCTTTCCAGCTAGTTGACCAGCTCCCTCCTGTGGAATGTGGTTTTACCTTTTGCCTTCTTCAAGCCAGTCCATTTAGCCCGCAGCTTTCTAGACAGACCCGGCCTACACAATCAAACGGTGGGTATATCTGGCCTAACGGCTGTACAGTTGTGCGAGGCGCTGAGCAATGTAGGAACCTTTACTTTACGAGTATCTGTACTGATATGAACCGCGCAACCTCTGCAACTCTTCTTCTGTACTGATTGGCGAGTGAAGGCTTATATCGTGCACTTCCACACCTTTACTGCTCACTGGACGCGGGCAGCCAGAATGTTAATCTTGGCAGTTTAAAAGAGTGTCCCGCCGTTTACGACGGTCATTTCGAAATGATGGGTGGGGGGGGGGAGGGTTAGAGGCGCTCTTCATGACCGAGCAGAGGTACTTTGCGGCTGAGGGTGATATTTTTCGAACACGCGCTTTAAGCACAATTCAGTGTAAAATACAGGAAATCTATGGTAGAACGTTTGTTTGTTGTATTCTGCGTTTCTATCTGTCGTAACTCCGTGAACGAAGTCGGACACTTTGGTAAGAACTTTGATCACAAAGACCTAGGAAATCGTCTCCTACGGTTATGCCCGGAGCTCATGGGTCGTCCTCTAATTATGGGGAAGATTAGAGATTATATGCGGAATTATTTTTACAGCGCAAAACGATGGAAGTGATTAAGCAAAGAAAAGTATTCCGTTCTCTTCCAGGAAATACGTACGTTGGTTAAGAACCACTGTGCTGATGACACAGCCCTCAACACTGGCGGGTCAGTAACAGGCGCTCTGCGGGATGTTTGTGAACAATCGTGCAACGAACGAACGGCCCCCGACACCGGGTTCGGGCTCCGGTACATATCCGGCCACCCAGCAGGGGCAGACTGGAAAAAAATTCTTGACATTAAATCGGAAGGACTGACTCTCAGTTGCAGTGTGACGTGGGCTTCTTCTGAAAGGGTTACAGTCAGCAAGCAATGATACTACCGAGAGAAACAAGAACATGTGCAACATATTCGGGCCCTGGGTCCGCTTCCGGATCGCTGGGCCCCAGTAATTCGTACCACCTTCCGCTATGCACACTCGTTGGCACTGAACGGATGGACCAAACTTGTATGTGGGTTTTAAGAAAACGAGAAATGTGTACGGAATTATGGGAGAAAATCTGAATGGATGAGATCACTTGGCAGACCACGACGCAGATTCTATGAAAATATCATCGTGGATCTTTGAGAATTAGCGTGTTAGAATGTAAGCAGGATTGAAGTGACCCGGAAGAGGGCTTATTGTCCGACGTTACTGCACCTCTCTGTTCCAAAACACACGGTAAATTTCCAGGCGAGATACATATTTATAACTCCCTGCTATATGAAGTTTGTTAATTAATTTCACTGCTACAGCTGACCGCGCCTGACAACGTAAGGAACGTGGGGTTACCGTTCGGTCTTCGTTCACCTCCAGCGTGACTTGACGAACTAGCAGAAACCGATGGTAACGTTAGAAAATAGAATACAAAGAGAATCGAGTGCAGAACCCACCAGGCTTTAGCACAAATGCCTGAATAGCATAGGTGCCCTCGAAGCCGCATTAATTACGAGTTCCATTGCTTTAACAGACATCTCATCTCATCTGACATTCGACTTCTTTCACTTAACCCGACAGAAAGAAGAATTAATTGGCAGTTCAGTCACTTAGACGGAAAGAATACATAAAAGAAGTCTGGCTTGCATGCATGTGAGTATAAAACGTTCGAAAACTATGTTAATAGCTACTAGATGTATAATCGAAAAAGAGAAAAAGGTTATACATGGTGATTCGCCGAACGAAAAGGCTTAGTTATGAAGTAACGGTATTTCTTAGCTCTTTTTGCAGCTGCTTTAAAAACTAGCAACAGATTCTGTAATCTGTCAATTAGGAATCTCTCTCAGGCTGTCCAGCCTCAGCGTCATGACATGTAACCAGTCCATATTATCGTACTCGATTTGAAGGTGACCATGCTGTAGTATTGTCATTTCGAGCAAGTAGCGATCATTCGTCGCCGCGCTACCTATTTAGAATACCAAAGGCAAGGTCATAAAAAATATAGAGAAGTAACTACTGTGCCTTTTTTTAAGTCTAGAGAAGTAATCGATAAACCGTGGTTTTATGTGACTGTGACACGAAATGGCGCCCTAAGCTGTGAATGTAAACTAAACGTGTTTAGAACAGGGAACAGTTGAAAATAAATGGACCTAATAGGGTAGAGACTCAAAGCTGGAGAAAACTTAGAATTATGAACGTATTGACTGTTTGCTAAGTATGATTAAGATGTGGTGAAATCAAGGAGAATGAGATGGACGGGGTATGTTGAACGCATAGAAAAGATTAAAAACGCGTACATGATTGTAGTTGGTAAACTTGAAAGGACGACACCTCTGTGGGGTAGTTGGGGGGGAGGGGGGAGAGATGACATTATGGACCTTAAGTCGTGTGTGAGTGTGTGGAAAGTATTGATGTAGCTCAAGTAAGGGGCCAGTGATGAGATGTTGTGAAGACTGTGATGAACGTGTAGGTTATGTAAATAAAATGCGGAGCATTTCTTGGCCAGCTTGAGTGAGTATTAGCATTTCAGTAAGGATTCTGTTCCACGCAGTCGTACCATCCATGCATTTTTGGAGCATAGGTCCATCGTAACAGATGGTGTTTCGTATGCATTGAAGCATTGTGGCATCAAGGCTTAGCCGTACAGGGGGTTTTGCGTATTTATCTAGTTCAGGGGCGCCCAGCCTTTTTTGGCTGAGGGCCACAGCCGTTATTGTGGGCTGGTTGGCGGACCGCACGTGGAAAAATCGAAGAGTAGAATACCAAACCGCCCAAATTATTGTGTAATTTGTGTAGTAATTATGTACGCAGTGGACGAATGTGGCCGCGGGCCGCGGGTTGGTGACCCACCATGTGGCAGTAAGTGTAGAGGGTGAGATGGCGTGACGCCTCGGCTGCCACTGTGAACGAAATGTACGCATAATATGTGGGCCCCACTATCGAAATAAGAAGAAATGGTCACGATGGAGTGGGTAGCAGTCCTTTTCCGTTTCTTTTTTCTGGGGGGGGGGGGGGATTTTGGCCGGGGGGGGGGGTTTTGGGGAAGGGGGGTTTTCCGGGGTTTACCAGTCCCTTTTGGCGGGGCGGTCCCTCCTGGGTCCCGCGTTTCCTCCT
>Ga0123353_10006830_pt1 | contig 15312 bp, 9 predicted proteins | sample TergutLab28metaG_3_FD_92763 | JGI IMG/M metagenome (GOLD analysis project Ga0123353, IMG submission 92763) | Labiotermes labralis P3 segment gut microbial communities from Petit-Saut dam, French Guiana - Lab288 P3 | ecosystem: Host-associated > Arthropoda: Insects > Digestive system > Gut ... | reverse complement strand
TTATCGTAGTGCATAAAATCGATTTGTTTCAGCTTGATTTGCCCTGAGCGGCGTCCATACAGGGGACTGTTGTAATTCAAGGTATGTTTTTCCATCATGTTGATAAGCGACCCGCATAAAATCAACATAATATTTTGGTTTATAAACCATGTGTCCCAAACCCATTGCAATATGGACGGAAACGCCGGATTTGCGTTTACCATATACGGTAGTTCATCTATAATCAGCAACTTTTTATCGTTCTGCTCATATTGTATGAATACTTCAAACAAGGCTCTCCAATTGTCAAACGTCGCGTTTTTCAGATACTCCTGCCCGGTGTATTCAGAAAGCGCCTCTGTGAAATTTTTCATGCCGACCGTTTCATTTTCTTCATTTGCCAAAAAATAAAGCGCCCGCTTATCTTTGATAAACTCTTTGATTAGCGTAGTTTTCCCCAAGCGGCGGCGTCCGTAAATCACCATCAGCGACGCGCCGTCGCTGACATATTGTTCGTGCAACGCGGCGAGCTCGTTTTCGCGGTTGATAAACCTTGCCAAACGCAATCACCTCCTTGAGCAATATTATACCACGAATAATTATTCTGTCAAGAATAATTATTCGTGGCACGCACAACGTTTTTGTTGAATTCCTTATGTGTTTTGGAATCTCCGCATTCGTAGCCGCAGCATCCTGCCTCCATCACCCCTCCTCCGTCATCCTGCGCGATAGTCGCAGGATCCAGAATTCATACGCCGCCCATGCCCCGACGCATTCGTAGCCGCGGCATCCCTGACGCGCCGTTCACAATGTCAAATCTAAAGGAAATTCTTGACATAGGGGGGGGAAATGTGCTACCCTATAGGTAGTTGATTTCCCTCTAATACACTGCAAGGTAGGCGTTTACGATGAAAAACAGACTGAAAGAACTCCGCAACAAGCATGGCATTTCGCAAACAACTCTTGCCGAAGCCGTTGGCTCTACGAAACGGACGATATATTCTATTGAAGTTGAAAATAAGGACATACACCTGTCTTTAGCAAGAAAGCTTGCGGCATATTTCGGATGCGGCATAGATGATATTTTTATTGGCGAAAGCGGTGCGCACACGTCGGTTGATAAAGCCATGTGGTATGTTCATGTTGTTCAGTATACTTCTGAAGAGCTAGGCATATCTATATGGGAGACAGCAAAGCTTCTTGAACGCAGCGGACTGGCAAACCGTGTCATATCGGGCTACGACGTATGGCACACGCAAGGGTATGAGTACATGGCTGAAGTACTATCAGATATGCTTAAAAAAGAGCAAATCCCGGTATGAAAATGTATCACGGCACAAATGGAGGCAATAATGAAAATATCTGAACAATATGTAAACGGACTAAAAAAAGCATACCTCGACAATAACGCCGGGGAAATCTGGGCGCATTTTGAAAGCGTAAAGCATGGCACGACCAACGAAAATTCAGGAAAAGTCAAAAAGGCGTATCCCGCTGTTCCCGATTCGCTGATTGAGCTTCTTGCGTATGCGGACGGAACATATCATCGAGAGTATCAGGGAGAAAAAATAGCTTTTTACTTTTTTGGCTCCGATGTAGAAGAATATGGCTATCCGTATTATTTATTATCAGCAGAGCAAATTCTCATAGAAACCGAATTCGCTTTAGAGCACGAGTATGGTTTGTATGATTTCCTTGATTGGGTAAATGAATACGGCTATTTTGAGCTTTATGACGAAAGGCTAACAGACGATCCCGAAAAAGCGAAGTGGCTTTGCTTCTCCCATTGCATGAATAACGGCGGAACATCGGTATTGTATATTGACTTTTCCCCATCAGAAAAAGGCAAAGCGGGTCAGGTCGTAAGATATTTGCATGACCCTGACCAATATAAAGTTATTGCCGATAGCTTTGATGAGTATTTGAAAATGCTGATGGATCACGGATATAGATTCATCAACGTACTGTTAATGGACGACTAAAGGAGATTTTATTCGATGAATGAAGAATTTATTAGACGTATTTATGCTGCAATCGTAGAGGATAATTTAGAAAGCTACAAAAATATGTTCAGTGGGAGCAATAACGAAAGCACTATTGACTATATGAAAGCCGCAAGAAGCCTTTATTGCGCACTTGACGAATCTCAGAAAGCAATATTTTTCAGCATGATTAAGCAAGTGATAATCGACACTATTTCTAATGTTTTTGGCGTGATAGATGGCGTATGCGGGATCGACGATAAAGAGTGGAACTGTAAAATGAGCATTAACGGGCAAAGCACAGACGATGAATTATCGGATAGTTTTTTAGAGTACGTTGAAATTCTCGAAGTAAGATCTTTACAATAGCTGCTTTCGCCCGCCACACGTCATATAGTACTCTTTGACCTTCAGTTATTTCACCCTTGGCTTCGTTGCTTCCAGCGTATTTTCATGTTGTCCCCCTCCTTTTTTCAAAAATTTCAACGGCCGCCTTCGGCGGCCGTTGATTACGGGATTTATAGATTTCAAGATTACAGATTGAGCCAAAAAGCGGGACGAACACCGCCCTCAGCATTACTCACATGATAGCCATCCATGCCGAGGTAGCCATCAACATGGTGACGTTAGCGGCATCACCATCACGGCCGCCGGGCGACCGAAGCCACCACCACCAAGCTTCCCCGTTCAAACGGGCAACTAACGAATCATAGAGCCTGAAATCTTCAGTCGCGCCGAAATACTTTCCCACCTCTTCAAGGCTGAGCAGAAATAGCTTATCCCCCACGGCGTCCTCACCGCCCGACGTCTTCCACCGTGCGTTGCCATGGGTATGTACCGTTATCGGGGAAATATCTATGGATTCTCCACGAAACGCTTCTTCATGGAATGTTCCGTTCAGCCATCCGCGCAAGTCGCATTTTTCCCAAGTGACACCCTCCTGTTTTTGATGATACTCTCTCAAGGTTACACAATCCAACGACAGAAGCAGAACCCTGTGATTCTCGCTGTCCTCTTCTAAAACAAGCCACCAGAGATACTTCCCGCCATAAGAGCCTATGGGTTTGGGATAAACGGTATGCCCAAAAATTCTCACTCCCGCCAAGTTCGCGCCGCGAAGGCTAAATTCGTCGAAGCTGTGGTTCTGCCATTGGATGTGATTCAGGCATCGCTTGAAAAACGACTCGTCAGCCGTTGCGTTCAGCCGCTTCAACCAAAAATTGGCGGCCTTCGGATTTTTGCCCCACTCCACTTCGGAGCATTCCCCGGTCGCCCAAGCACAGGCACTGTGCGCCGCCAGGAGAGCGGTTTCGGCGTTGCGGCACCGGCGGAGCTCCTCCAATACCGGCAGGCGCGTCCCGGCTAGCGGCAAGCTGTTTTTCACGGCGTACCCAATCAGCCGGCACAGTATCCGCTGGCATTCGCGAACGCTTTCCTGGTTCTCTTTGAAACGCAATTCCATCTCGTCTCTGAGGAATTGAAAGAGATCACCATCTACAGCCGTCATGTCGCACAGCGTCCGCCAACGATCCAGCGCGCCCTTACAGGGATCCGTTTCCATGTCGGTGTCTTGCTCTTGATCTGCGAACAATTTTCTCATATAGTACAACAGGCGGACAACCCTCTGCGCCGTCAGATACTCGCGGAAACTCTTGTGCGTGAACTCAAAGCGTTTGTCCCCGTCCCGTTCCACCTGCTGAAAATAGAAAACGGTCAGCATATTTTTGATCCCGGCTTCTTCACCCTGCTGGAACGCCTCCCATTTGACCTTGAAGCCGCTTTCCTTCCGCACCGCGTCGATTTCCTCGACCGATACGGTGCGGTCTGCGCCGCGCCAAGCGGCCACTGCAATGGTTTCAAACACCAGCTGATAATCCCTTATCTCCATACCGTCAAGGACGCGAAGTTGCCGCCGGTTATTGTAAGCCCTGCGTTCCCCCCAATCCCGGTCATAAATCACGTTGAGTAAGTGGGCATACAGCTCATTCAGGTTGGTGATTTGGGTCGCGTCCTTGTGAACTTCCGTGATGGCAACGATATAGTTCAGCAGGGGCTGCGCGGTTAGTTCCGCCAACCGCCCCTTGCGAAAAGCCTTCGGTACGCCGGTATACAGCGGTCCCGTCATAGTGCCATAGTTATGCCACCAGGCGTCGCGCTTGTCTTCTTCCAACAAGCCGGGCTTGCAAGAATATTTCCACCGTTCGCTTTCCTCAATAAAGAAGGGGAGAAGCGAAAGCACCTGATTTTTGTCAAACAGAGCTACGGATTGCACCACAACGGTTCGCCCTGTGTACAACACCCGGACGCAGCGGTCGTTTCGGTTGGGCGAAACCAGCAGGTTGTTCGCCCTTTGCACAAACCCACTCGCCACATCCGCATACTTTTGACCCGCTTCGGTGAGCTCATCCAATCCGTCAAATATGACAAGCAGTTCGGCGGCAGGATCTTTGAGCGGGTTTTCCGTAAAATCTGTCCGCAGATAATGCCCCACCGCGTCTTCCACATTCCCGCTGATGTCGAGTTTGTGCAGCGGGATAAACAGCACATTTTTGTTTTTCTGGGCGAGTGTAGCCGCAAATATCTTTGCGAAACTGGATTTGCCCGCGCCAGGGACGCCGCTGATCACGCGGACGGCGTCTTGGGGATCACCCTGAGCCAGCCAGTTTAACAGGTAGGTTTCGAGGTCGTCCGCCATGACCTGTTCACTTCTTATTTCGTCTTTCGCGGTGGGCGATCCTTGCCTTGCGCCCCCTCTCCCCCCTCTCGGCAGGGCTTCCGTATACGATGCGTTCAACGGGATGTACAGCTGGGACAATCCGAGACATGAATTGAATACCGCTTCATCCGTTTGCCAGCGCAAGAAAGAGCGGTACCGCCCCCACTCCCTGTCGGCGATAGCCGCTTTCGCGAACGGAGAGCCGTGGAAATAGTCGTGTAGCGGTTGATAGGTGCCTACGTTCGCCCGCCACACGTCATGCAGTTCGCGCACAAAGAAGCTCGGCAACCGAAGGGCCAGCGCCTCCGCCTGAGCCGGATCGATCACGTCGCCCAACGAATCACGGAGAAAGGTTTGCGCATTGTCTACCAAGGCACACCGCTCGGGGTGGTCGAAGAAGTGTTCGTCGATGATCATTTCACTGTCTTCCATGATGCCTTGGACCGTTGCTTGTATCTCTTTCTTTCGCGGTCTTCCGTCCGCATCTGGCAGCGGAGATAAGCCGCCCCTGCTCCCCTCAACCAGCTTGCTGATCGCCTGCCACATGGCGCGTGTGACCAGTTTCCAGAGAAGCTCTTCCTCCGTGGTTACCCAGCCGAAGGCCTTTGCGCAGTTCAGCCAGTTTTCCAGCGCGTCCTCGGCGGTTTTGACATGGGCGAACGCCAAAGCGCCATTGACTATGGTTAAAGAAAAATTGGTGATGAGTTCCTTCCAATCTTTGACCTTCAGTGGTTTCACCTTTCTTGGCCTCGTTGGTGCCAGCGTATTTTTCATTTTGTTCCCCCTCCATCGTCTCTCTTGGATCCCCTCTTTACCCCTTTTTCAAAAATTTCGCGACCGCCTTCGGCGGTCGGAGGATACGAGATTTGAAGATTTAAGATTTCAGATTGAGCCAAAAAGCGGGACGAACACCGCCCTCAGCACTACTCACATGACTCCCACTCACGTAGAGGTAGCCATCACAGTCGACGTAAGCGGCACGAACATCACGGCTGCCGGGCGACCGAAGCCACCACCAAGCTTTCCCGTTCAGTCGAGCGATGCGGGCTTTGTCATACGGGAAATATTGTTTGGCTTCGTCGATGCTGAGCAGGAACAGCCTATCCTCTGTATCCGAGCCGCCCGGTGTATTCCATTCTTCATTGTCGGGGTTTTTGTTGTTCGTATGCAAAACCCGGCTGCGTTCCTTGTCGTCGAATATCTCCTCCAAAAGCTGGGGCAGAACCTTTTTCCTGAGTGAACACTCCGCCCATGTGATAGGCTTAGGTTCCTCGTGATATCGCTCCCTTATCAGGCAAATCTTCGCGATCAGCAGTGCCCTGTCTGGCTGCACGTCAAGAACAAGCCATTCCATTGGCTTGCCTTCCCAGCGGCCTATCGTGTGGATCTCGTTTTTCACGAGCGGTTTCGCAGCGGGCTGGGGCGTCTCGGCGGTTTTTGCCGGCGCCGGGGCTTCAACCGCCTTGCGTTGGTCTGTGATGGCAGCGTATATGTATTCCAGGATGTCCTCCACGTAATGGTGCTCGCCCTTGGGGTACCAGATGCAGTGCATTTGTAGTTCGTCGGCCATGAACGCCCTGCGTTGCTCAAAGGCTTCTTCCCCGGCCTCGCCGTCCATCGGCAAAATGGCATAGTGGTCGCGTCTACTCACCCCACGCAGTAGTTCCACCGTTCGATCCGCCTTGAGGCTGCAGCCGAGAAACAGCAGATTGTTTGCGATAAGAATGCCGTTTAAACGCTTTATATGCAGCGGGGATTTATTGTATAATCCGTCGTATGATGACTCCGTCATCACTACCTCGTCGGGCGCGGAAACACAGCCGTGAATTTTGATCAGGTAGTGCAGACTTCCCCGACTTACATGCACGGCTTGCCATCCCGTCAGATGGCGGAGTACCAGTTTTTCCTCGAAAGAGTACTGCTCCATCAGGAATGCCCGTTCAAGTACTTTGTCGAAGTTTGTCGTAATGACGAGGGATTCTTTAAATATCCTGGGAAGATACCGTACAGACATTCTTTTCAGTCGCTTATCCGTAATGAGCGACTCCTTAAACGATGCTACCAATTGATCCTGAAAAGGCGTGGCGTACAGCTTTTCGTGGATTTTTTGGGCGGCAGCCTCGTAATCACCAGAGTCAATCAGTGTTACGATATCTTTGGCATCGTCCGCTCGCCCAGCAAAATGACCCTTCATCATGTGCTTGAGCGCCGTGCCCCAAGAGCCGTAAATGTCAATGGACAGCCCCGCGCCCACGAAGGGGATAATGCGATTGTTTTTGATAAGGGGGATGAGCTGTTCAAGTGTATTGCGGTTTCCAAAAAGGTCAAATTTCGGATCGTTTACATTTAGCATGTCCCACTTCTCCATTGCGTTAATCTGTTCCTTCGGCAATGCTGTCCGGCGATATGTTGAATTATATCGCAAACTATCCCGTATGGCAAGAAGGTTTCTGTGAAAAATCGGTCAATTCCCGGCATGTTCACGGTATTTCACGGCATGGCGGGCAAATTGTCGCTTGATATGTTTGTGGCATGGCTGGAATAGGGCAGGATTCGGAAAAGAAGTCGTAAAACGGACTTTATTTTACAATAATTCTAATATTAACTTGAATATTCACGACCTGTGATATATAATGCATAAGACATGCACTGAGCTACTAGGCTACAGCGGATGCCAACAAATGAAGAAGGGATGATACCATGAAACGAATCCTCACGTTGTTCCTGTGCCTGTGCTTGACTCTCACGTTCCCGGCGGCCTTAGCGGCACCGACGGGGAAACCTGACACGTTTGCAAACGGCGAGTATGTGCTGGACGAGATTATCATCAAGTTTGTCGACCCGTCAGCCGTGCCCGGTCAGGAGAAGCAGCTGCAGCAGGAGATAGAGAAGGTAGAAAAGATCGGCTTTGTGGAGGCCCTGGGTGTCTATGTCGTCAAGGCGGGCGATCTGTCAAAGAATCCCCAGGCTGTCCTCAACCGCTTCAAAAACAACAAGTACATCGAATATGTCGAGCCTAATTATTTAGCGCGTTTCGAATATATACCAAACGATCCCTATTACCAGCCTACCTATTCCAATTGGATAAACGCGCCGGCGGGCTGGGATATCACCAAAGGCGTGGGCAGCCCGATTGTCGCCGTCATCGACTCCGGCGTGGCGCCCCAACCGGATCTGCCGCCCCTGCTGCCCGGCTATTCGGCTGTGGCCGGCTTATCCCCCAACAGCGACACGGTGGGGCACGGCACCAGGGTCGCCGGTGTCGTCGGGGCAATCGGCGACAACCGGATCGGCGTGGTCGGCATCAACTGGAACGCCAAAATCCTACCGGTCAAAGTAGACGACGCTTCCGGCTCGCTGACCATCGCCAATATCGCCAAAGGCATTACCTGGGCATCCGACAACGGCGCGAAAGTCATCAATCTGAGCGTCAGCACGGCGAGTGACAGTATCACGCTGAAGAATGCCATCGACTATGCCTATAACAAGGGCTGCGCGATCTTTTCCTCTACGAGCAACGACGGGAAGAACGGCATCAACTACCCGGCGCGCTACCCCAATGTGATCGCCGTCGGGTCGACGAGCAACGGGAGCTCGCGCCATACCACCTCCAACTACGGCGTAGGCATGGGGGTTGTTGCGAGCGCTAGTTACTATACCACAACGCAAACAGGCGGGTACGCGCTTGTCAGCGGCACCTCGGTCGCCAGCCCGCAGGTAGCCAGCTTGGCTTCGCTGATTTTGGCGGTGAACCCCGCTTTGACGAATGCTGAGGTCTATGCGTTAATCCAGCAGGGCGCCAAGACGCTGGGCGGCGGGTACAACATCGAGACGGGCTATGGGTTGCTCGATTGCGGCAAGACGCTGGCGATGGCGCTGGCGACCGTGCCTGTGATTGAGGATCCCCCGCCCGTGTATGCTTCGCCGCCGATCATCACGCTGAAGGGACAGGCGGCCATTTCGCTGGAAGAAGGCACCGCTTACACAGAACCGGGCTGGACCGCCACAGACTGCTTAGGGGCGGATTTGACGGCGGCTGTCACGGTCGTCGGCGGCGTCAACACGGCTGTCCCCGGCGTCTATACCCTCACCTACGGAGTGACCGACGCGGGTGGCAACACGGCCTCTGTCGCCCGCACAGTGACCGTGACCGCGAAGATCATCGTGATCCCGCCGGCCACCCCGCCCACCATCGCGCTCGTCGGCGCGAACCCGATCATCCTGCATCTGGGAGGCAGCGCCTATGTCGAGCAGGGCGCGACCGCGCTCGACGCCAAGGACGCCACCCTCCCGGTGCAAATCATCGGTACGCCGGACACAAGCAAAGCCGGAACCTACACGGTGACCTATAGGGCCGTCAACAGCGCGGGTCTGGAAGCCGTTGCCGTCCGTCAGGTGCGCGTCCTAGCGCCGATTGTGAAGACGCTCCCGCGCGTGGCGTACAATTTCACCGGGCAGGGCAAAGTCCCCACGACGGTCACCCATACGGGTGTCGTAGCCGAGGCTGCCGGTTACATGGATCTGAATATCACCAATCTGAGCGGCAAAATGAGCATTACCGTCAAAGTTGTCAATGCCGCCACCGGTTCGGCGGTCTCTACCGATACGTTCAGCGCGGAGGGCGGCAGAAAGGTTTACGTCGACGCGGGGCGGTACAACGTCGTGGTCACGATCGACAGCGGAAACGGCAACTGTAACTACAAAATGAGCCTGCTGGCGCCGGAGGTTGTCACATATACGTTCGAACTGCCCGAAACGCCCCAGGGCTTGCCTATGGCGGCATAGGCTATGAGTTGCTCGGGCGGTAGTACGGGCGGTAGTTCGGGCGGTGGCCCGGACGGTAGTCCGGATTGTAGTAGCCCAGATGGAAGTAGTGGAGGCGCCGAATGCCCAGGATCTTAATTATCGAAGATGACGTGGAAATCGCCGCACTGGAGCGTGACTACCTGCAAATGTCGGGATTCGAGACCGTCCTGGCCGGGAACGGCGAGGACGGCCTGAAGGCCGCAGGAACAGCCGACTTGGTGATCCTCGACATCATGCTGCCTGGGCTGGACGGCTTTGCGGTGCTAAAAGAGCTGCGGAGCACATCGGACATTCCGGTGATCTTGCTGTCGGCGCGGGGGGAGGATATCGACAAAATCCGCGGCCTTGGCTTGGGCGCCGACGACTATATGCAAAAGCCCTTTTCCCCCGGGGAACTGGTGGCGCGGGTACGGGCGCACTTGGCCCGTTTCGAGCGATTGACATCCAAACCAGGCAACCCGAAGCTCGCGGTGCGCAGCCCGAAACTCGCGGTGCGCGGGCTGGAGGTTGACCGCGAGGGACGGCGCGTCTATGTCCATGGGAAAGAATGCTTCCTCACCCCCAAAGAGTTTGACATCCTCCTGTTCCTGATGGAAAACCCAAACCGCGTTTACTCCAAGGAGGATTTGTTTGAGCGCGTGTGGGGGATGGAGGCACTGGGGGACAGTGATACGGTCGTTGTCCACATGCGGCGGTTGCGGGAAAAAATCGAGCCGGATCCGCGTGCGCCCCAATATGTGGAAACCGTTTGGGGGGCTGGGTATCGCTTCAGGATATAAATGCTTTGATGATGTTCAATACTTTCAGTGAAGCGGAAAGGAATGTAGTGATGAGAGTCGCAAACAACGTAGAAATGCTGGAGTTCGACAGCGAACGGGGCGCATTGTATCCTGTCTTGACATGGGATGAAAATGAGCTTGTGTTGATCGACACCGCCCTGCCCGGACAGACCGAACTGTTGCGGGAGGCGGTTTCGCAGGCCGGGTTTGCTTTGGAAAAGATCACAAAGGTGATCCTAACGCATCAGGATATGGATCATATCGGCAACGCGAAGGTTCTCGCGGGCTTGGGGGCGGAAACTCTCGCACACGAATACGAAGCCCCTTATATTTCCGGCGAGATAACGTCCCTTCGGATCACCGAAATGGAGAGACGCCTGCATGAAATGAACGAAGGGGAACGCGCGTTTTTAGAGAGGATGAAAGCCGGGGCGCCATATTTTTACGTCAAAGTTGACAGACTTCTCTCGGATGGCGAATTGCTGAATTTCTGCGGCGGCATTCAAGTCATACATACACCCGGTCATTCGCCGGGGCATATCTCTCTTTGGCTGAAGGGGAGCAACATCATGGTCGCCGGAGACGCCGCACTTGTCTCTGACGGCGTTTTAACCGGCTTCGACCCGAATTTCAATTTTGACAATCCGCAAGCGGATGTGTCGTTTCAGAACATGAATGGAATCGGTTCGGCCGCTGTGGTTTGTTATCATGGCGGTCTGTATAGACGATGATTGATCGAGCTTGATAAGAAAGACCCACGGCGACGGGGAAGTTTTCTCTCGGCTTCGTGAGGGACTGCATGGATAAGACATATACGCTACGCTATCTACCGCTGTTTGATTTTGTACAGCCGACGCGATCTGCCTGAGATCGTATAATTACCCCTCCCCCATTGCAAACATGGCAACGTCGATTCTTCCTAACCTTGGGGTGTGAATGACTTTTATCTCGACCAGCGAAAACCCACATGCCTTATAGAACGACATCAAGCCCTCTCTGTGCGGGTCACAGTCAAGACGGAGATACCGAATACCCTTGGCTTCGCAGACTTGTTTTGCGTATTCCACCATCAAGGCGGCAAGCCCTTTTCCCGCATATTTTCGCCTGATTGACAGTTTGTGAATAAAACCCGATGTATTTGGAGGAACATCCGGCCAGAAAAACCGATCCTCGAAACCCAAAGTCATCGCGGCGATGCTTTGATCCCCATCCCACATGACGATGAACTCATCGGGCGGGTTGGGAAAGTGTTCAATAGTCAGTTCGTGCTCTGTCCACATAGGTTTTCCCGTGTCAGACAACCACCGCGCCGCTTCGCGAATGATGTCGACAGCCTCGTCTCTATCGCCCTGTGTAAAACGAATGTTCTCCCTATTCATAGCCAAATCCACGCCCCTAAGTATGACCTGTTCATGCGGTGATGCCCATGAGCCGGTCGATTTTCGTATGCGTCGCACCGCAATCCAATCTATCCAAAGATAAACTTCCCGATCTTCTTCTCATCCGCGCCGGGGTTCAGCCGATACACCCGCTCGCGGATTGCCGCCGCCACTTCGTCCTTCGCGAATCATAGCCATTTTGGGTTTCTCTTTGGAAAGAAGTTGATGATCTATTTTAGTGTGATCACTTGTACTTCGGCGTATTTTGTGTCATCGTCCCTGGCGGTGACCCGAACGGTAAATGTTGCGGTTTCATCAATGCCAATCAGCAATTGGCCATTTCTGTAGATTGTTCCGGTGGATTCCTTGTCAATCATCTGCCAGATGACATCCTGTGAAAACGCTCCCGTTCCTTCCACTTTTGCGGTAATTGGTACGGCGTCGCCGGGTCGCGCGGTAATTGGCCCGGCGGGTTCCACGATCACGCCCGTCACTGTGTAAGGCTGGCCGATGTCCACCCTCGCATTCCTCGTCATCGTAAGGCCGCCGGAACCGACCGTCGCCCATACGGTCACATATGACACTGTCTCGTCTTGCGCGATAGTCAGCAAACCGCCGCCGCTGATGGTTGTATTGGCCGACCGATTGCCGCTTACGCGCCAGGTGACGTTCGTAGCCGGGAGGCCGAGGATAAAATGATAGGCGCTAAACTGCTGGGAATCCCCTTTTTGCATCAGAAGGGGGCCGGGGGGTTCGATGGCCAGGTCTTGCTCGACATAATATGACCCGTCGGGCGCCTGGATCTTGATGTATTTGTGGTAGATACTGTACTGGTATGCTGTAGGTGGGAATTGGGTTCCCGGGCCGCCGGGGTCACTGCTGTTCGTATCTGACCACCATTGGTAGGGGTAAGCGGAAACGGTCATCGTCGCGCCGGCACCGGTTGCGCCGGAACTGCCGTTGCCGTTAACTCCGTCGCCGGGGACACCAGAGGAGCCACCGCCTATGCCCGCGCTGGCGATGCCGTCACTGCATGCGATTACTGTGCCGCCGTTGACCACAGCCGCGCCACCATCGCCGCCGTCACCACCGCCGCCGCCACGGCCAATGCCGGTACCGCTGATTGTATATCCGTAGCCGCCGGAACCGCCTTGTCCGCCACCGATGCCCGCGCCGAAATCGCCGGATGCGGTTACCGTGCCGCCATTCTGTGTAAACGTTCCGCCGGAGCCGCCACGCCCGCCGACGCCGCCGATGGTACCGGGCCCGCCAGGGCCGCCGGATCCGCCGCCGATGCCCGCGCCGTATCGGCTGCTTGCTGTGACGTTACCTCCGTTGATCGTAAGTGTACCCCCGCCGCCGCCGTTTCCCCCTGCGGCGCCGGTATAACTCTGACCGGGGGTGACAATGCTGCCACCGGCGCCGCCGGAGCCGCCGCATCCGCCGCCGATGCCCGCGCCGGACTGGCCGATTGCCGTCACTGTGCCGCTGTTGATCGTTACGATGCCGCCGTTTTCGCCGAGACCGCCGGGTACGTTCCAATCGCCGCCGCCGCCTGGCATTCCGCCGATGCCCACGGCGCCTGAGGTTGTCAGGCTACCTGTCCCCTTAATGGTCAACACTGCGCCCTCCGGGACATGTATCCCTGCCGTGTATTTGCTGAACGTATTTTCACCCGCGAGGGTCAGTGCAACCATGGCGTCCGCCATGTCGATCGCGAACATGCCGTAGCCAGAAGTGGCTGTCATGCTAACGTTGTCCAGTGTGATGCTGATATTCGCGCCTCGTTGCACCTTGATGGTCCTGGTCGATGTCGAACCGATAACCGTGACGTTGCCCGAGACAGTGTATAGCGTGTTTGTGCGTATCCAACCCGCTCCGTTTGTGGGCGGGTTGGGGTCGGATAGGTCGATGACGTTCGCCGGTATCCCCGAGATATGCCAGGGTATATCCACCGTCTGGCCGAACAAACCGGGTAGCTTGCCGATGGCGGTAGTCCACGGGTCGCCGATGCTGCCGAACCGCCCGCCCAACGTAACGTCTTCGGTCAGGATGGCGGCGGCGGTGATGTCCGCGCCGTTGAGGTTGTCGTGGACGTTGTAAACAGAGGCGGGCGCAGGGAAGGGGATGCCGCCGCCGGTGGTCATGCCGGCGTAGGCGCTGTGGCCGGAGAAAGCACCGGCGGTGTCCTTCTGCCCCACCACGCGCCCAACGTTCGCGTACGTGGCTTTTACGCTGGGGTTGAGCGCCGCGCAGTCGGTGACGCCGGCAATGGCGTTGTGTGCATCATAGACACGGCCCGCCACGCCGCCGACCTTGTCAACGCCGCTGACCGCGCCCGTGGCATAACAGTTGGACATGGTGACATAGAGGGAGTCCGGTGTTTCGCCGTTCGGCCCGGTCGAGAAACTGATGCTAGCCCCAAACTCGCCCACCACGCCGCCAACATAGTTGTTCCCGCTGACAACGCCTGTGGCGTAGCAGTTTCGCAGTTCGCCATAACATTTTCCAGCCACTCCGCCGACATAGTCTCCGCCGCTGACCGCACCCGTGGCGTAACAGTCAAGCGTCCCGCCGGCCCAACCCACGACGCCGCCGACCGTATCGCCGGTGCCGCTGACCGCCGCGTTGGAATAGCATCCGTTTACGTTTCCGGAACCCACTACGCCACCGACCGTACTATCGCCACGAATTGTACCTGAGGTGTAGCAGTCGGTCATGGCGCCCTGGATCGCGCCCGCCACGCCGCCAACCACAGAGCGTCCGGTGATGTTCGCGTTCACCACGCCCAGATTCCTCACCGTGCCCATATCGGAAATATACCCGAACAGGCCGGCGTAATCCAGCGTATCGTCATGGATGTACAACCCGGTAATCTTTTTGTTGTTACCGTCGAAGCTACCCCTGAACGCTTTGGCGGGTACACCGTAGCCGGCCTGCCGCCCCACCGGTATCCATCCCTTGCCGTCGTTCCAACCCGCGCCGTAGTTCGACAGATTGATGTCGTTGCCCAGCTTCCAGCTCTTGTCGGCAAACTTGCCAACACCGCTCAAGGAGTCGTCGGCGTCCGCGTTGACCACTTCCGCCAGCCAGGCCATCTGCTTGTCCGTCCGGATGATGTAGGGGTCTGGTTCCGTACCACTGCCTGACGGAATGGCAAACCCGGTCGATGCGCTCCCCAACAGGCGGAGGACTTCCTCGCTCCACCCGCTCCCGGGTAGCTGCTCCAGCGAATAGCCCTCCAACTCGACATGGATGGCATAGTAAAAGGCTTCTTCGGACCGGCGGATGAGCTTGACCTTTTCCATGAAGTTTTCGGTGTAATTGACGTCGGGCGGGATGGCCTCCATCCAGTACACCCAGCCATCGTCGTTGGTGTCGTCGATCAGCCAGAACGGGCCGGCATGGGGGGACGGGCCGGTGGCGGGATCGCTACCGTAGCCCAGCCACTCGGAGAGGTACTCGATATCGGCGCCCAGAGTCCACTCGATATACTCCGCGAACAAGGCGGTGAAATCGGCGTAATAGGCGGAACCCTTATCGAAGCTGTGGATGGTGTACAGGCACTCGCCGTTGGAGGCGGCGTCATGCGTGTTGTTTGCGCCGTCAGTCCGCTTGGCATCGTCCGAGGCGCGCTTCACGCCGGGGATCAGGGACCAGGCATTGGCAGA
>Ga0123353_10006829_pt1 | contig 15312 bp, 8 predicted proteins | sample TergutLab28metaG_3_FD_92763 | JGI IMG/M metagenome (GOLD analysis project Ga0123353, IMG submission 92763) | Labiotermes labralis P3 segment gut microbial communities from Petit-Saut dam, French Guiana - Lab288 P3 | ecosystem: Host-associated > Arthropoda: Insects > Digestive system > Gut ... | reverse complement strand
TGGTTGTAGGTTCCATGTTGTTATGAAATGTTTTGATTCTGTCAGTGTCTTTCAGTGGTATTTTCTTGTGTCCCATATCTATCCAGCAGTAATGTGCTACAAACATAGCTCACCCTTCAGAACACGCACCTAATGCTGTAACTCTTATCTCTGGACTGTTAAAGAATTCCTCATTCTTGGCCATGTGATGGACCACTGTGTCTTACAATAATGCAACTCTTGGTGGCAGTGCACGTGAAGATAATTTTCATCTCAGGCCTCTTGGTAAGGAAACTTTGAGTCAGAATGTTGCAGCCCAGAAGATTTCAGCACCCCCATTGAGAAAAAAAGTGAAGAATATTTTACCTGCTTTTCTATTACATGTTGAAGTTGTTGATTTCCTTCTATTTATTGTTGGTTGGTCATGAAAAAGGGAGTTAATGTTAAAAAGACCGCTACGATATCCTGCAACACATATTTACAATGTGCATAATTTTCACTTAATGTTGACATTTTTTACACGGCATATATCTTGCCATCCAGTACTGTTATAGGGGGCTTCTGGTGCTCCCCTATCAAGAAACGTGTTTGACTTGTGGATTGCACAACATTCCACTTGACACTGACAGGAATATTTTGAAATCCTTAGCCAGGAATTTGTTATGTGTTTTTTCAGTATGACATCATGTCTGTTTCCTGTAACTCATTTTGTGATTGTCATGTTAGTGTAATACTGATTTCCTGAGACAGTATAATAGAGCACGTATCTCAAGTTTCAATAATGAACCTTCTTACTGACATGTCTGTTGCTAATTTATGTTTGAATTTCCAAACTGTTTGATAAAACTAAATAATGCTTGCTACGTACTATTTCTACTTTTTAATTTATTTTTTTGTGGTTTATTTAATGATGTTTGAACTCCATTGGGGGGAGACATTTTTTGGCACCCCTCCAGACTGGTCCTGGGGCTCACTTAGCCTCCTGTACAGTGGATACCGATTCATTCCTGGGGGTAAACCTGCCAGGGCATGGCATTAACCACCCAGCCCCACCTAGCACCGAGGTTGAAGGAAGAGTACAGCTATACCTGTACTCCCTGTTTGTGCCTTCATGGCAAGCTGTAACAAGAACGTTACCTTAACCTTAACCCTTACCATTATTTAATGATGTTTATAGGTGGGACTGTATAGCATCAAATTATAGCATGACTAGTGAACAGTGAATTGGAAATGATGTGGAATGATGCGCTGATATCCTAATTTGAAATACTGTCACTGCCTTTGCATGAAAGTTTCAGTGAGCTGGAGACACTGGCCAGATAGTATTGTAATTATAACAGAAGAAAATGACTAAATTTATTTGATTCTCCTAAAAATTGATTGAGTGGAAGGGTTAAGAATGGCTGGAGCCATATCTTGACTCCATCTGTATGGAATAATGGGATGTACTGGGACAACCTTATGTTTTTATAATGTTTCATTTTGTAATGTATGAGTGTATGTATGTATGTAATAATGTATGCGTGGGCATGTGTAGCAGCGTATATTTATGAAGACATGTTTTATGTTGAAAGAAATTACTTGACCTGTATCAGGTGCTGATAATATACCTCCAAAGGAATAAATGTATATTTGCATAGTATGCAGTGAAAACAGACTTTTCCCAAATATTTCATGTCATCACATGAAGAAAGGTGATTAGGGAGACAGCTGAAAAGATGGAACATTCTGGTTGTCTTGTACCCAAAAGAGCATAATTTAGGACACAGTGTCAGAAGACTTACAATAAATAAGTGTTTATTTGTATGTTATTACACATTTGTTATGCAAAATGCATGAAGTTAACACATAAATGGGGGTTGTGTCTAGCTAATGTTAGCATCTCACACTACTGGACAGATTTGATGAAATCTTATGTCACGGTATGTCACTTTTCTAAAATTGGATATTTTGTAAAGATGTAATGATGCAGCTTGTCAAATATGAATTTCCAGTTAGGTCCTGTAGGAATCTAGCATTTATCTCTAAATAAAATACACATTATCAGAATATCCATTTGGAAAATATTTATACTTTTCTTGTATTTTAGCAGAGAACATCACATACAGCCCTTATCAGTTAAATGTGTAATGCTTTCCGCATCTGAATTCATGACCCTAGAGTAATCCTTTGGCCACTTTCTTGGATATTATGGATGACTTTACATGTTTTCCATGTATTGTAGTATTTCTTTGTTGGAGACATTTTCATAGAATTCCTTGTTTTATAAAATAAAAATATTGAGTTCATGGATTTGTCTTTAATCTACTCCATTCTTATCATCATGCTGCATTAGCATCTTCACAGTACTGGTTATGGGACTTCGTTAGTTTGTTGCTAGTTCAGCACAGAAATAGTACATCAGTTGTAAATTACTTTACCTTTTCATAATGGGTTGTGAGCCTACTGAAAAAGTCATTAAATAAATCTGGAAGTCTGAATAGAAAGTCCTTTAAAAATGTGACTGTGCTGCTGAATGAGAAATGTGATAATTAATTGAAAACAGCCTAATGCTAAATCAGTTTCTTTGTATTCGTTAAGAATTAGTAACATAAAACTAAAATACGGTACATCAAAAGAGATGTTCATTAACATTAATTAAACTGACAAAGATTCTGCTTAGACTTTGTGTTTAACGTGCATTGTCCTGTTCAGAATGCCTGTGATGGCTCACATTTCCCACCTTCCACTTGGACACACTCACACGTGCACACTGTTTCCTGTTGCTTCAGAATAATAATCCGTAGGTTTTCCTTTCATGAGAGTTTTAATGGAGACATGTCGCCTTTTCAGAATTTATATAAGTGGTATGTATATGTGAGTCTGTCCCAGTTTTAGTTTTAGGCTTTATCCTGATAGATCTTCATGAAACTGTGTGAACAGAATGCCACCCTCCCCATGCGTATAACTGCAACAATACTAAGTTTGAGACACTGGGATCTTACAGAGTGCACATGTTGCTAGGTACATCTGTAGTTAAGTTTTAAAGCTTTATTTTGTTCTCTGTAAAATATGAAACATTGGTTAAATTGTTCATTTTTTCAAATTGGATCTGGACAGAAGACACCAATTGAATCTTGAGTTCTTTAATTAATGTTCAGTACCCACTTTGAGTTGTACATGTCAACAGCTGTCCATATTCTTCATTTCTGCCAGAAAAGCAGAGGCCATAATATCAAAACATAACTAGGGGCATAAGTCATATCAGTGGTTCTTCTGATGTGAGGTACTAGGTATGATACATGCCTTTTTCTTTATACACATCAGTCAGATATGAGTATATATATATAAGGTAATACACCCCTAACCCATATTTAACTATGATAGGATTGGGGGGGGGGGGGTCATACTTTGGAAATGGGAAGTTTAAGAATGGTTCAGTGGACAAAAACAAGGAACATACAAAAACTGGACCAAGAACCAGAGGCATGGAAGTAGAGTGGCTGTGGAAGTTGAGTTCATGCCACCAAATGAAAAAATAAACCAGTACCAAATGCACGTGCAGTTATGTGTCATAATATAGGTGTATCAAAAATATGACCCCACAAAACCAATGTAAATATGAACAAAATCCTGTAGTGGATTATAACTCAGATGCTGGAATTGGCCTCAGCAGAAAGCAAGCAGTTTGACCCCTAAATGAAATTTAGAAAGGTGATATCACCTGAGACTAAATTTGGTTACCTGATGAGATGCATCAGCCTAAATGGAAGAACACACAAAGACTGCAGCTAAGGAACTTCAGTGACAAGAGGTTCACTTGAGTGCAGTATAGAATCAGAGTTTGTTGAAAGTTCTGCAGCTTAGCTCAGAAAACATTGGGAATGGAAATGGAGGTGACTAGAGAAAGTGACTAGCAGAATAGTGGAATTTGTGGTTTCAGTTTCTGGCAGGTGCAGGATTTTTTTCCTTGTCATTGTATTCAGAGCAGCTAGAGGTATATACACTAGTCCATTTGTAGGGGTTAGTATGGCAGGAGTACATACTGAGCTGGCTACTCCTCCCATCTGATATCAGAGTGAAGAAGAACCTCAAATCATGCATTGCTGTGGTATTTGTTTCTCTTCCCATATGCACACGCATGGTGTGGCCCGAATACAATTGGACTTGTCATGGCTCGGGTGGTTAGTCTCCAGCCTTTCACTACATAGGCCCAGTTTACATTCCAGACTAGGTTGACTGGCTGTGGGGCACATTTTTTAAAATACATTAGTTATCCCCTTTCATTGTCATTCTCCTGATACTCAGTACACATTCGTCCTGCCATCATATGTGCTTTGCAATCTTAGTAGTTGACAACATGATTAAATTGTACAAATTTGACTATATAATATATAATTTTGAGTTACATTGTTAGAATCCTCCATGGCAACTAGGTGTGTGAGATGAAATCAAGACAGGCGTTTAGGCTTTTTCCAGAAAAATGCTTGTTTCTATGAGGAGGAGGATCAACTGGCAGTTTAGCTAGTAGGATAGTGCGCGTGGAACTGTTTTTAACACATGATGCAAAATCAAAGTCATCTGTGACAAGACAGGACATAGCAATGACTCTCACTGGGTACCCAGTTTTACTTCTACAGACATGGAGGATTTTAAAAGTAAATCTTCATTTTGATACATGACATATATACGCCATGAACTGTGATCCAGATCACATACCATAGAATAGTGCATAGTTACTGAGCCGTGCACATTTTCACTTTTTTTTCTTCCTTTTCCTTTCTTCCTCTCTGTGCCTTTGTTTTTCCTGTTACATTCTAAAGTAGCCTGTACATGCTGGCATACAGTTTTGTTTGTATGACCCCACTACTCTACACTCTGCAGAATACTGCAGTGTGTTTTGAACATATGTGGCACTGTGTCACATCATCGGCACATTTAATACGGTTGTTTGCGTTTGTACAGTTCTTTGTATTGATTTATATGTTGTTCGTTGACTGCTCTGTTTACTTCTTCATTTTTATAAACTCTAATGGCACTCTACACTGATGATAAGGTTTCCCTTCATGGATGGTTTGCAATATTTCCATTTATCTCTTTTTGTATTTATGGTAAGGGTTCAAAATTTGGCATGTATCAGCTGTTGTTTGTGTATTGGTTCTGATATCATGTGAAAGCTTTTCACCAAAGTAAATTTTACTTATTTATGGTGTATATTTTTAAATACTCCTTTGTTTATGCATGTCTGCCTCTTTTTTTTAATCTTACTCAAAAGGGCAGTTGTGTGTTATGTATTGTAAACACCAGTTCTTAATTTGTATTTAAAAAACACTAACAGTTTTGAGTCTCAGAATCATGAAAACACAAACATAAAACTGGATTGGGATTAAGAATAAACTTACTAAAAAATACAGTGACTGAAACATAGTCTGAAAATTGGAGACACGCATAAGAAACTGTTTAATTTTGGGGATTTTTTTTTGTGACCAGAAAATTTTGCGTGATATAATAAACAGGATAATGTAATGTATTGGATGAAATGTGTAGAGAGAGAAGTGTCTCCCTTAAATGGTGATTTATCACTGAATGATGTTGGAGGGTTAATGTTTATGGGTAACTTATAATTCTATTGTGTGCGTATGTTGGTGTATGTAAATGGTTGCAAACCCAGTGCATGGAATGAATGATATCAGAGAGTTTGCTTGTTTGTTTAGTACCACTCCCTTATTTCATTGTGCTTTCCTGGTTAATTTTTTGATGAGGCAGGTTTACATTTTGTCAAGATTTCACTTCTTCCCAGACGCCATCCTCTTCTGTTTGACCAACTCTTTTTCTGTGGTGCATATTTGGATCTCTCCATAATTCTACATTAATACCACTGCAAGGTTTTTGAAAGCATCTGTTATTGGAATACTTAATTACATTACTGTCAGTGAAATTAAACATTTCAATTGGCTGTACATTACTGTTTATGTGATGAATATTTGGACATCCAACGCTTCTTATCATCTTTTTCACTTTTTTCCGTTCCTGGATTTGCTGTCGCTCATAATTTCTGTACAGTAAACCTATGTCTATCACTTAAGTGCAATTGGCAGTGCATTTCAATTCATAATGCCAGGCAATTATTATGAAGTATGGTTTTTCGAATTCAGCATTATGTTAGTATAAACCAAGAAAAGTTTTAAAAATGTCTCTCCCAGTCAGGATTACTGCCCTCTTTTGATTTCAGAATGTGCAGGATTACAGAACTACTGGGTTTTGGGCTTGACAAGAGCTTCTTAATGGAAGTTAAAGCCTATTAATAAATGTACCATTTGACAAGAACAGAAGCATTGCCTTGTACATCATTGGCAAAGAAATGTGGATTTTAATTTTCAGTGCTTCATTTCTTTAACATTTTTTACCCAAACACTCAAAACGCACTCCACCTGTCACCCATCAGGTCTGGTCTCTCTGTAGCTATTTGTCTGTATCTATCTATCTATCTATCTATCTATCTCTATTTATCTATCTATCTGTCTGTCTGTCTATATCTATCTATCTATCTGTCTGTCTCTATCATTCATTCAATCCATCCATCTCTCTCTGTCTATTTAACCTCTCCCTCATCTCCATTCATTACATTTACATTCATGGACATGACTAAAAAAAACTATGAAAGTAAAAAGTAAATTCATATAATGCTCAATTTTATGTGGCTCATATAAGTATTTTGCCTCCTCCATGTGTTTTTCACAGTATTCTCTGCCACCATTTTAGTAACTTGTAATTTTTTAAAACTTTTACTGTATTACCGGAGTGTAAAACAAGATTTCCCATTCTTCTGGGATTTGACATTGCATCATTGGTTAACTGGTGCCCAGCATTTCAAGATCACTACATCATCATCATCATCATCATCATCATATATTTCATGGAGTTGGGCCACTTGTTGACCTGTTCCGGTCTCACATATCCAGACGTCTTTTCAAAGGTCTACCATGATTCCTTCTGCCAGTTGGGGAATAGTATTTCATTACCCTGGGTAATCTATTTTGAGGCATCCTATTTACATGTTGTATCCAACTTCTCTTGTATTCCAGTAATTTGTCGAAAATTGGTGCTATTTTTAACTCCTTTGCAATTTGTGCATTTGTTTCGTAATCTGTCCAAGTGTATCCTGATATTCTTCTCATGTATTTCATCTCTACATAGTCCTGAAATGTTGAATTCCAATTAATCCTGTGACACATTGGCTTATCTCAGTAGAGGGAACATGGGCTGCACTGCTGTAAAAACCTAAAAACTTGCAAGACAGGATCTTTTAAATTCACTATTGGAGAAATGGGAATGTGAAACATGTTCTGTGATTGAAGCAAATTTTCCTTTGCTTGACATGGCTAGGGGAATAAACGATATTACACAGCTGCTACAATACATTTTATACTTAACATGTTATCACTCATATGCCAACAGCCCATTGCATTTCAGGTTACCAAATTGGGAAGTTGTAAAAGTTAAAGTATTCTGTGAAAATCATAGGTGATTATGTTGAACTGAAAGGTACATTGTTGTCTAAATTGCCAAAATCAGTGCATTGCAGTTACAATGCTAATTACAAATGAATGGTAGTTAAACATGCTGAAGAAAAGAACTGCACTTTGGCACAAAAATTCCATCATGTGTAACGGAATGTATAATGGCAGAAAAAAACAAAAGGAACTATTATTTAAGGGAAGAAATTTAACTACCAAAAGATTTCGTGGGTTGAAGCAGGGAGATCTCAGTGTCCTGATGAAGAAAATGTGTACTTGAGAAACATAGAAAGTGACCTTCCTATTACCACTGAGCCAATATCAATGAAGGCATTGGAAGTCAACTACATTCGTGTTGATTTTGATGCCATATTTCAAAGCCCATAGTTGTTGGGCAGGAGATTTATTCCTTAAAACAGACCTTCGCTAGAGAACTACATTAGTGCGTAAGCTTCCTGCAGACTGCCTTGAGAAATCTGTAGTTAAACCCATACCATGTAATGAATGTGCCAAGAACATGACTGCCTCTATGGATGAGTGGGTAATGCAGATGAAAACTAAGTGTTTTTTGATGTGCTGACAGAAACTAAAAGTGATGCAGAAGGATTGAAATTAGTATTTAAAGAAGAGGACATTAAATTCTATGAGTAACTGTGATACTTTCAGTTCTCACATGTGGGAGGAAACTGCTACCATTTGTTGTCCTAAGGAGTAGGAATCTTCCAAAAGAAAATCTTTGTTGTTAAATTATATTAAAAGTAACAAGAAACAGCAGATGACAACATATATTCACATGGCTTGAAAAAGTCAGGGACTGAAGAACAAGTCATTTATTCAAGAAAAGAGGAATGCTGATTTGGTTTGCTTTCAAGGGCCATTTAACAAAAAAGAGGATACGCAGACTTCTAATGAAAACACAGCTGTAGTGATCATACCATACCTGTCAGAGGTTTGTGATGTGGCAGTTAACAAACCTTTCAGAGAATGATATTTTTTGCATGTCACCAGAGTGGCTGCTACCTGGAACTGCCAACTAATAGAGCAGGAAGCATAAGAAGACCATCAGAAGCCCTGCAAGGGCAGCCGATTAAATCTGCGTGGAGTGGCATTTCACCAGCATCCATTATCAGGTCTCTTAAAGTGTGCGGTATGTCAAATGATGTTCAAGGAACAGAAGAAGATATAGTGTGAGAGGATGATTGTGACAAAACCTACAGTGCAGAAAGCATTGGCAGTGCCTAATTAATTCAGTGATGTGTTTGTAACTGTTTGTTACAAAATTGCTAGGATATTTAAACTCTGATGATTAATTCCATTATATTTGGCATGAAAACACTGTCACAAAATCAGGATGATATGAATTTATTTTCCTCAATACGGAAGACTGTGAAGAAGAGTTAACTTATGTACATTATTATCTTACATTGTGGTTAATATGGTATGTTCTCTATATTCATATTCACCATTTTATTATTTTTATTATTCTGAATGTAAGTATTTTGGGGGTGAGTGTTAATTCTTGCCTGGGTGGTGGGCTGATTGGTTGGTGACGTTGCATTTCATGATGACAGTGACAACAAATGATGACAGTACTTGCAGCAGAATCAGGATGATAAAGAAGCTCCACTATCTTTTACTCTAGCTAGCTATGAAATCAGATTGGTGGTCTCCCAAATGCGAGGCCGAAGTGTTAACTGCTCTGCCACCCATTTGTTTATTTACACTGTATTTTGTAAGTTAACATCTGTCTCTTTTAGATTGTATGAGGGAGGACAGATGGGTTACTGGACAGCTTACAGTTGCCACCACTCTCTGCCAGTGTCCACCATCTAACACTGAAGGTTTTTCCACTGTAATGACGTTAAGACTATAAAGTGAAATAGTTTCCCTCATCTTTGGCTTTAGCACTAAATTTTGTCGTTTAGTTCGTACAGCTGTTCGACAATGCAGATGCTTTAGTGACCAGACTAATATGCATATTACTATCAGGTCTGCAAAACTGTTAATACATGTCATGCGTAACATGCAGTCAGTTTCAAAATTGTGCAGAATTGTTAGTATGAGTCATATGTGGCATACTGTGAGCTGTAATTACTTTAGACACACATACATACTTCACAGTATACAGGAGAATTATAAATTGTGTGAGTTCTTACAACAATTTATTTGTTAGAAAATAATAGCCATATAAGTTAAAGACACACTGTTGTAAAGAGCAAGGCAAACTGTTTTTCATACCCTCATTTGGTCTGTCACGCTTCACACATCAAGATGGCATTTCAGTTCTTGCCAGGCACATTGCAGAAAATGCTGTTCAGATTTTCAGTTGTACAGGTGCTATATATACTCAGTCCGTAAAGTAGATCGGGGTTATAGACACTGGCAGTATGTAAACCTCATCTTTCACAAACCTGTAAAGAAAAAAATCAAAGAGGGGTTATCTGGTGATTGCAGTGGACCCCTTTTTAGTCAAACCATAGCTTAGGCAACTGTCTGTCCAGGAAAGTTTTCACATTATTGTGACTGTGTGGTGGCTGTCTGTTGCATTGGAAAACAACATGTGGTTTGTCTTCAAGTAACTGGGACATTAACCACAATTGTGACAGGTCAAGGTAGACATAATGTCATCTGTTTTGTATGAAATTGAATGTTGTCTTGATGGTTGCAGAGCAATAAATGGAGGAAGTACTGAACGTGCATAGTGTATGCAAGAGAAGCTTCTTGAGTTGCTGTTATTATGGTGGTTCACATTTAGTTTTTGTATATGTATTACTTTCTTACCAACACATTTTTGTAATTGCTCACATCATTTGTAGTTGCTCCACTTTTATATTAACCTTAACATTAATTTTTTTGTACACTTTAGTATAAATAAGGGAATTATAAAAAATATTGGGATATCTTTGCTGTATTATTTTCTGTGTGTTGCTTGTAAGTGTACATATTGGTGACTGCACGGACCTATAGTGTAGAGAATTAAATCTGTGACTTGTAAGTTGGTTCAGTACAACAGTTCTGAAATTATTGCCTTACTTCTGGAGAGCTAAGGTGCATTAAAATTTGTTGCTGTGTCATCTTAGTAACAGTTTTGTTCTTTGAGTGTCTGAGCTTCATTTTTTCGCAACAGAGAACTCAAGGTTAGCTTAGGGTTTGTGGTATTTGAAAGAATTTTTATAGCACTTTCTTACTTTTTCTTTTAGTTTCTTGATACCCAAAGTATGATTGCCGCTATTCATAGACAGTATATAGGTCCTTATAAGAAATAAGTTTCTTGAATTGTAGGGATATTAATATATACATTTTACCTGTGTATCCGTACAAACGACTTTGAGCAGTTTTCTATATTGCAGTTTTATATTGAAGAATAAGAAAGGGATTCAGCTACATTAATGATGTATGTTATTGATGAAATTGTAAAACATTCTGACGAGGCTATTTACATGGTCCCAGCATATCTTACTATTTCTTTGTTCTTATTGAACTGCTGTTATTCTTGACATTGCGTAAATATGAGTCACAACAACACTAATATTATTATAAATTATTTATGTTGCTGTCAATTAATGTTGTAATAAGTATCCTAAACATGAACAAAGCCTCTAAAACTGTTGTCAGATTGTACAAAAGCAGTACTGTCACATATTAAATGGCACCATGCCTTATGGTAACAGCTTAATCTCTTACCTTGTGTGTCTGGAATAGTGTAAATATTATTCACAGTTGAGTATTGTAACCAATTAGTGTTATGTTAGTTTTTTTTTTTTTTATGTGGCATGTCACACCATCACCTGATGTGTATAGTGCTCTGCCAGACACTCTTGATGGGTAATGAATGTACGTCTGGATTATATTGGGAATCTGAGGCTAATTTTATATATATATGATTGGTATGTGTATCACATGTATTATTGTCTTTCACTGATAATTTAATGTGAATATAATTACTTTGTAGTAATAATGTTGTTAGTGTTGTTTTGACTTACATTTGTGTTCTAAAAATTATTGTTCACAGCAGTTACAATTTCAAAAAGAATTTTCTTGGTAATAGATTTGTTGAATCCATTTCAAATTTAGGCATGTTGACGATGGAGAGGTGTGAAAATATACCCATTATTTTTACAAAGTCTGTCTTTCAACTTGTAACTCTTGAAAACAACCAAACAGATTTTTGTAAAATCTAATACTGGTGTTACCAAAATGGGTTGACTCATTCCAATTTAAATGAAAATCATGCAGTGGTATTATACTCTACATGAAGACTTAGCATGCATTATGAATGTATCTTGCTGAATGTTTGTCAGATTCGACATTTTCTGCAGATGTACGGAAATACAAGGAGGATTTTTTATGCTATGTCATCTCCAAATTTGTGGCCTATTTGTATTACTGTTGGACTGTATGCTTACCTTGCCTCTTTTACACTATTTATAGGAGAGCTTCAACATTTAGCTTTGAGGAACAGAAACTGTAGGGGCAATAACAGAGTGAACAGAACTGCTACATTATGCATAATTTTCTGAGTTTATCATAATTAAAAATAAGTTAAAGTAACAGGGTAGTTATTAAGGATAAAAATGTGGTGAGGGTGTGGACTGAATTCATATGACTCAGAATTGGGACAAGTGACAGACTTCTCCATTCATGGTGTGAAGCTGTAGGTTCAATAAAATGCCAGAAACTTCTCAACTCTGTGTGAGTTAGCTTCTGACAAAAGACTCTGCCCATGTTCTTAATTGATAGATAGTGATATTGCCATACTGTAAAATTTTAATCGCATGCCTGAACATTTCCTGTGGTTCAGACGTGAAGGTATATTTTATATGCTGCTGTTTCCCTGTTTCTCAATTTGATTTACATCCTGGATTGTTTTAGTATTGATGGGACTATTAAGAAAGGACCTTCCTTGGCAATTGTTAACATTTCAGATAAACATTCAAATTTGTTTTATATTTGTTACTTCTAGATCTGCCATGTTGCATTATGCTCTTAGGAACCTTAAAAGTCAGTATTTTCTGACGGATGATTTCTTCTTTCAAATATCTTAATATTTAAGTGTTTCCCTTCTGCATATCATGTGACCTTACAAGAAAACAGTGTACCAACACAGCATTTTGAGTATACGTATGTTATGTAACACTCATTATTGGTAGTTGGTGAATGTCACAACTAGAGGGTGACTGTATTGTAAATCACCATAGTTGGATGGAATTTTGTATTGCTAACAATATTTGTTAGTGAGTATGTATTTGGTTTGATTGTGTGTCCTAAAAGAGTTATGTATTGGGGTGTAGATTGTGTGTATTGTCTTTTATTGGTTCTTGCTGGTAAAATTTACGTATCCTGTGGTCTAATCTCCAGTGTTCATGTGTTGTAACAGTTTAATTCATCTGTCACTTAGACTTCATGTTATAGTGGGTAATGCCTATACAGCATTCCACATTTAAGCATCCAGTTTGGAGATGTGTATGATTAGCTTGTTGACATGTTGTATGGGGCATGCAGGTGCCCCTGGAGTTCTGGCGTCGCCGTTTGCTGCGATGCATGGCCTTGGCTCACCGCTTACATCACCATATGGAAATTCGGCAGTGGGCGGAATGGGAGGTATGCATAAAATACCCTCTTCTGTTCTCTTCTCTACTCTCCTCTTCAAACTCTGCTGTCCTATTCTCTGATACTCCTTCGATGCATGGACATCGATTTTTCAGATGTTATATAGTTAACTTTCATTTTTTGTCATTTATTACAGTTTGGTCCCATGTATTCGTTTCACTGAAACTATTGCTTTTGATGTAATCAGAATTTTAGTATCGGCATGTTAAGGAAATGAAACACATGGAAAGAACTGTGGTTGACTTCAGTTTGGTTGAAAAACACAAGTCTTTCTTCTGTTGGTGTCTTCTTTTATTCGTCCCTATTGACCTGTGTCAGTTGCCCATTGTATCAGTTTCATACTATTTTGTTGTGTGCCTTCTCTGAGAGATCACGTTGTTGGTGTTGGTGACTTCATTGTTTGTGCAGAATCAACAGCCATTATCTGTGTAGATGACTTCATAGACTTTATGAGTAACACACATGGAAAAAAAAAAAAAGCAAGATTTTATTGTGGGAAGCTCATTTCTTGTTTCTTGTTTCTTTATTCACTAATTTTATAACTACCAATTTGGTAAAGACTGTCGTTTTATAATGTGGAAATTACTCGTATATCATGTGTGCAACACATTCTGATGTAGCTGAGAATTGTTCATTCGAAGCCCTACAGTCCAGCACTTGCATGAAGAAGGAAGTTCTTGCAGACATGTCTTTAATACACTTTGCAACACTGAAATTTTAGTTTGGGTGGTTATCATAAATAAAAACACATAATATAAGCTGTTCTCTATTCATACTGTACTTTTAGAATCGTCTGCTTATATGAACTGCAGGAACAAGAATTAGTGCTACATCAGACATTTCATGCTGTAAACATTTTACCAAAGGAAACGTATCAGATGTGGTCAGCTACATATTTGATTGTCTTAAATATTGTGGTATAAGTTTAAAAATCAGCAAACACACAGTGAACTTTAACAGTTCATTTTGTGGATAGCATTTGGAGCTACAACTGTAATAGGCCTTATCATGCTTATAGTGCTTATGACTGATATGAATTTTGTTTGGAGTCACTGATAAGGTATTTGAAAAAACCTCTTTTACTGAGACTCATCTGAGTAAGTACCTCTTCACCTTTCATCTGCAGGATGGAAATGGAGCCAGTTTTTTAAATCCTGTGTTCTGTTCAGAATTTGAACTAATGGACAATGTCAAGCAGTAAAGTAATACTGTAGCAAAGTGCATATTTTCAGTGCCCTATCCAGAGGGTTCATTTGGCCTGTCTTTTCATTGACTGGCTGTGTTTCCAAATGCCTTCCCGTGATGGTTCTTAAACAAGAAACTTCTGTAGACTTCTTGTTTCACCCACTTACTACATGGCCCATGAACTGCATCCTGTTACAAGCGTGTGTGGTTTTGTAAAATCACACCATCTGTTACCAGTCTTTTTCTGACATGACAGTGAACAGCTTACGTTTGTTTGTGTTACGTAGTTTGTCTTGAATCTCAGATTGTTTCCTGCTGTGTCTGTAAATGTTATGAACACATGTAGCAGCTTTTCTTGTGTCTTAGAATATGGAAACATCATGCAGTTCTTGTTGCTAGATTCATTGTATTATATTTCTGTCTTTGCTTTCTTGCTGAACTTCTCTGCAGCCTGTAATGTGTGCCATCTGAAGTGTATTGGCTTTATTATTACTCCAACTTCTCATTGTTTGAACATTCATCAACAAGTTTTTGCATTAATGTATTTAAAAACATATGGTATTCTGATGTGTTTAGTTAATTTTGAGTGCAACAAAATACCTCGAGCAGGGCATGTTTCTAGCTGTTCTTACTGCCCCTTAACTTTCATTCTTACTATGATAACTTATATCAAGAGGAATGAATATGGTGATGTAACTACTAATATTACAAAGGAGACAAGTACAGTGGTAATGTAGTATACAGAGACCTCTCATTACATCTGTGCCATGCACACACACACACACACACAAACACACACAAACAAATATGTGTGTATACACTCATAAATTTATTCTGTAACTTAAACTATACCCCATTGGCTAGGAATTTGACAGGTGGATATTAGTTGACAGAATTGATAAATGTACACCATTCTGCAGATGACTGATTTCAACTTGCTTTACTGTGCACTGCTGAGTGTGATGTAAGTTTTTTGCAGTCTAGCTGTTATCCTGGTTCACTGTTACTCATTTTGAAAGAATTGGTATGTGTGAGTCATTGA
>Ga0123353_10006828_pt1 | contig 15312 bp, 6 predicted proteins | sample TergutLab28metaG_3_FD_92763 | JGI IMG/M metagenome (GOLD analysis project Ga0123353, IMG submission 92763) | Labiotermes labralis P3 segment gut microbial communities from Petit-Saut dam, French Guiana - Lab288 P3 | ecosystem: Host-associated > Arthropoda: Insects > Digestive system > Gut ... | reverse complement strand
TGTACTTTTCAGAAATATATTCAATTTTTTTTCTAGATGGCTTCTTTCATATTTTATACCTCTTCGAGAAGTGGGAGATCTTTATGCCCCACCCTGTATTATAAGGACTACCAGCAAATTTCGGGGGCACGCGGTGGCGCAGTTGGTTTAGGCACTGTGCTACAAGCCGAAAGGTCGCGGGTTCGATTCCAGATGGTGTCATTGGAATTTTTCATTGACATAATCCTTCCGACCGCACTATGGCCCTGGGGTCGACTCAACTTCTAACAGAAATGAGTACCAGGAATATTTCCTGGGGAGTAAAGGCGGCCGGTGCGGAGGGCTGACCTTACCACCTTCATGTGCCGATTGTCTTGAAATCTATCAGCCTCAACCTCCTGGCACCCTCTAGGCCTGTCCAGGCCTGTAATGGTATTGCTTTAACTTTACCAACAAATTTCACCATTAAAACCTATTTATTGATTACTGATTCAACATGTTGTGGACGCCCGCCTTCATCAGGGATCACATTAATTGCATATGAAAAAATTTAAAGACCTAAAATTTTAGGTTGGGATAAAATATAAAAAACATAAAGCTATAAATATTATATACACAATTTAAAAAAAAAAGTATGTCAAACAGTTATTGAAACTTATACATATAATGTTTTAGAGATTTACTGAGTCTTTTATCACAACCTAAATGTAGGTACATACATATTTCCATATATATTCATGTGATCCCCGATAATGGCGGTCAACCAAAACCTGTTGAATCTATAACCAATAAATAAGCTTTTAGACGCGTTCGCAAAATTGTGAAAAGCGACTATTAGCTTCGTCATGTCCGTTCGTCTGTCCGCACGGAAAAACTTGGCTCCCACAGGACGCATATGCATGAAATTTAATGTTTGAGTATTTTTCGAAAATATGTCCAGAAAATTCAAGCTTCATTAAAATCTGACAAGAATAAAGGGTACTTTACGTGAAGACCAATATAAATTTACGATTACGTCTCGCCCAATTCTTGTTAGAATTAGATATGTTTAAAAAACGGTGTAAAGAAAATCAAAACACGCATTGTGTGTTCAATAACGCTTTTTTTTCGAAAATTGTACCGTTTATGAGATAATGTGGAAAAATATTGTACGGCCGGACAGGCCACAGACAACAGTATGGCACAAGCGCATGGCATGCTGGACAACTAAGTTTACATACTCACACTCAGAATACGTAATACTTATTATTTTTCTACTGCAACAATGGTTACATAAACGCGCCTGGATGTCACGTTATAGTGCACTGTCTGTCTTGTTAATTAAGTGCTTTGTTGGTATTTTTGTAATGGGAATCTCGTGTTGGTATTGCGGAGGCTGAAAAGATAATGGAATGTGTGGAACGAAAACTGAGAAAATACTTCTACATACACAGATCGTTTCTTTTATCGTTGCCCCCAGCATCGCACCTGTTACGGAATATCCCGGCCGATGACGGCTGTCTATGTGATAAAGCTGTCACGTTGAGGGACACGATGAAGGAAAACCCCTGACTACAAAGAGTGGAAAACGAAGAAAACGACCATTTCCTGTGCCAGGCAATGAATGAAGACCGCAAAGCGAATTGCGCGGAAATTCAACGACAAATTAGTCATCAGACCCAGCAGAAGTGTCAGATATGTATAATATACAGTCGGAACACAACTATGTTATATTATCAAGTATTATACAACTTGTCAATTACATGTTTCGGCCACTTTACTTTACTTGGCCATCATGTAGTTGACAAGTTGTATGATACTTGATAAGATAACATAGTTATGTTCCGACTGGATATTTTACGAATATGATACTTTGTAATTTGATTAACACAACGGGGATGACTCTCCTCACAGTCAGCAAAAGTGTGCACAGCTACTCAGCACTTACGCAGAAATGAATGTTATGCCATTTAAGTAAGACTGCATCTACAGCTGTGTGCGTTCTTTGTAAGCGAGCACGTGTCGGTTCGTACGTTGTAGAACTGAAATTTCTTCACGAATTTCGATAACATGCGATATTGAGCATCTACGCTGAAAGATATCGGACGAATTTTTAGTTCGTGATGGTCGAAATTTAACACGTGCGTTACGTTTACATTCTGACAGAAATTACCGTCGTCTTTCGTGTGTATGGGGTGCAGTGTAATACTGCGGGGATTTATTGTAGCAAACTATACCAAAATGTCGTAGCAAATTTGCAGGAAGTTTATCCTACGTTAATTCCTTCCAAATCAACATTATATTGACTTACACACAAATTTAGAACACGCTCTTTGTTAAAGAACTAGCGACTGCAAATATGACGTGTTCTTTCAGAAGAAATGTTAGATTATATTGGAGCGCATTCAGAAGCATGTCCACGAACATAATCAAGACAGGTAACCCAAGAAACCAAGAGTGCCAAAGTCATCCGCAGTGCAGTCACAGTATTCCTTAATTTGAAACCATTCAAATTTACAAACGTGCAAAAACTCCAGTATTCATATTGCGTTGCAAAGGTACAGTTTTGTGACTGGTTCTGTGATGCAGATTTTTATGGCGAAATCGATCACTGCCAACGTATCTTACAGCTAATATTATTTAGACCAAGGGTAAACAAATCTCGGACTCTTGGTCGCTCGAGCAATTACGTTTTGTACGGTGGCGCATGATCTTTTTAACATAATTATTTCACGTCTTCTCCTTCCATACAAAATGTGTATCACTTCACATCCACAAGCAGAAAGAGCCAGTAACAGAGCAGTTCACAGCTCGCTCCAGAATGGTGAGTCTTACCATAGAACGCGTTTCATTTCACCGCCTAGAATTTGGAGGTTGCTCCAGAAGTTTTGGAAAATGTGTGGGCCCCTGACTTAAGCAAAATTAGGGACTGCAATCGGCAGATAATTCACACACACACACAGAGGAAGAATTTAAAGAAATTATTAAGCCCTTGCACCGGCAATTTCTATGCTAGAATTTGAAACTGATCTTATTACTGTGTTCACCATGTGTCAAGCATAAAGCAGGTAATATTAAACACGTGCTTTCACATGCGGTGAGGTACAGGACAATACAGACCGTTAACGTGAGCGGGTTCCACAAAAGTTGGACGTCCTGTCCTTTGAGCGCATACTGGACAGGTATAGTAACACGATGGAGTTAACCAGTTACAACATGCTGTTTTCAGATGTACTTAATTTATCTTTCAGTCCTCTCTGCCTCACTTTTTCCAGCAGTTATCAATCAAGAGCACCAGTGGTCCAGCCAACAGCAATCAGACCCTTGTCTTGCAGTGCCACTGTTCCGCAAAATATTTCCCTCTTGAGAATGAAATCTATCGCATTCTCTTGATATGCAATCACGTTCCCTCTTACTATTCCTGCAACAAAATAACACTGAGATCAACAGTTGGGGGGGACAGCCGGTGTGAGTAGGCCGATAAAAAAGAAGCTAAATGTGGGATGACCATGGCTCTCCTACAACATGCACACGACGTTTCACACGAGCAACAAACAATCGTAAATTGAATAAACACGCTTCAGACCTAAGCCCTTCACAATGTGGGACGTACCACACATCGCGAATTCAAGTACCTTTTTGTGTAACCAAGTAAAACGAAGAAGCGACTATTTTGAATACCGATCCTTCAAAACAGGCCAAGGCCAGTGCCTGTTCGCTCAGAATCAAACAGTAAGATGATCTTAACGTAAACCGCTATAATCTAGTGACAGGAGAATGTAAACAACGCCTCTTACGTCACCCTGATATTCGTACTCGTTTCTGAGTATCATCGAAATACGTAAATTCGTGAAGCTCACAAACTAACTCAGACAATAATAAATAAATATAGTGTAACAAAATAAACGAAATGGTGATGTAACATAGAGGCTCACAAGTTTCCAAAAAAACCTAGGAGTCACCTCAAAATTCTACGCTCCTGAAAAGTGACATAAATAAATTCCCATACCTAGGACCCATAAATATTAAGCACCACAGTACAAAATTTTGCCGCCCCGGCCAGCAGCTACTGCGTTTCAGCCTGCACACAAAAACGCACAGCTTTTCGAAAAAGCCATAAATTGTTAAATCTACCTCTTCATATTTTCTGGGGGAAGCAGGTGTGATTTCCACTCTCACGAGAGAAGAGAAATGTTTTGTTTTTAAATATACGATACAATACTACCACACAGGATGCAGATGAGGATACTGGGATATAAAACATGTAACGGGTAGATGAATAATATTTCATGACGAGAAGCTTCAAAATATGAATTCTTCGCCAAACACTATTACCGTGAACAAATAAAGAAAGATGAGAAAAGCTTGATAAATTTTAATCGTAACACCTGAAGGGCAGAAGCTACTTGGCAGACTTAGGTGTGGAACGAAGCCTCAGGACTGGGTCCACAAGTCGGCTCTTTTAAAGACACAAATTAAACTTCAGGTTTCAGAATAGGGGAAAAATACCTTTAATCGAGCGAGCGACTACAGGCTTCTCACGGACTTACCATTCTAAGCACAGAATTGCAGACAATACTACCCGATTTCCTATTAATACCGTGCCAGAATTTAAGCAATATGTTATGCCACATGTCTGGGTTATAAGGAAACGCCACTGCAAAAACAATCCCTTGCAGCACACCGTGACACAAGGTCAGGTGATCAGTCGCCTGTTTCTCATCGTGGAAACCCCACCTGAGGTGGAAAAAGTGGCATTTGGACACTTCTCTCTCCGAGTACTTCGGTTTATAGTTGTGCATATTCATCCCACCAACGCTCCATATTCAATCGGTTTATAGTTGTGCATATCCATCCCACCAATGCTCCATATTCAATCACATATAATCTAATGGATCGACAAAGGCACCATTAGAATGCGCAGTTCCTAAAGACATAGTCTCAACCCATCCCAAGAATTAAAGAAAAAACATTCAAGGGGAGGTGCTGGCAGGTCTTCAAATGGACCAAGTTCAAAGACGTATAACACGTTCATTTCGAAGGCAGCAATTTCATTCTCCGCAACTGTTCAAAATGTGCAATGCTTATGTTCTGTAACCACAATGACACTGCGTTTCACGCTGAATAATAGGGCCTAAATGTAACAGACTGGACACCAAATGTTATCAGCGTATTTTACCCTACTACACAAAAACACAGCTTTCAAAGCATTCAACAACCAGAACACACATATCACAGTATTAATAACTGCTGCTAGATCCGTTGATGATTGGAGACAAAGCAGGCTATGTGGAAAAGTGTGGGCAAAAAAGTAGAAAAAAAAGATCGGAATAAACTCAGGAAATACACGAAATTAGTACTGATAACGACATGAAACTGGTAACTAGACTAATTAATTATCACTGACAGTCCCAGGGTTCTGAAGCTCACTGACCGTCATTAAACATAATTTATCGGAATTTCAAACTGATTAATGGGTAACATGTCATTTACATCGCTGATACAATTGCTTGGCATCAACGATGTAGCAAAAATATGTGACAACTGCGACACAGAAATAAACATACCGTGCCGAAATATTTGTTTGCTTAAAATCACGCAAAATTTCGTTGAAGGTAAAAACATGTACGTGGACTGAAAGTACAGTGTCTGTATCTGAGAAACAGGAGAAAAATGCCATCCACAGCGACCAACTTATGCGCTACACTAGCACCAGCAGAACATTGCATGAACATAATTCCTAGCCATTCCCGTTACTTGCATATATTCCTCCTTACACGCTTTCGGAGAGGTGAAAAGAAGTAAGTCGCAAATGCTGTCTTCCTAGCTGCTAGCTAGCTATAACGCATTCCGTGTTGAATCAAGAACATGGGACTTGTCCTAGGGATTATTCGGAAACAAAACCGAGATGGACCGTTGTAAAATATGACCGTTGATGACATGAGAATAAACAATGATGTAGTCACAGTGTGCTCTGTAATAATCTGGTGTGTTCATAGTTACTGCACTGCTCGCTGAATGATATGAACACTGGTATGTTACAAGGGGTACAAATATTTACAACAAGGATACATCGAGATACTCAAACCACAAGCTAGTCTTCAACTTCCAGCATTCTAGTCGTCTTGAATTTCACATACAGACACATCACACTCGGTAGGACTCCTCCTCCAGACGAGTGATCGGCCCGTCGCCGAGACCTCTACTTGTCAATACACAACACTCACAAGAGAGATATCCATGCCACCGGCGGGATTCGAACCCGCAATCCCAGCAAGGAAGCGGCCGCAGAACTATGTCGTAGACGACATGGCTGGTTACAGAGTGAAATTCGAAACGGCTTGTTATTGTCCAAACAAATACAAAAGATGATATTCACCAAGTGCTATAAATTGTCTGACACACTTTTTGTATAAGTCACAAAACAAGTATAAGTTTCATAATCTCCTTATCAACCAAACTGCCTGGCCCGTTTCGACTCTGCTAGACTGTGCACTCTGCCCAGCACTTTACATATTATTTCACTTTAGTACTGATCAAGAGTCAGTTTAAATATCCAAATGACATTTCACGTGTCTTTTTCAAGACTTTCCACAAATTCTGATAAAATTCGATATAAGACATTTTCATTGTAGCCTATGAGAACTGCCATGTGCCAATTCTTCACGTTATTTCAACTGAAGGACTGCATTGCTTAAAAGACAAAAATACGTGCTTCAGGATGATTTTGATACAACTTCAATGTTATCTCTGAAGTAAGTCTAAAAAGGCTAAGCCGGGGGAAGATTCCGCTGTAGCATTCAATAGTTTGATTTCCATTTCAAATAAGCCTACAGTCGGGTATATTCCTTACGTATTAACCCGTATTTTCGTACATATTAATGCCAAGAATACAAAAGAGACAGCTTACTGTGGGGCTGCAGTAAGTCGCTTCAAAACGTGGCACAGAAAGGGTCAAACAGTGAGCTTGTGAGACCACATCAAATTGACTGATTTATAACGAGGCATTGCCACACTCCCTAAGGAGCGTAATAATGAAGTTGTGATCTCGCTGAATAAATTTTATGCGTGTCTCCGTGACCAAGTCTGACAGAAGAGTAGACCAGAATCACGAAGCCTTTGTATGCAGATATACAGTTCCTAAATGACGGCTAACATTATAAAAGAGCACGTAATGATCCTCTGCGAAGCTAGGAAATTGCTACGTAGCTAATTACCATTTCAATCTCCACGAACGCTTTAATTTGAACACCGGTTATACAAACAAGCGCTATCGCTACACTTGCACCTTATCAGATTCATAACCGGTAGTGTAGGCCTAACGCATGGCAAGCAAAAACAAGGTGCAAAACTTGATATGCTGAATTTATTAATATTATTAATATTTAGCCTCAATGCATAAAAACACATTCATACAGAATGTGCAATCTTATGTACCTTATAAAGTCTTTCCACGAACACAAACCAGGTATTTAAAATTTACATAATTATTCAACGAGGTAGGATGGAATAACGCAAACTGAGCCCTGGAAATAACAGTAAAAAATTCTTAGTCGGGAAGCTGAAGACCGTGGGCTATTATATCCACACAGTTTTGAGCGTTATCACTTAAAGCAAATACTAGTCATTTTATGATGCCAGGAGTACAGAAACATACAACAGTGCAATCGTGGCGGACGAAGATCACATACGGCATTGGTGAAACACTTTTCAAAAAATCTAGCAGATACCTCAAAAGTCTGGGCACCAAAGGGGGTGATATGAAGCTGGTTCCATACGGCGGAACCACAAATACTAGGCGCACGGCAAACAGGTTTGTCACCCGGGCGAATTGGCGCCCGGGATTTGCGCACCCGTCGTAAAACATACAATGTAAGTCATAACCAGGACATGATAAAAATACATACTTGGCAGGATTCCAAACGTCTAAACCATATCTGGGTCTTGTAGATCAAGATATGGTATAAACAGACACAGGGACAAATGACTCAATGGCATATCTGGCGACGAAATAAGAATACACGTACAACAGCGATCACGCCTAAACGTGTTGTAAGCTCGTTGTTTTAGTGGCAGATAAAAATTAATTATTCTTAAGTACAATTGTTACGATTTTACAGGTTGCAAGGAAGAAACATAACAGAAACCGACACTAGATTAAAACAAACAATAAAGCGTATCCCTTACGACACACAGGTAACTACATTGCGCAGTAACCAGTTCAAAGAGATACAGCAAATACAGGCGTCGACAGAACACTCGAATACGTTTAAAAATGTACGTGGGGAAACAATAATGTGAATTAGGTCTAATATGAAGTGCCATTAGCACCTGTCGAAACTTATTCAAAATAAATTACAATAAATTACGGTACATCACATCATCTGGAAAAAAAAAGACAGCATGGTCGGTACAGCAACTCGCTACGGGCTTCAAGGTCCAAGGTTCGAATCCCCATGGGGACAAAAGACTTTTTGTTCTCGAAATCCGCCCAGACGGGCCATGGGAACCACTCCGCCTCCTCTAAAATTGGGTACTGCGCTCCTTCCAGGGAATAAAGTGGCTGTGGCGTGGCGTTGGCCACCCACCCTTTTCTAGCGCCGACTTTGAAGGGTAAAGCAAAACCTCCACGTACCGGCTGCGCAAGCACTGAAATGTTACGCGGTGACCTTTACCTTTACCACACATCACGTCAAAACATGGTGTGCGTCGCAGAACACAGAATGACTCGCTTCTTTGTGCATGACGTCCAATAATATGACCTGGCCTTGTGAACAATAATTACAAATCACTAAGATACGACCAGGTAGGAGCAACATATATCCGCATTATAGATCGCTTGTTATGAAACAGATATGCTGGAACGAAGTTGGTAAATGAAACATGCAAACATATTTGTAAAACGTAAAACAAAAAATGTATGAACGTATATACTCACTGCCAGGAGAAACTCCCCGTTATGCCGTCTTTGAGCCGATCTTTGAGCGAACGCTGCCTGGAAGGACCAGCACCCGTGAATGTTTCCATGGTAAAGATCGCTTGATTTCTTTGTCGAAGACAGCATATATCAACAAGAAGAAACAACGAGGATTGGCACCCGAAATGCCAGCGGCATCCTAGACGCGTCTTCTTCACTGAAGGGCATCCCTCATCCTCCAATAGTTACCATCCTATACACTCGTTCCTCTAACCACACTTATTTCTTTTCCACTTCATAAGCAGAAGCAAACCCGAACACAGCAGAAAGTTCAGCAATTCTTGAAAAGAAAATTGCAGTTTTTACAAATTTCACATTGCTCACTTTGTGATCTATTCTCTATATCTCTTCCGAACGTCAAGGTTCGTCTTACCGGCAGTTGTAACTTGGCAGGTTATTCGTCTTGCAAGATTTCACACGAAACTGAGATATCCAGTACGTTACCAGCAATCAGTCACATCAAGTGCTTTAAAAATTCGTAAGCACGTTTTAAAGCAACAGAGGTGCATTAATGTCACCTTTTCAATGTGTATAGTACTTGGGCAACGTATTTTTTACCTAGCGTTTAAGTATGTCGTTCGCATGAAACCGATACATACTTCGATTATTCCTAAACGTAACACGAAACAAATTCTTCGTGAATAGCCACATTATCAGCAAAGACCACGGTACCGTGTTTTAGAATATAACAGAAAATCTGTTGCAAGGGCTATCCCAATGCATGGCAAAATGGGAAAATCGAAACATACTGTATTGTGCACCCGATAAGTCCCTAAATTCACCTCAGTCCCATAATACACGCTCGTGAAAGCTCCTTGTAATGTTAGACTTCTCTTTCCCTCATCAGGCGAAGCTTCCATTGGTCTTCAGCTGACCTGTACGTAGTAATTTACTTGAAACAACTGTCTCATAACACGTATCACTACTGTCATTCAGACTGCACAGATCGCAATAAAGCCCTTATAAGGCCGGAAATGTTCTTTGTTCCGTTTTAAGCACCACTTACACACCCTATATCGATGTCATGTTTCAACAAACTTTGTATTTCTTACAACTCAGACACTTTTTAGAAAATTTTATTTTTGGGCAAAGGAGAAGAAGGGGAACAAACTCTTGTAGTTTTACTAATATCCGACAGAAGTGCCTCTTGTTCCAGGCGGACCAACTTTTAAGGCCGACGACGTCGTTCCATGTCACAAGAAGGTGAAATCCGTCTGTGCTCCTCGCTCTGTAAAACATAAATAAAAGATACATACGTCACGTGATTACTACAGGGGTAAAATTTATCAGTATTTGTCCACATGGACTGGACAAAGAGCAAACTATCCCAGCTCGTAGGAAGATTTGGATGAACACTGAAATAAATACCAAATACAAGATTTCAATTAGGTCTAAACATCTAACGGCGGTGAAAATGAAGACCATCTTCTGGAACCTGACGTCATGTAGTTGTGTACTATCTTCCAAATTACACGCGCAGCATGTCAGAAGACACTAATCTTCATGAAATTAGGGGTGCTCTTGGAGGTGAGAATCGGATTGTGGTTTTCGGTCTTTCCGGTTATGACAGGTTCAGTCTGGCAGATGGTTACTGAAGTTTCGAAGGAACCTTCTGTCTCAATATTATGCTCTTCGCTGAATATCTCCGCAGCATATCTCTCCGCAACTTGCATAATTACATACCAAAACTACATGGTGTTGTTACGACGAATACCACACTCAACGATCAATACTGTCTCGTACCAAACACGTCTATTACGTGCACTGTCCTATACGTTACATTACAGTCATTCACTTTTGGGTTTCTGTAGCCTTACCACACATCCTGAAGACCTGAAAGGAAGTATGCGTCTCAAGTTATTTCCAGGAGGTCCTGTCGATCATAAATGTACCGTGTAATTCCTTATAAGAGAAGGCGAAGAGCCCGTAAGATTCACATTGGTTTTGTAATATTTTCAAGCAGAATGCAATCAAATTCGTTCACGTAGAACAAAAGTAAAGTAAGGGAATTTCGGAAAATATTTGCAACGCGCTATAAAGATACGTAATACACTGTTGACTGACTGCTTCTGCCTGTGGAATAAATATTTATAATTTTAGTTTCGCAATTTTAGGTCTATTTTATTCCCCACAATTATGTTTTCGGAAAACACGCACATTACATAAGCATCTATATTTCTTGGCTTGACTGTGCATTAGCTTCCCCGCAGGAATTCGTTCATATATGAAATGTGTCAAATAATATGTCGAAGTCGTAGAACTTTATTCATTTCTACACGTCTTAATCGGTTCGCTTAGATAAAGGCCAAAAGAATGTTTCGCGTGAAATATGACTTACACTCAACCCAATTTCATGTTCCTGGTTCCAGCGGTTCGTCGGCTACCGCCACCAAACGGGAACCGAAAAAAAAATTCAGGCGGTAGGCATACTGCTAATTTATTCCTTTGAAAAGCACCTGAACGAAAGTTTCGTATTTTACGATCAATCGCTATTGCTGCACGGCAGTTCGAAGCAACATTTAAGCAGAGTATCGTAGCTTCCACTTCATTAGTGCATACAGTCTTCCTATTGCTATTATGACGATATTAAACCAAAACGCGTAAAGTGAAGTGTCGTCTCAGAGAACGGTGCTGACACTAAATTTCAGGAATCTGTCAGTCAGTTCTAAAGTTATTAGGACAACGGGCAATTTATAAGGGCCGGCAGGCGATATCACCAGCTTAGGCAAACTTCACTGACCACAATATCTTCAGCGACGTTACAGTCTAAACGTTCGAATCATGCCTCCAGTTTGAACATACAATAATATAAGTACAAGTAATTAATACGAGTTAACAAAACAGGCAATACATTACAATGTAACATAATGGCGCGTTCACGTATTTTTTAAACCGTCTCTGCTATCCTAACAGCTTCATACAATTTTACTCCAAGAAAGCGCTTTTATGGTGATTTAATTTTGCCGGCAACAAAAACACATATTTAGGTATTCATGTAAAGTGTCTGACAATTTTTTCTGACTTTAATCAAATTCAGATTTTCTGGACAGATTTGCATAAAAAGTCCCCCGTATCAAATTTAAGAGAAATACGCTCCGTAGCAGCCGCGCTGACACTTGCGGACAGACGGACGTAACGAAGCTAAAAGGTGTTTTTGCTACTCTGCGAACGCGCAAAACGGGTGTCAATTCAACATACATAATTGCCACAAACGTTCTTTTCCCTAACTTTAATTTTTCGACCAATTAAAATACACTTCTGATGTAAATGTTCAAACATATTACACATTCGTAATGTTTTGTTTGCAGTTTTGAAACTACAGTCGGGCCGAACCAGACCCGTGGATCGGCTCTCACCCTCTCCTATACAAGGCAACGGGCCACAGTCAGCTTTATTATTATGACATAACCGACGAACCTCAGCCAGTATTTGCAGTCAGTAGGTGATGGGCAGGACGACCATCGAAAAGGGGTTCGATTGCCGGTAGAGATTTTCGTTTCCTCTTAAGCTTCCAGCCTATCTCTAAGGTCTAATCAGCCTCCTAGCTAAGGGATAAAGGGGACACTATTCCGCGGGAACAAAGCGGCCGGGGTTTGAAGCTAACCACTGACCTCCATACGATGCCAAGATTAAGAAATCGTAACACCACGCTTCCACTATCCCGTGTGGCTTCAGGATGTGATGTTTAACGACGTACAGAGACAATAGCAACGTTTCTTTCCAATACTATTCGACATGATGGAAAGCAAGATAAATGTTTTTTGATATGTCAAAGACGGGAGGGCTCATATTCGACATAACATACGGAAAGCAAGATAAATGTGTTTTTTGATACGTGGGCTCACTTTCGGTCGTCCCTAATTCCATAAAGCTTATTTTCTATAATCACATTTTATCTGAACCTTGAAATAGAACTGATTTCTCCGCCGCACAGACGTCATTTAGAACACGATTCATCTACCTAAGAATCAGAATTGTCCTTCATATCTGCAAGCTGCATATACCGCACTTTACAATACATGAACTGATGTACTTTCAAAGATGACCGAATATGACTCACTCATTCGATATCTCAATATAAAGAATTAATCTTCCAAGCCACGTGGCGTAACACCGCGTGTATGACAAACGACGCTGTCAGAACATATTTTTCTCCTTCCCGTAGTTCAAATGATTGATAGCACAATCATGGACAAGCAAGAAAAAAAAACGGTGGCCACTCAAAGTTCTTGTCCTTCCAATTCACACGAACACTCTAATTTTTACGGCACTTCCTGGAGGGCAGCGGCCAATTGCCAAGGTCTTCACTATTAAAGGATACACGTGCTTAGCTGACGAAGAAGTGAGTAGCCCTAGGACACGACAAAGAATTCTTACTATGATTTAAACGTAGAAAATAACAGAAAGAACGCTGCAAGTCCAGTTTAATTTATAACAACACAGGCAATGCACGTATAAAGTAATATTGAGGCACGTTCGCGTAACCATTGTAGCAGTGGAAAAGCAATAAGTATTACATAGTCTGAGTGTGTGTTTGTAGCACTAATTAACCAATATGCAGAGTGCACGCGCCGCATTATATTGTCGTCCGTGGCCTGCCCGGCACTGCCATATTCTTCCACATAATCTCATAAACGGTACGATTTTTGGAAAAGTGTTAGAGATCATAATTTGTGTTTAGATTTTCTCTACAACTTTTGTCCGAAAAAAATCTCATTCTAAGAAGAATTCAGCGAGATACTATCAGGAATGCAGCAGGTCTTCATGTAAGTATCTGTTATTCTTGTCATATTTCAATGAAACCTGAATGCTCTTGACAGATCAAAAGTGCCCAAACATAAAATTTCATGAAACTACGTCCACTGAGAGCAGTACTGTTTCATGCGGACGGACTGACAGACAAACATGACGACGCTATTCGTCGCTTTCTGAAAGTTTGCGGACGCGCTCAAAATGATAACGGCATACATATAAAATATTCAAATTCTTTAATGGTTTGAATTTATTTTTGAAATTAATTTAACTTAAGAGTAACTGTTACGATAGTTCGCGTGCGGACTAAGGCCACGGAGGAGGAGTAACTGTTACGATGATCCGACGCAACGTAGTCTGTTTAGTGACTAGCCTATGGGCTGGCTGGACAATCCGAGGTTGGAATCCTGGGAGGACCAAGAGATTTTTCTCTTTTCCAAAACATCCAAACCGGCTCTGGGGTCCACACAACCTCCTATTCAGTAGGTACCGGAGTTCTTTCTCGGGGCTAAAGCTGAAGGGGCGGGTTGACCACTCACCTCCATTTAATGCCAAGGTTATGAATCAGTGGAGCAATACCTCTAGCCCCCCGCCAATACGCCATCACGGAGTGGACAGAAATACTTTACCTTTCCATTCACGTAACTGTAATGATATAGGCCTACTGTGTGTCGATTGTGGGTCTGCCTTGTAGCGGCTCTCAGAACCGGCTTGAGCCTTTTAATAGAAAACAACACTATCACAATTTAAAAGACAGCGACACACGTCCGAGGGAGACTCCGAATCTGCGTTATATTTAGGGTCTATCTTGCTGACAATGAGAAGTCCAAAAGCCACTCCCAATTCGAAAGGGAATTAGGTAGTACTTATCGGCTTTTCGCGTCGTGAGTTTTAACTTAAACGGTATCGCTCGTGTTCTGTACTTATTTACAGCGGTCTTAGGCGGCTAGTGAGGAAGTCTTCGGTGATCAGCGTCTGTAAGTAATGACCACAGCAGCAAATCCGGAAGGCGCAAGAAATCGCACTGTCCGGCCTAGACGAAAGATGATAGAAGCTGTAGGTACTTCAAGTGTAAATGTAATTATTCAACATTTCTCGGAATGCTGCAGTTACGACACAAAAGTATCCAGCTTTTCCGACTCCGACCCTAAGGAACGTGGATGTGTAGTGAGATCCACCCCCCCCCCCCCCCCAGAGAGGACGAAACAACATTACAAAACCATTACAAGAGATCTCAAAGCTGATAACAGAGAACTGTAATTTCTGACAGAGACGTTATAGATAATGGTGTCACAAACAATTACAGGCTATAAGTCATCTACCTGTAATTATGTGAGATTTTACGTTGTCATGATGGTGACATGGGACGTGCTGCAGAGTTCTAGATAGGCAGGTAGGTTTCGGAAAAAATGAACTGCCTCCATCTTCAGTGTAAAACAATGGACCACCCTGATAATTGGGCAGCATGTTCCTCTGAAACATTGACACTTATTTACCAATATACACGGCGTCATTTTTCATAAGAAAACAATCAGCCTAGTCTAATTGTCTCAGTAATGGAAAGTATTTGAAACTTCCTCTATGGTTTTAAGCCAAATAAGTCTGTGTGTGTTTGGGGGGGGGGG